>WBZU01001135.1_pt1 | contig 20814 bp, 18 predicted proteins | sample 5204311 | NCBI WGS metagenome assembly WBZU01 (sample SAMN12344359, study PRJNA552823) | activated sludge metagenome | biome: Activated sludge suspended growth; feature: Nitrification reactor; material: Wastewater; isolation source: activated sludge from nitrification reactor of wastewater... | reverse complement strand
CGACAAACGTGTCCGCGTCGAAGGTTTGTCAAAAAGCAACGCCGTGGCATGACCCGCAAGAGGCTTCGGATGCTCCGGTGTGCCTCGAACCCGAGCGAAGTGGACCGAGCGATCGAGCATCGCTTGAATGCCGCCTTCGCCCAGATCCTCCAAGCACGCAAAGTCGCGTTTCTTCATGTGCCCACCTCGGCGATCGCGGCGTCGGTCATTGCGAGCGCTTCATCGATCTCGCGTTCCGTCACGACCAACGGCGGCGTGAAGCGCAACGTGTTCGTCCCGGCAACCGTCAGCAACAAACCTCGAGTCCGCACTTTTCCAAGCACGGTTCGTCCGTCCATACCTTTGGCGAGACTCAACCCTTGCAACAAACCTCGACCACGCTGACCGGCGCACACCGACGGATACTTCTCAGCGATCGCGGACAAACCTTTTGCCAACCGTTCGCCTTTGGTCACGGCTCCTTCGATGAGTTTTTCCTGGTCGAGCACCGCCAAGACCGTTCGAGCCGCAACGGACGCGAGCGCGTTGCCGCCGAACGTCGATCCATGCGTGCCTGGGGAAAGCGCACTTTGCAGCTCTTCGCGCACGAGAAGCGCGCCGATGGGAAACCCTCCGCCGAGCCCTTTGGCCAGCGCGACGAGATCACCTTTGACGCCGTCGTGTTCGGCCCCGAGAAACTTTCCGGTTCGTCCGATCCCGGTTTGCACTTCATCGAGACACAGCAGCGCCCCGTGTTCGTCACAAAGATTTCGTAGCGCCTGCAAGAACCCGGGCGGAGCGGGAATGACGCCGCCTTCGCCTTGCACCGGTTCGACGAAGATCGCGGCGACGTCCGGACCCATCGCTGCACGCACGGCATCGAGATCGCCGTAAGGCACGTGCGTCACGCCTTGGAGCGGCGGGCCAAACCCTTCGCGATATTTCGGCGTTCCGGTGAGCGCGACGGCGCCCATGGTTCGTCCGTGGAACGCGTTGTCGAAGGCGATGATGCGATACCGCTCGGGTTGGTTTTTCGTATAGAACCAGCGTCGCGCGAGCTTGAGCATGGCTTCGTTGGCTTCGGCGCCCGAATTGCAGAAGAAGGCGCGATCCATGCCCGAGCGTTTGCAGAGCTCATCGGCGAGGCGGATGTTCTCGGCGTTGTAGAAGTAGTTCGACACATGCATCAGCTGCGCGGCTTGTGTCGCGATCGCCTGGGACAATCGCGGGTGTCCATGCCCGAGCGAACACACGGCAACGCCCGCACAAAAGTCCAGGTAACGACGCCCCTCCGTGTCCCACACTTCCGAACCGCGGCCACGTTCGAGGACGAACGGCGCTTGGCGATAATTCCCAACGAGGCGGGTTTCACCGAGCTTTTCGAGATCCTCACGCTCGAGCAGCTCGGCAATGGCGCTCTCGGCGCCGTACGCAGGTGCAGTGTGCATGTCGGCGGATCTACGCCGGTCATCCGCGCGGCGCAAACATCCGCCCTCGTCTGTCACATCCTGCAATCTTCGACGGGTCGAGCCGTTGCCAGGCGATCTTGGAAGGTTATAGTGCGCCCGCGATGTCCGACCCTGACAACACCACCCAGAATTCCGCCTCGAATGGTAACGGCGAGGCGGCGGCGAACGATACCGCTGCTCCGGCCGAAGCCGCTCCCGCCGAACCCACAACCGAAGAGCGTTACGCCAACGCGCTCGCCGATGTCGCCAAGCTGCGCGATCAATTGCTGCGCACGGCGGCCGACTTCGACAATTACCGCAAGCGTACGCGTCGCGAAGTCGACGATGCGCAAAAACGCGGCAAGGAAACCACCGTCAAGGACCTCCTGCCCGTGTTCGACAACTTCGAACGGGCCATCACGCACGCCGAAGGCACCGAAGCCGGTAAATCCGTGGCCGATGGTCTGCGCATCGTGCTCAAGCAATTCATCGATACGCTGGAAAAAATGGGCATTCAGCGCATCAACGCGGTGGGACAACCCTTTGACCCGGCGCTTCATGAAGCGATCCAACACGTCGAATCAGCCGAGCATCCCGCAGGTGTCGTCGTGTACGACGTGCAACCTGGGTATCGTCTCGGTGATCATTTGGTCCGTGCATCCATGGTCGTCGTCTCCAAGGGATCCCCGGCGGGAACCTCGGCCGCCAACTGACCACTCGTTACTTTTGGGCACGTCTGTTCGTCCCAGCATGCCGTCTGCATGAACCCGATCCGCTCGGGTTTGATATATCGTCACACCCATCATGGGTAAGATTGTTGGTATCGACCTCGGCACGACAAACTCGTGTGTCGCCGTCGTCGATGGCGTGGGGGCATCGTCAGCCACCGACGTGAAAGTCATTCCCAACGCCGAAGGCGCGCGAACGACACCCTCGGTCGTCGCATTTGCCGCCAGTGGCGAGCGGCTCGTGGGCCAAGTTGCCCGCCGTCAAGCCGTGACAAACGCGCCCGCCACCGTCTACGCCGTCAAGCGTCTCATGGGTCGAAAGCGCCTTTCACCCGATGTCGAGCGCATGTCGTCGTTTGTCCCGTACATGATTACCGCGTCCGAGAACGGCGACGCCTGGGTCACGCTTCGCGACAAGGCGTATTCCCCGCCCGAGATCTCCGCGATGATCCTCGCGCAAATGAAAGAAATCGCCGAACGCTTTCTCGGCGAGCCCGTCACCGAAGCCGTCATCACCGTCCCCGCTTATTTCGACGATGCACAGCGTCAAGCCACCAAAGACGCCGGCCGCATCGCGGGCCTCGAAGTTCGCCGCATCATCAACGAACCGACGGCCGCCGCGTTGGCGTACGGCCTGGACAAACAAGCCGCCGAAACCATCGCCGTGTACGACCTGGGCGGAGGCACCTTCGACATCTCCATCCTCGAGATCAGCAAGGGCGTATTCAACGTTCGCGCCACCGGTGGTGACACTCACCTCGGAGGTGAAGACTTCGACCAACGCATCATCGACGTCCTCGTCGGCGAGTTCCAGCTCGAGCATGGAGTCGATCTGCGCAAGGATCGAATGGCCATGCAGCGTCTCAAAGAAGCTGCGGAAAAGGCGAAACACGAGCTGAGTTCGTCTCTTGAAACGCAAATCAATCTGCCCTTCGTGGCCGTAGGTGGAAAAGGCACCCCCTTGCACCTCGAACGCACGCTCGAACGCAGCGAGCTCGAAGCGCTGACGCTGGATCTGCTCAAGCGGACCATCGATGTTTGTTCGGACGTACTTCGCGACGCGGCAATCAACGCGCAGGACATCAGCACGGTGGTTCTCGTCGGAGGCATGACGCGAATGCCGGCCGTGCAAGAGGCCGTGAAGAACCTGTTCGGACGCGAGCCGCACAAAGGCGTCAATCCGGACGAAGTCGTCGCTGTTGGGGCGGCGATTCAGGCGGCGGCGCTGGCCGGTCAAGGTCAGGACATCCTGCTGCTCGACGTAACGCCGTTATCGCTTGGTGTTCAAACAGGTGGCGGAATCATGACGAAATTGATCCCGCGAAACACCACGATCCCCACATCGAGGAGCGAGATCTTCACGACGAGCCTCGATCATCAAAACTTCGTGCCCATTCACGTTCTTCAAGGCGAACGCGAAATGGCCGCCGATAACCAAAGCCTGGCCCGCTTCGAGCTGACCGGGATTCCTCCAGCACCTGCGGGCGTTCCGCAAATCGAAGTCGTCTTCAACATCGACGAAAACGGAATCCTGAACGTCGAAGCGACGGATCTCGCCACCAAGCGGATGGAAAAGGTCGTCATCACGCCGACCTCGGGTTTGTCGCCGGAGGATGTCGAACGCCTCGTTCAAGAAGCGGACAAGTTCAAAGAAGAAGACGTCAAACGCCGCGAGGCCGCAGAACTCAAGACGTCCATCGATACGTTGCTGTTCACGACCGAGCAGTCGCTCGAAGCTTACGGCGAGCTGGTTGACGAGAAGATCCGCCACGGGATCCGCGAATCGATGGCCGGTCTGCGCAAGTTTGTCGAAGCGGGCGCCGAAGGGCCGGTCATTCGCCAAGCCTACCAAGAGCTCGAAACGCTGGTCTTCGTCATGTCCGAGACGCTCTACAGCGGAAGCGGAGCCAAAGCGTAATCGTTGGCGCCTGCGGATCGCGCTCTTCGCGAATGCAGGCGCACCTCGAAATTCGTTTGTCCACGTAATGATTTTGATGGGGTTTGGGGCGTAGAGCGCCGAAGGCGACTCGCAGCCCCAAATGTTCAAACAGGGCAATCGTCAGGCGCTGTCGCCGGCGAGTTTGCGTTCGAGCGCTTCGATGTGCGCGCGAACGTGCGGATCGGTATCGCGTTGCGCTTCGATCTTGCGTACGGCGCTCATCACGGTCGTGTGATCGCGGTTTCCGAAGGCCCGACCGATTTCAGGGAAAGAAACCTTCAAACGCTGCTTGCACAGATACATCGCGACATGGCGCGCGAACGCAATGCTCTTGTGCCGATCTTTTGAGGTCAAATCGATGGAGCGAAGGTGAAAATGATGGCAAACGGCGCGCTGAATGTCCTCGACGCTCATGACTTGCGCGCGAGGCACCGCCGCCGTGATCTGCGCCCGCGCGAACGCGAGATCCACAGGGCAGTTCATCAGCGACGACTTCGCGGCCAAGCGAATCAGCGTGCCTTCCAGCTCGCGCACGTTCGATCGAATGACTTGGGCCAGGAACAACGCGACATCGTCGGGCAATTCGATCCCTTCGAGCGCCGCTTTGTTTCGCACGATCGCCACCCGCGTTTCGAATTCGGGGGCCTGAATGTCGGCCACGAGGCCCCATGAAAAACGCGAAACGAGCCGCTCTTCCATGCGTTCCAAGTTCTGCGGGTACTTGTCGCTCGTCACCACGATCTGCCGGTCGAGGCCGTGGAGCGCATTGAAGGTGTGGAAAAACTCCTCCTGCGTTTGCTCGCGTCCGGCCAAGAACTGAATGTCGTCGACGAGGAGCACATCGCAATTGGAGCGATATCGAGCTCGGAACTCGTCCATGCGGTGATGCTGAATGGCGGTGATGAAGTCGTTCGTGAAGCGCTCGGCCGAGACGTAAATGATGCGCGCGGTGGGGCGGTCTTCGTGGATGCGATGTGCGATCGCGTGGACGAGGTGCGTCTTGCCAAGCCCCGTGCCGCCGCAAATGAAGAGCGGGTTGTAACGTCGACCGGCGCCACCGGCAGCGGCGATCGCGGCTGCATGGGCCAACTGATTCGACGGGCCGACGACGAACGTGCCGAAGGTATGCTTTGAGTTCAAATCATCGGGCAGGGATGCTTTTCGCGCCGAACCCACGACGAGCGTTGGAGCTTGAATCGGTGCGTCGACAACGGCGGGCGTCGTCGAAGGGATCGTCGACGGACGCACGGCAATGGCGCGCGGACGAATGGGCGAAGCGGTCGGAACGTTGGCAATGGGATGTTGCAAGTGCTGATCGACGGTCCAAGCGACTTGGACACTCCAGCCCGTTGCTTCGCGGATTTTGTCGACGATGGTGGGCAGGAAATTCGTTTTGACCCATTCGAGAACGAATTCGTTTTGCACCCGTAACGACAAGACTCCGTCGGTCAAGTCGTCGTATTGCACCCCGCCAAACCATTGATCGAATGTCGCCGGAGAAAGTCCCCGCGTGTATTCGACGGCTCGGTCGAAGATTTCTCGTGCCTGGTCAATCGCCATCGTCATTTCTGCCAAAAATCCACTGCGAAACCATTCATCGTGAAGACAACAGGGCGGACCCCATTTTCTCCACAGCCTATTCGTGGTTCACCGGTTCGCTAACTCGTTGATTTCAAAAAGAAATCCCTCCTGCATCCAACTTCGCCGGAACTTATCCACAGATTGTCCACAAGCTCCCGGGTTTTCCCTGGGTACCCACACGGGTCGGCTCTTCGAAAAACCAAACCCCACGCCCGCGTCCTTCCTTTTTGAGGACCAAGCACGTTTTCAGCCTGGATTTTCCACCGACACGATCACTTCGACCGCGTTTCGAGCCTTACTCGACAAATTCTATTTCAATGCCTCGTTACGGAACGCCTTGACAATCACGCCAGACCTTCGCTCGTAGTTTTGTGATGACAGACACAAGTTATCGGCAAAGATCCCGAAGCTCGACAAGCGTTGCGACGGGCGACGGCAAAGACGGAACGGAGGTAGCACCGGCTTGGGTCGGGCGTCCATCCCGAACTGTGAAGATTTTGTTAAATCATTGATATTGCACAAGTTTTTTATGAATCCCGAGGCTGCATAGCGACCTTCGCGCTCGTGAGTTGTGGCGTGCCGGCGCGGCGACACGGTCAAGTCGAGTGTTTCCCAAGCTGGATCTCGCCTGAACGGCATCGAACCCCGTCCCGAACGACGATCCGTTCTCGTCAAGAGGGAATATTTGTCGATCTTTCCGGCACTTTGAGGGCCAGACGTTTTGGGTCGAAAACGTCCGCGATGGCTTTTCACAAGAAGTTGCCCTTCGCTCCGATTTGTGGCTATCCCCCGATTGATGCGGATTTCGAGCACGGCGGGCGCCATTTTGATCTTCGTCGCGCTGGCGACGGGATCTTCCACCAAGAACGCGTGGGCCGAAGACGCCAAGCTCCTCCCACCCTTCGCGTATGCGTACGGCGAAAATGAAACGCCTCGCAGCCTGGCGATGGGCGGTGCTTTGCGAGCCCTGGGAAATGGCACGTCCGCCGTTTTCTTGAACCCTGCAAACATGCCCCTCACGCGCCTGTATCACATCGAGGCCAATGGGCAGTTCACCCCCGAATCAACAAGGGCCCTTGGATCTCTTGCGGCCGTCGACTCCATCACGTCGTCGACTCGTATTGCCGGCGGAGCGTCGTTCACCGGTGGGGTGATTGATCCCGACGGTCTCAATCGAACCTTCACCGACGCGCGATCCACCATCGCTTATCCCGTGGGCGATCGCTTCTTCCTTGGTGCGGGCGTTCGTTACCTCCGCATGATCCAGGATGGTTTCGGCCCTCTCGATAACCCCGACGTCAAAACCTACAGCTATGCCTCCGGGGGACTCGTCACGAACAAGCAACGAGATCCCTTGGTCGACACCTTTACCTTCGACGCGGGATTGACCGTGCGGATCGGCGAGTCACTCCATATCGGGATCGTCGGACAAAACCTCACGCATCCGGGCCATTCCTTTCTGCCGACGACCGTCGGCGCCGGCATCGGGTACGGCACCAAGGACTTCTCGATCGAGGTCGACGGAGTTGCCGACTTCGACTCTTGGACGAAGACGACTCTCCGGGCCATGGCCGGCGGTGAGTACCTCGTGGCCAACAAAGTCCCCATTCGACTGGGTTATCGATACGACCAAGGAGTCGACGTCCATTCGGTCTCGGGGGGCATCGGTTATGTAAGTACCGAGATGAGCGCCGAGGTCGCGGTGCGCCGGACTCTCTCGACGTCCGTCAGCTCCACGATGATTGGACTCAGCCTGACGTATCACCTCGAGTCGAGCTCGTTGCTCAACGGTCGAGCGAACAACGCTCTGTAGCTTCGCCGTTCAGCGGGACTGCTCCTCGCATGCGACCCGTGCCATACATCGCCCTGTCGTGCTCTGTCTGACTCAACCAACCGATCCTCGCTGGGGCGAGATAGCCGTCACCAACCTGCCTGTTCTTCTGCAGGACCATGCGCATTGCGAGATGAAGGCGGCCTCGAATGCCTTGTCTCTCGCGGCTCGCTTTCCCGAATACGGCGATGTCGCGCGCGAGCTGGCGCTGATTGCCGAAGAAGAATTGCGACACTTTCGCGCGGTCCTCGACGAACTCACGAAGCGAGGTCTTGCCTTGGGCAAACCCGAAACGGACGAGTACGCGGCCGAGCTGCGTAAGCTGGCGCGGGTGGGTCGTTATGGAGCGCCGGAAGATCCTTTCGTCGATCGTTTGCTCGTGGCGGCGATCATCGAGGCGCGATCGTGTGAACGTTTCAAGCTCGTGATGGACGCGTTGCGAGTTCGTGGGGACGAACCCGAGCTGCTTGCCTTTTATGAAGACTTGTTTGCTTCGGAAGCGCGGCACTATCGGACGTTTGTCGAGCTTGCCGAGTCGGTGAAGAAGGACGCGGCGGTCGTGCGTCGGCGACTCGAAGGCATGGCGCTGGCGGAAGGCGAGCTCATACGGCGACTGGGTACGGCTCCGACCATGCATGGGTGATGTCGATGGATCTTGCTCCGCACGATATCGATCAACGGATAGCTCGGGCTCATGAGCAGTGGCGTTCGGCGGCGCGGGCGTTGCGCAAAGATCCCGATGCGAGTCGGCGTAATGTTCTCGAAGAGCATCGAGCGGTCACGACGCGATCGATGTGGATGGAGCTGGGCGAGCGGGCGAAGGATCCGGTGCTCGCGGCGGCTCGCGTGTGGGCGTATGCGCTCGTGCTCGAGCGTGTCGTGTGGCCCGCGCGGGTGCTCGTTGCGGATGCGCTGCACGAAGCATCGATCGAGGTCCCCGATCTCGAGACGTCGCGTTTGTCTCCGCGAACGGCGCTCGATCGCGTGCTTAGCGATCCCGAAGCGGACCGTCGTCGGTTTTACGTTCGAGCGTTTGAACGGGGGTCGCGATCGCTTCGGGACGCGTCGTTTGTCATGGCGGAACGCCGTGCCGAAGCGATTCGTCGCTTGGGGGTCGAAGACGTCGACGCGTATGAAGTGCCGCTGCATCCATCGTCGTCGCTCATGCGCACGGCCGAGCGGGTGCTGGAAGTGACCGAGCCATTTCTTCCGCGTGGGTTTCAGCGTTGGGATGAAGTCGTGGCGTTTGGTTTGGCGCGGGACGCCGGGGAAGGGTGGCCGGCGCGTTTGTCGCTGCGTTGGTTTACGCAGATCTTCGCCTCGACGGGACTTCTCGACGGCCTCGTTCTTCCCGTGATGGAGCCTCCGCCACTGCTTGGTGCAGCATCGTTTGTCCGGGCGCTGGCGCTGTTTGGCCGGGTGTATGCCGAAGCGGACGTGCCTCGATCGGCACCTTTTGTGTTCAAACGATCGCCTTTTGATTTACGTGTCGCGCGTCGCGCGGCGCTCTTTGGGAGCTTGCCGTTCGATCCGGTGTTCGGCGTGCGCGTGCTCGACTTGGGTCGTGTGCGGGCGGTGGATCAAGCGCGTCGGATCGCGCGAGCGCTCGTCGTCACGTTGCGGATGGATGCGCTGCGAGTGCTTCTTCGAGGCGCTGAAGTGTTGTCGTCGCGGGTGAGGCACGAACGCTTCGAGGAGTGGTCGGCGCGGGCGCTGGGTGTTCCGCTTCCTGCGGACCTCGAGTTTGTCCTGCCTAACGTTGGTCCGAACGATCCCACGCGGCTGCTCGGAACGCTCTTGGCGTTGACCGATCGGCGTTCGTTGATCGAGCGTTTCGACGAGGATTGGTTTCGCAGTCCGCACGCTGTGGAAGCGATTCGATCGGAGCAGGCGGAGTTGCCTTTGCGTAAGGGCAAGGCGCTCGAAGCCGAGCCTTCGTTGTTGCCGTATCGAGCGACGGACAAGGACGTCGACGCGGCGCTTGTGGATCTCGAACGATTGTTGACGACGCTGTTTGGCTGACGCGTGTCGGTGACGTTTGTCGATCGATCCGGTAGGAATGAATGTCGTGACGCAGAAGTACGGCATTCCTCTCGAGGACTTGGCGGCGCATTGTTTGGACGCGGTGGATGCGGCGGAGCGTTCGCGAGCTCGTTCGGTGGTCACGCGTGAGGGGCAACCTGTCGCGGCGATCGTGCCGATTTCGGATCTCGACAAGATCGACCCGCCGGATCCGGCGCTTGGTGGAGTTGATCCCTTGCTCGCGTTGTGCGGTACGTGTCGTCATGACGAGTTCGTGGACTCGTTGTTTGTCGACCTGGCCCGGACAAACCTTTGGGGGCGAGGTTAGTCATGGCGTACTTGTTCGACACGCCTTCGTTGGCGGAGGTGTTGCGGGCGGTGCCGTCGCCGCTTTTCGTGAAGCGGTTGTCGATGGTGCCGACGGGGGATCGTTGGACGACGTCGATCAACATCAGTCAGATATTGATCGCGGCGCGGCGTACGGGAAAAACCCGGCTCATGCAGGACGTGATTCGGCTCGTCGCGGCGGTGAAAGTCGCGCCGTTCGACACGCAGGCATCGCAATCGTTCGCGAAGTTTCGGTGCACGGTGGCGGCGGAGGCGTCGACGGATGACGTCATGATCGCGGCGATCGCGGTGACGCACGACTTCACGCTCGTGACGCGGAGGGTGGAGACTTTCCGGGTGTATCCGCACCTTCGTTGTGAGGATTGGCTGACCTGAAATCGCGCATTCATTGCGCGTTGATCCCGACTTGACCTGGATTGAGGGGCCCTTGGGGAGTCTTTCATCAAAGAACCTTTCCGTATCCCCGGCCCTGTGCTAGTTGGGCCGGCGCCGAACGAGAGGGGCGCTTTGCACCTCTCGCGTCGTGGAGCCTCCGCGGAAAGAACCAAGAGCGATCCAAGCCTTGGCTTTTACATCGCGCGGACCTATGGCGTGGGCACCTCTGGAGATTGTCGGATCCCGTGAACCATCTTCTCGCATCCAGACTTTTCGCCTCAACGATCAGCGTCGACTTCGATGCGACGTTCATCGCGCAGTTCATTCTCTTCACTGCGTTCATCCTGGTCTTGCGACCGCTCTTGTTCGACCCGCTTCTCAAGGTGTTTGCCGAACGAGAACGGCGTACCGCGGGAGCGCGTGGAAGGTCGCGCATCATCGATGACCAAGTGATCGAGTTGTCGAAGAAGTACGAAGCCGAGCTCGACAAGGTTCGTGTCGAAGCGAATCACGAGCGTGAGCGTCTTCGGCGCGAGGCGAAAGAGATCGAAGCCAAGATCATGGACGAAGCGCGCAACGACGTGACTCGGATCCTCGACAACGGAAAAGGGCGCATTACTTCGGAAGTCGAGCAGATGAAGAAGGACTTGGCCGCGGCACAACCGGCGCATGCCGCCGATATTGCTTCGCGCGTATTGGGTAGGGAGGTCGGCCGATGACCTCGCGTTGGAATCTTTCTCGCGGCCGTAAGCTGGTCGTCGGAGCGGGTTTGGCCGGGCTCATGGCCTTGTTTGGCGCGAGCGCGCTGGCTCAGACGCCGCCGAACCCGAATCAGGGTTTGCCCGCGGGGCATCCGCCGCTCGACACGCCGCCTCCGGTTCGTCGTTTGGAACCCGGTCAATTTGCCAACCCGGGGCAACAAGGTCGTCCGGGGATGCCGGGAGGCGCTCGTATTCAGCCTCAAGCGCGTCCCGTCGTGCAGCACCAAGAAGAGGAGCATGCGGGTGGTGGTCATGGAGCCGGGCATTGTCCGGGCCATGGTCCCGACGACGCGCCGCACTTCGATCAGATCAACTGGTGGCACGGCATGGTTGGAGTCGACAACGCGAAGGCGCAGTCGGCGAACCCCGTGGACAAACTCTTGTGGCGGTATCACAACGCCACCGACCCGTGCGACCCGAAGAACGAGCAAACGCCGCTTTTCGCAGCGATCTTGAACCTCGCGATTCTCGGTTACGTCGTCTATCACTTTGGACGCAAACCGATCGGCGAAGCTCTCGTCAAGCGCAAGCAAGACATCATGCAAGAGATCGAGACGGCCACGCGTCTCGAGAACGAAGCGCAGGCTCGTCTGGACGAACTCGAAGCGAAGTTCGACAAGATTCACGAGACGCTGAAGGCGCTCAAAGCCGAGTACGCGGCGCAGGCGGAAGTCGAGAAGAAGCACATCATTTCCGAGGCGGAAGAGCGTCGGGCGCGTATGCGTCGGGATGCGGAGTTCCGAGTCGACCAAGAGTTGCGCGCGGCGCGGATCACGTTGATGCAGGAAGCCGTGGCGAACGCCACGACGGCGGCCGAAGAGATCATCCGCAAGCGAACGGCGCAGGCGGACATCGATCGGATGTCCGAGGAGTACCTGGCTTCGCTTCGATCGGCGTTGTCGGTGGGAGGTAAGTCATGAGCGCCGAAGCGATTGCTCGTCGTTATGCCCGAGCCGTTTTCGAGCTTGGGAAAGAGCTCAAGAATTTGCCCGTGATCAGCCGTGATCTTGCGGAGTTTTCGTCGAGTTACGAAAAGTCTGAAGACTTGCGGATGGTCTTGGGAAACCCGCTCGTTGGTGATGCTCAGCGTGAGGCCGTGCTCGTCGAGATCGGCCAGAAGATGAGTATGTCGCCGACGGCGTTGTCGACGTTGCGGCTTTTGGCGCAGCGCCGGCGTTTGTTCGCGTTGCCCGAAATGGTTCGTCAGCTCGAGAAGCTCGTTGATGAAGATGCGGGGGTTCTCCGCGCCGAAGTCACGAGCGCAACGCCTCTCACTGAAAGTTTTCTCGCCAAACTTCGCGCCGAACTCGAGAGCGCGACCGGCAAGAAGGTCGTTGTTTCGCACAAGCAGGATCCGTCGCTCATTGCAGGAATCGTCACCCGCATTGGCGACCAGGTGATCGACGGAAGCGTCAAGGCTCGCCTCGACAGCTTCCGCGATTCTCTGCTTCGTACCTAAGCCCCCCCGGGTTTTGTCTATCGCCCCCGGATCGAGGACTCCCCATGCAGCTCAGAGCCGAAGAGATTTCCCAGATCATCAAGAAGCAGATCCAGAACATCGACAAAGCCGCTCTCGTTTCCGAGGTCGGAACGGTGCTCACCACCGGTGACGGTATCGCTCGCGTGTACGGGCTGAGCCGTGCGATGGCCGGCGAGCTCGTCGAGTTTGTCGGAGCGAACGGTCAAACCCTCGCCGGCCTCGTGCTCAACCTCGAAGCCGACAACGTAGGTTGCGCGATTTTCGGTGACGCCAGCGCCATCAAAGAAGGCGACACGGTCAAGCGAACCGGCCGCATTCTCGACGTGCCCACTGGTGAAGCCGTCATTGGTCGCGTCGTCAACGCGCTCGGTATGCCCATCGACGGCAAAGGCCCCATCGAGGCGAAAGAGCGTCGCCGCGTTGAAATCAAGGCGCCCGGCATCATCGAGCGTCAAGGCGTCAAGGAGCCGCTCCAGACCGGTATCAAGGCCATCGACGCCATGATCCCGATCGGTCGTGGTCAGCGCGAGCTCATCATCGGCGACCGCCAAACCGGCAAGACCGCCGTCGCGATCGACACGATCATCAACCAAAAGGGCAAAGGCGTTTACTGCTTCTACGTCGCCATCGGTCAGAAGCTGTCCACCATCCGTCAGGTCGTGGACAAACTCGAGAACTACGGCGCCATGGAGTACACGACGGTCGTCGTCGCGTCCGCTTCGGAAACCGCCCCGCTCCAGTACATCGCGCCGTACACCGGCGTCGCCATGGGCGAGTACTTCCGGGACACCGGCCGCCATGCTCTCTGCATCTACGACGATTTGTCCAAGCAAGCCGTCGCTTACCGCCAGCTCTCGTTGCTCCTGCGTCGTCCGCCGGGCCGCGAAGCGTATCCGGGCGACGTCTTCTACCTCCACTCCCGCCTCCTCGAACGCGCCGCCAAGATGGCCGACGTGTTTTGGGTCGTGCGCAAAGGAACCTCGGCGCCTCCGCCAGGTGATCGCAACTTCCGCGGCGCCGACGGCAAGATCCACATCGGCGAGCTCGGCAAGGACGAAGCCAAGCACAGCTTGGAAAAACTTCAGAAGCAAGGCGGCGGCGACTACGAGATCATCAAAGACTCGTGGTCCGGCGGCTCGCTCACCGCGCTCCCCGTGATCGAAACGCAAGCCGGTGACGTCTCGGCGTACATCCCGACGAACGTCATCAGCATCACGGACGGTCAGATCTTCCTCGAGTCGGACTTGTTCTACTCGGGCGTTCGTCCGGCCATCAACGTCGGTATTTCGGTCAGCCGCGTCGGTGGTAACGCGCAGATCAAGGCGATGAAGAGCGTCGCCGGTACGTTGCGTCTCGACCTTGCGCAGTACCGCGCCATGGCGGCTTTCGCGCAGTTCGCATCGGACCTTGACGCGAAGACCCGCAAGCAGCTCGAGCGTGGCGCACGTCTCGTCGAGTTGCTCAAGCAGGGCCAGTACGTCCCGCTCGCGGTCGAGAAGCAGATCTTGATCATCTACGCCGGTACGAACGGGTTTGTCGATGACCTCCCGGTCGATTGTCTGGCGCAGTTCGAGCAGGAGCTCTTCGCGTTTGTCGAATCGAAACACAAGGCGATTTTGACGGACATCGTGGAGAAGAAGGCTCTCGACAACGACCTCAAGGAGCGCATGAACAAGGCGATCGAAGCGTTCAAGAAGACCTTCGTGCCTGGTGGCAAGCCCAAGGCGGTCGTCGAGGAGTCGGAAGAAGAAGCACCCGCGGACAAACCCGCCCCGAAAGCCTCGAAGAAGGCCAAGAAAGCGAAGTAAGCAGTGCCTTCGCTCAAAGCGATTCGCAAGCGCATCACGAGCGTTCGTTCGACGCAGAAGATCACGCGCGCCATGAAGATGGTTGCCGGCGCGCGTCTCAACCGCGCTCAGCAACGCATCACCGAACTGCGTCCGTACGCGATCAAAACGCAGGAAGCACTTCGGGCCATCACGACGTCGATGCGCGCATCGACCGAAGGTGCCGTCGTTCAGGAACCGTCCGAAGGCGCGCTCGATCAGTCGTTGCACCCGCTGCTCGTCGAACGTGCCGAGAAGCGCGTGCTGCTCGTCGTGCTCACCAGCGATCGCGGTCTTTGCGGAGCGTTCAACACGAACATCAACAAGCGCGCCGAGCGCGAGTGGAGGACGCGTGTCGAACAAGGCCAAGACGTGCGCATGATGGTCATCGGTCGAAAAGGCCGGGACTACATGGCGCGTCGTGGTGCTCCGGGCCTCGAGTTCCTCCCGGGCATCTGGGACGACCTGAAGCTCGAAACGGCGGAAAAAGTCGGAGCGAAGATCCTCGAACCCTTCAACCGGGGCGAGGTCGACAGCATCTATCTCGTCTACAACGAGTTCAAGAGCGCTATGAGTCAGCAAGTCGTTTGCGAACGCTTGCTCCCGGTCGCTCAGAACGAAGTGCAGGCCGAGAAAAATGCGGCTCCGGAAGCCATCGAGTTCACGTTCGAGCCCAACCCGAACGCGCTGCTCGAGGTCCTCGTTCCGATGTACGTCGACATCTCGGTGCTTCGCGCGCTGTACGAATCGATGGCCAGCGAGCTCGGCGCTCGTATGACCGCGATGGATGCGGCCACGAAAAACGCCAAGGAAATGGTCGAAAGCCTCACGCTCCAATACAACCGAGCGCGTCAAGCGGCGATCACCAAAGAGCTCATGGAAATCATCGGCGGCAGCGAAGCGCTCAAAGACTGACGTTTCACTCCCGTACGATCGATCGTTTCGACAAACACCTTCCCATCACGCGCCCGGGGTTTGGGGCAATCGAACGCAAAACGCGGATTCGAAGCCCCAAATGTTCAAGTTGGCGCCACAAGGACATCGTGGCCGTCCTACTCCCCATCAATCCCGAACATCCCGAACCGCGGAAAATCAAACGCGTCGTGGAGATCCTCGAAAAAGGCGGCGTCATCGCGTACCCGACCGACACCGTCTACGGTCTCGGTTGCGACTTGATGAACAAGCAAGCGATCGAGAGCCTCTACCAAATCAAAGGCATGCAACGCGACAAGAACCTCGCGTTCATCTGCCCGGATCTCGCGGACATCGCCAAGTACGCCATCGTCGAGAACGCTGCGTATCGCGTCCTGCGTCGCCTGCTCCCGGGCCCGTATTGCTTTGTCCTCCAAGCAACGCGTGACGTGCCCAAGATGGTCCATCTGGGCAACAAGAAGACCGTCGGCATTCGTGTGCCGTCCCATCCGGTCGCTCAAGCCATCGTGCGTGAACTCGGTCGACCGATCATCAGCACGACCGCAGCTCCGCCCGGTGCCGAACCGATCATCGATCCGTGGGAGATCAAAGAAACGTTTCCGGGCCTCGAGATCGTCGTCGATGCCGGCGTCTGTGGAAACGTTCCCTCCACGGTCGTGGATCTGTCGGCCGGCGAAGTCGTCATCGTGCGCGAAGGCGCAGGTCCCATCGACGACCTCGTTTGAGGTCCAACGAAATCGGCTCTCCAATCGAGTTTTGATAGACAAACGCTGTGATTTGTACGTGAGGGGAATGTGACCGCACGCCTTGAATTGAACGTTCGCTCCGCGCGCTAACAAGCGCGCTTCGCGAAGAGTTTGGTTCTCGATGGGGGGCTCCGCTCGCTGACCGCCGGCTGGCCTTCGGCCAGACGGCGACGCTCGCTTCGCCCCCCATACCCCCCCAGAGATCTGCTTGAAAACCTAATCAACACCCAATTACATCCCCGCGTCTTCGTCGCGCTGTTCCTTTTCGGGCGCGGGATCCTTCGGCGCACTGGATCCAGAGGCAGCCGGATCCGGCGTGGCGGGCGCAGCCTCCGCATCCACGGCTTCCGCATCAGCCGAGCCATCGTCGGGCGCGTCGATGCCCGCATCCGGCGCTGTGTCCGTCAAGAAAAACTCATCGAACGCGTTCTCTTGTCCTTCGTAAGCCAAGAGGCCCGTTTCCGGATCGATCCGGCGCACGTCGATCCCCGTTGCCGGAAGTTCCGGTGCGCGAGCGGGTTTGTCTTTCAGCGCCACCTTCATGAAGTCGATGAACGCCGGCAACGACGCGACGGCTCCCGTTTCGCCTTTGCCCATCGGCGCGGCATCATCGAATCCCGTCCAAACCGCACACGCGATGTCGGGCGTGTACCCGACAAACCACGCGTCTTTCGAATTGTTGCTCGTTCCGGTTTTCCCGGCGACCCAACGATTCAGGGCCTTCGCTCGCGTGGCCGTGCCTTTTTCCACGACGCTGCGCAGAAGGCTGGACAAGACAAACGTTTCTTGTTCCGTCATCACTTGGCGCGGATCCGGTGCGTCGCCAAGTTTGATCTCCACGCCGCCGGGACCCGTGATCTTCGTGATCAGCTTCGGCTTGCGCCATTCACCTTTTGCCGCGAAGACCGCGTACGCCGACGCCATCTCGCGCGGCTGCACTTCGTACGCACCCAGCGCGAGCGACAAGTCCGCACCGAGCTTCGATTCGATGCCGAGATCCTTTGCAAATGAAGCAACGTTTGACGGGCCCAACCTTTGGATCGCATCGACCGCCGCCACGTTCACGCTGTGAGCGAGCGCTTCACGCAGCAGCTTCGGCGTTTTTCCTTCGCTCTCGTCGTAGTTGTGCGGCTGATACCCCGCGATCGAATCTGTCGACGTTCTCAGTTGCGTCGCCGGCGTGAGCAGATGCGCGTGCAGACCGTATCCATAGACAAACGCCTTGAACGTCGATCCCGGCTGACGCTTCGACAGCGATCGATCGAGCCCTCCACGCACGCCTTCGTATCCGCCCACGAGCGCCACGATCTCGCGTGATGCGACATCGATCGCCACGAGCGACGACTCCGGCGCGAGCTCCAAACGCATCGCCGCAAGAGGTGTCGTCGGCTCGTTCGCTTCATCCGCCGGCTCGGGACCGATCTCGCGCACACGTGGATCCGCCGCTGCCACGGCTGCTTCTTTCGGATCGACCAAGCTGACGCGCAGCACTTTGCCAACCTTCGCAAATTGGCTGGGGGTCAAACTGTTTGGATTGTACCGACTCTTGATGGGTTTTATTTCGACGAACCCATTGATGGAACCGATGCGCACGAGCAGTTGGTTCTTCGCGTCATCGTGCCCCGTGACGATCCCGTTGTAGACGCGATGGCCGCTCGTCTTCGGAGCACCTTCGAACGCCGGCGGATCCTTCTTTCCCTGCGTGAGGGGCGTCTTGAGTTGCGCTTCGAGCTTGTGCCGCGTGAGGTATCCATCGAGGCTCGCTCGAACGGCGGTACGCGCAGCCGATTGCAAGCCTGGATCGATCGTCGTCCAGATCGTGTAGCCGCCTTGATCCGCGTCGGCACCGACGAGATCGCGAAGCGTTCGTCGCGCTTCTTCCACGACCTCCGGTGCGAGCTCACTCAGCACTTCGGTTCGTGAAGCCAGCGTGATCGGTTCGGCTTTGGCTTGGGTGATCTCTTGTTCCGTGGCAAACCCTTTGGCGAGCATTTGTCCGAGCACGTAGGTTCGTCGCGACTCGGCGCGAGCCTTGTTCACGTGCGGCGAATACACGCTCGGTCCTTTGACGATGCCCGCGAGCAACGCGGCTTCGGCGATCGAAGCCTGGGCGATGGGTTTGCCGAAATAGTACTTGCAGGCTTCTTCGATCCCGTAACGACCGTGGCCGAAGTAGATGTGATTCAGGTACAGGCCGAGGATCTGATCCTTGCTCAGCTCCTGCTCGATCCTGCGCGCGAGGATCACTTCTTTCATCTTGCGATCGAACGTGCGTTCGGAGCTCAGCAAGACGTTCTTGACGACCTGTTGTGTGATCGTGCTGGCGCCTTGTTTCGCTTTGGCCCCGCGGACGTTTTTGTACATCGCGCGGAGCATGCCGGGGTAATCGAGTCCTTTGTGCTCATAGAAACTCGCGTCTTCCGCGGCGAGCACCGCGTAGATCACGTGTTTGGGCACTTGGGTGATGTCGACGAGCGTGCGGCGTTCGACGAAGAGCTCGCCGATGACTTGTCCATCACGCGCCATGACGCGGGTGACTTGCGGCGGGTGATAGTTCTGAAGCTCGCTCGTTGAAGGGAGGTCCGATTCGTAGGTGCGAATCGTTCCGGCGACGGCGAGCATCGCAGCGGTGGCGAGAAGCACGACGACGACGGCGAGGCGTCGCAACCAGCGCCGAATGACTCTCCAGCGGCGTCGTTGTTGAGCGGCGGTTTGTTTTGGATCCAGTTCAGTCGCCATCTTCGGCCAATCGAAACAACGCCGGGGAAGGGCGAATTCGTCCGTTCACCGAATGAGCTTCAACACCACGACTGCGAGTAACACACCAACCAGCAAAAATCCGATCGCGACGGCGGCGAGCACGAGAACCGACGGCGAGTTCGTGGGGATATGTGCCGGCAGCTCGATCTGCTGCTTGGGGTCATTCTTCGAGGAAGGAGGGAATTTCTGAGACGGGGCTCCTTCACCGTACAACTTGCTGGCCGATTGCATCGGTGGGCGCGGCGTGGGTGGCGGAGCGAGTTTGGCCGAGCTGACCGGGGCATCCGCACCGTTTGTCTTTCCAGGACGATGGTCGGGTTGCGACGCCGGAGGTCGATTGGCTGATGCCGGCGGTCGTTCCGGCTCGGGCGACTTGGGTGAAGCCGGCTTCGGCGTTGGGATCGCTTTCGCTTCGTCGTGAGTTTTCCCGGCCTTCGTGATCGCTTCGTTGTCTTTGGGGAAGATACCGGAAAAACCTTTGCCTCCACCCGGCGCGAAAGGCTTCAGCGCCTCCGCAAAATGCGCCGCTGTCGGGTAGCGATCTTCCGGTCGCTTCTCGAGCGCTTTCGCGAGCGCATCACCGAGGCCCGGCGGGAACATTTTTCCCGGAACACGTTGGTCCAAATGCAACGGCGGCTTCGTGATGTGATGCTGGATGTACTCCATCGGCGTACGTGCATCGAACGGGAGTTTGCCCGTGAGCATCTCGTACAGAATCACGGCGAGCGAGTAGATATCGCTGCGAGCGTCGAGGGTTTTTCCCTGCGCTTGTTCGGGCGACATGAACTCGGGCGTGCCGAAGACCATGCCTTCTTGCGTGAGCATCACCGAGCCTGGACGCAGTTCGCGCTCGGTCACTTTCGCCAAACCGAAGTCGAGCACCTTCGGGAAATCGCGCAGCCCACCGTTGGTGGACAAAAAGATATTTTCGGGTTTGAGGTCGCGATGAACGATGCCTTGCGAGTGCGCTTCTTGAAGAGCACCGCACACCTGAATCATGATCGGCACTGCGCGTTCGGCCGCCATCGGGCCTTCTTTGCGCACGCTTTGATTCAGGTTTTTCCCTTCCAAGTACTCCATCACGATGTACAGCGAGCCATCTTCGAGTTCGCCGTACAGAAGCACCTTCACCGTGTTCGGATGCGTCAGATGACTCATCGCTCGCGCTTCACGACGAAAGCGCGACACGAGGTCTTTGCGGTTCGCGAGTTTCGGATGGAGGATTTTCACCGCCACCATGCGATTCATCGCCGGTTGGGCCGCTTTGTAGACGGATCCCATCCCGCCCGACCCGATCTTCTGCAGGATCTGAAACTGCCCGCCGAGGATGTCTCGGCCGATGTTCGGGTCTTGCGAACGCATCTCCACTACTCGCGCGAAAATATCACCTCGTCCGGCCCGCTCGTCCATGAGAGCCTCACGGTCGAACAATCGATTCCGTGCTTCGCGCCCTAAAGAGCAAGGCTCCCAACGCTTCACGCCGATGTCCGATTCCCAGCACCCCCCATTCGACGCTTCACCCCTCCTTCGAGCAGCTGGATTTACCCACGCGTTCTTCACGCGCATGGGTGGAGTGAGCAAGTTTCCTCTTGACTCGCTCAATGTTGCCGCTCGATCGACCGGTGACGATCCCGCAGCCGTTCAAGAAAACTTCACGCGTTGCGCGACGGCCCTCGGTGTTGGGCTGGACAAACTATTCGTGCTCAGTCAGGTCCACGGCACTCACGCCGTCGTGCTCACCGGTTTGGAAGATCGAGAAGAAGTGCTGCTGCGCGAAGGCGATATCACCGCATCGAACGTTTCGGGCGTGGCGTGCGGTGTTCGCTCGGCGGATTGCGTCTGCATCTTGCTTGGCGATCGATCGACGGGTGCTGTTACGGCGGTTCACAGCGGCTGGGTCGGAACTGTCGCCAATGCCGTCGGTGCGGGAATCCAAACCCTGCGCGAACTTTCTCCGTCGGCAAACATCGTCGCGGCCATCGGACCGCACATCGAACAATGCTGCTTCGAAGTGGACGATGACGTTGCCGAGCGCTTGGCCAATGCTTCGAGTCTCG
>WBZU01001134.1_pt1 | contig 20820 bp, 19 predicted proteins | sample 5204311 | NCBI WGS metagenome assembly WBZU01 (sample SAMN12344359, study PRJNA552823) | activated sludge metagenome | biome: Activated sludge suspended growth; feature: Nitrification reactor; material: Wastewater; isolation source: activated sludge from nitrification reactor of wastewater... | reverse complement strand
TGAATCCGGTGGTGCCGGCGACGTGGTTGAGGAGCTGGCCGATCACCCCGCCGTGCACCACGGCCACCACCGTGGCGTCGGGATGAGCGCCGACGACGCGGGCCAGCCCGACTTGCAGGCGCGCGTGGTCAAACTGGGCGAACCATAGGCTCAGCACGATGAAGCGCTTGTCCTCGATCCTCGACAGTGGCTCCATTCCTTCCTGGCCACTGTCCTTTCAAGCCCAGCCAGTGACTCCACGTGGGAGAAACGGATTTGCGTTGTTTCAGGCCGGGCGCTTTTTATTCCATTCGGTCCGGGACTGCCGAAGTCATCAAGAACGAACCGGTCCCCCAAGTGAGTTGTTCCAGGTTCCGTCGATGTGAAGCGCCCAACCCTGGTGTTCCATGAACTGGCTGAAGGTCTTGTAGTGCAATCAATCTATTGAGGAGGAAGGGAAATGAGAGCAAGCAACGTGGGTTTCAAGATGCGCACTCTGCCGCTGATGCTGGCTGCGTCGTTCGGCGCGGCTTCCCTGGCTCAAGCCCAGAGCGCGGCACTCGAAGAGATTGTGATCACGGCGCAAAAACGGAAGGAGAACTTGCAGGACGTGCCGATCTCGGTACAGGCGCTGGATACCAAGGCATTGGAGAAGGCAGGGGTGGTGACGCTCTCCGACGTCAAGGCATACGTGCCCGGGCTGACCATCGATACTTATCCGGGCAGCAGCGAAATGCTGTATCCCTCGATCCGGGGCATCGTGCCCAACTCGATTCAGACCAGCGTGCCGATTCCCATGGCGATCCACGTCGATGGCGTGGCGCTGACGCAACTGGCCGGCCTGAATCTGGCAGGCGCCGATCTGGAGCGCATCGAGGTATTGAAGGGACCGCAAGGCGTGCTGGCCGGGCGCAACGCCACCGGGGGCGCCATCAACATCGTGACCGCCAAGCCCGAACTGGGACAGTTCGGTTTCAAGCAGCAATTCACTGTCGCCGAGCGCGGCCAGTTCCTGTCCAAGACCATCGTCAACGCGCCGCTCACCGACAACTTCGCCGCCAAGCTGTCCTACCTGCATAACAAACGCGACGATCTGGGCATCAAGAACAGCGCGCCGGGCGGTCCAGATCTGGGCGAGAAGAAGGCCGATTCCGTGCGCCTCGATCTGCGCTGGAAAGCTGCCAGCAACGTGATGGTGGATTACGGCTTCGACCGCGCCGAGGCCGATTCCATCGATGTGCCCAACCAATGCCTGGTGCCGTTCGGCTCGACGAGCTTCCTGCCCTATCTGGCTACGGTCGACAGCCGCATTCCGTCATTGATCAGCAGTTGCAACACGAAGCGGCTGAGTCGGCTCAACGTGCCGTTCCAGATGCCCAAGAACAACAACGTTGCCGAAGGCCACAATTTGACCGTGACGTGGGACATCGATCCCAAGCTGACTTTCCGGTCGATCACCGGCTACCGCAAGGTCGACACCAGGAACAACGTGCTCTACACCGGCTTCGGACCGGGCAGCGACCCCTATCTGATTCGCAGCGACGGCCTGCCCACGACCTTCGTCGGCGGTGCCACGCCGTTCGACGGGCGGAATCACCAATGGGTCGTTTACAACGAATCCTGGTCCCAGGAATTCCAGCTGCTCGGCGACCTGAACCAGAACTTCAAGTACACCACCGGCCTGTATTACTCCACCGAGAAGGGCCATCAACGCCAGGGCCCCGGCATCTTCTTCACCGTGCCCGATGCGCTGTTCCTGGCCGGTGCCGGACCGGTGGGCGTCGATATGGCGACGTTGGAGCAACGCGCGCTCAAGGCCAAGAATTCGACGTGGGCGGTGTTCGGCCAGGTGTCCTGGACGCCCGACATCCTCGACCACAAGCTGGAGATCGTCCCGGGCATCCGCTTTACCAAGGACCATCGCCGGGCAGTGGGCACCAATCTGCGCGGCGAGCAGTATTTCTATACCGCCACCGGCACGCCGGGCGTCAACAACCTGCTGTTCTCGGTGCCGAACCCTGCGGCCTATGCCAACGTGGTCGGCGACAACGACTTCTCCAAGACCACGCCCGCCCTGTCGCTCAACTATCACTGGAACAAGGACGTGATGACCTACGTCAAGGCGTCCAAGGGCTATGTGACGGGCGGCTTCGACGACCAGCAGAGCACCGCGGCCGGTTTTGCCAAAGGCTTCAAGCCTGAGACCATCACCTCCTATGAGTTGGGCCTGAAAGGCGAGTTCCTCGACCGTCGCCTGCGGCTCAATGGCGCGGTGTTCGACAGCAAGTACGACAACGAGCAGAAGACCGTGGTTCATGCCGGCAACGTCTGGGCCATCGAAAACGTCGGCACTTCGAAGTACAAGGGTGTCGAGCTCGACGTCACGGCGCTGTTGACCGACAGCTTCCGGGTGTCGGCGGCGGCGACCTGGCTGGACCACAAGTACACCAAGTGGATCGACCAGGATGTCAGCAGTCCGACCTACGGTCAGGATGTGTCGAACAACCGCAAGCTGATCGTTCCCGAGTTCTCCTATGTCGTCAATCTCGACTACCGTTTCCCCGACTTCGGTTTGCCGGGCAAGCTCGATTTCAACGTGAACTTCTCGCGCAAGGATTCGCAGTCCACGCCCATCGACACCACCGTTCCGGTGTCGGCGAAATTCATCACCACGCCGAAGTACGAACTGGTGAATGCCCGGCTGGCGCTCTCGCAGATCAGGGTGGGGCCCGACAACAAGGGCAGGCTGACGGTGGCGCTGTGGGGCAAGAACCTGACGGACAAGAAGTATCACAACTTCGATCTGACCAATACCAGCGCCGACAAGGTCACCACCTGGGGCGAGCCCCGTACCTACGGCATCGACCTCATCTACAACTATTGATCCGAACGCAACGGGAAGCCGGGCGGCGCTGCCGCCCGGCGCCGTTTCGATCGAATCGCGTTGCTTCATGGGAGTGGGCGCGTCATGAGTTCATCCTCTGCAACATTGAAGCCGCAGCTGTCATCACCGGCCACGGGCGTCGTCATTACCGGTGGCGCTTCGGGTCTTGGCCTGGCCTCGGCGCGCGCGCTGGCCGTCGTCGGGCGGCCGGTAGCGATCTGGGACATCAACGCGGCGAAGGCGCTGGCGGTTGCCGCCGAACTGAGCGCCGAGCACGGCGTGGCCGCCATCGGCATCGGCCTGGATATCGCCGATCCCGGCGCGTACGCGGATGCCATTGATCGATCGCGCCGGGCGCTGGGGTCGATCGGCGGCCTGGTTCATGCCGCCGGCATCGTCGATATCGATTCGCTGGAGGGCGTGACGCCGGATCATTGGGACCGCGGCATCAATATCCATCTGCGGCCGGTGGCGTTGCTGGCGAAAGCCCTGCTCGATGATCTCAAGCAGCATTCAGGTTCCGCCATCGTGGCGTTCGCCTCGATCAACGCCACGCTGGGCAACGCGGTCAATCCGATCTACACGGCGGCCAAGGGAGGGGTGCTGTCCCTGGTGCGATCGCTGGCGGACCGCCTGGGTCGCGACGGCATCCGGATCAATTCCATTTCGCCCGGCCAGATCCTGACGCCGATGCTGCAACCCTCGGTGGATGCGCTGCCGAAAGGTTTCTACGAAAGGCGCATTCTGCTGGGCCGCATGGGGGCGCCGGAGGAGATCGGCAGGGTTGTGCGCTTCCTGCTCTCGGATGAGGCGAGTTACATCACGGCCGCCGAGTTCGTGGTGGATGGCGGCAACATTTCTTCCCAGCGCGCCTGAAAGTCAGTCGTGGCGGCACGGGGGCATGGCGCCTCGTGCCGGTTTGCAGGGCGACCCTCTTGGCCCTGATGGACCACGGCGCAATGTTAACCACCCCCTTCGGTGCTTGACCCGAATACCCGGCACCCGGCCCAAGATTCGGCACGGTGCTGTCGACGGCTTCGAGGGTGCCGGCGCATCGTCACGTCGTCCTCCGCGTCATGAACGAATGCTTTGACTTGCCTTATTTAAAATATTAGCATTAAAAATATTCGCAATTTTTATAAAATCCTCTAACAATATTGTTCAATAAAGAAAAATACATAAGAGCAAGTAATGGATATCGTCAAAAATCTTGTCGAGCGCCGGCCGACATTCTTTGATCATCGCCCGGCCTGCCAGGAGGCGGCGACGCCGATCAACGACTTCATCTTCATGTCCCAGGGGCTGTCCAACGCTTATCTGGTCAAGACTTCCGCCGGCCGGGTGATCATCAATACCGGCATGGGTTTCGAGGCGCCGGTGCACAAGAAGGTCTTCGATCAGGTTTGTGCGGGCCCCACGCCTTATATTCTCTTGACCCAAGGCCATGTGGACCATGTGGGCGGCGTCAGCCTGTTCCGGGAGCCGGGTACCCGGTTGGTCGCCCAAAGCGCGCTGGGCAGCTGCCAGAAGGACGACGCTCGAATCAAGGCCGTGCGCAATGCCCAGTCCTCGATCTGGTTCAAGACCGCAGTGGCCAGGACGATGGCGGAAGAGCGCAATCCGCAGCCGGCTTTCGTTCAGGACGTGCCGGTGGCGGACATCGTTTTCGACGACCACCATTCCCTGGCGGTGGGAGATACCCGCTTCGAGCTGTATTCGACTCCCGGCGGTGAAACCGTGGATAGCTGCGTGATCTGGCTGCCCCAGCACCGCATCCTGTTTTCGGGCAATGTGTTCGGCCCCCTGTTTCCTCATTTCCCCAACTTCAACACCATCCGCGGCGACAAGTACCGCTGGTTCGAGCCCTATCTCGACGCTTTGAACCGAGTGCGGGCACTGGCGCCGGAGTTGCTGATCACCGGCCATTTCGAGCCCGTCGTCGGCAAGGCCTTGATCCGCGCTTGCCTGGATCGTCTGGAGGCCGCCGTGGATTTCGTCCATCGGGAAACCCTCAAGGGCATGAACAGCGGCAAGGATGTCTGGACCCTGATGCGGGAAGTGCAACTGCCGCCCGAGCTGTACGTCGGTCAAGGTTATGGCAAGGTCAGCTGGGGCGTTCGCACCATCTGGGAAAGTTACATGGGCTGGTTCAAGGCCCAGGCCACCAGCGAGCTGTACCCTACCCAGCCCCGCGACATTTATCCCGACCTGGTGCATTTGGCGGGCATCGAAGCCGTGGTGGACAAGGGCCGCGGGAAACTGGCCGCCGGCGATCCGGAAGCCGCCGTGCTGCTGGCCGAGGCGGCCTTGGCCGCCGATGGCCGCCACCCTGGGGCGCTGGCCCTGGCACGGGCCGCCCATCAGGGATTGCTGGAGCGCTCGGGCGCCACCAATTTCTGGGAAGCGGGCTGGCTCAGGACCCAGATCGCGAAATTCGACGCTGCGCTGAAGGCGCCCTGAAAAGGAGCAAGACCATGAGCACGAGTGACGCCGCCTGGCCCAACGTGGCCTACGACTACCGGGGAGCCCAGGTGTTGGTGACAGGCGGCAGCCACGGCATCGGTCGCGGTATCGCCGCCGCCTACCGAACGGCCGGCGCCGATGTCGTCATCACCGGCACCCGCCCCAGCGCCGGTGATTACGAGCACGATCTCTCCGGTTACCGCTACTTGCAATTGGAACTGACCGACAATGACCAGATTCAGGCCGTGGCCGACGCCCTCCCGGAACTGGACATCCTGATCAACAACGCCGGCGGCAACTTCGCAGCCCAGAACGAATACGACCCGGCGATATTCGAGAAGTCAGTTCAGGTCAACCTGCTCTCGGCTTATCGCCTGGCTCATGCCTGCCACGACAAGCTTGCCCGCAGCAGCTTGCCCGGCGGGGCGAGCGTCATCGGCCTGGCGTCGATGACTTCCTATTTCGCCGTGGAGGTCGTGCCGGGCTACGGGGCTGCCAAGGCCGGCATCGTGCAGATGACCAAGACCCTCGCTTTGGCCTGGGCCAAGGACGGCATCCGCGTCAACGCCGTGGCGGCGGGCTTCATCCGCAGCAACATGATGGCCTGGATGGAGCAGGCCCCGGCGGCGGTGGCCCCGGTCATGGCCCGCACGCCCCTCAAGCGCTTGGGCCACCCCGAGGATATTGCCGGGACGGTGCTGTTTCTCACCAGCGCCGCCGCCCGGTTCGTCACCGGCCAGACCCTGCCGGTGGACGGCGGCTATTCGGTGGTGGGCTGACCAGACGGCCTGCAGCAGGCTGGACATTCCGTGCATTGAAAGGAATTTGCAACATCATGTCCAACGACATTCGTATCGACGATCTGGCGACTCCCGAACTTTCCGAGGTCCAGCGCCAGGCTTTGGCATGGGCTGAAACCGTCGAGGTGGATTTCAGCGAAGCAGCCATCCTGGCGGCGGCCCGCGAGCGTACCGGCCTCGCCGATTTCGGCCCGGACGATTTCCGCCTTCGCCTCAAGGTGCTGCGCGACGAGTGGGACCAGGATGCCGATATCACCGCCTTGGCGCGCATCACCTTGCACGGCTATCTGGTGCGCTACGCCAGCAACCGGCTGCTGATCCGGGAGACGCTGAAGCGTCATCCCGAAATTCATGAGGAAATGATCGATCGTCCGGTGATCGTGGCGGGCTTGCCGCGTTCTGGCACCACCCATCTGGTGAATCTGCTCGCGGCCGATGAAGGTTTCCATTCATTGCCTTTGTGGGAGTCCTACGAACCGGTGCCCTTGCCGGGGGAGGCCCTGTTGCCCGGCGGCATCGATCCCCGCTACCAACGCTGTGCCGAGGCCTGGGCAGGCATGAAACGGCTGACGCCTTTGATTGCCGCGATGCACCCGATGGCGCCCGATCACATCCACGAGGAACTGGAGTTGATGGGGCCGGATTTCGCCTCGTACAACTTCGAGTGGCTAAGCCTGTCGCCGCGCTGGCGCGACCACTACTACGCCACGGACCAGACGCCCCATTACGAGTACATGAAGACCGTGCTGAAGCTCCTGCAATGGCGTCGCCGCCAGGCAGGCCGCGTCGATCAGCGCTGGGTGCTGAAATGCCCCCAGCACATGGAGCAGTTGCCGGTACTGAACCGCGTCTTTCCCGATGCCACGATCGTCATCACCCACCGCGATCCGGTGGCGGTAATCCAGTCCACCGTGACCATGCAAGCCTACAGCCAGCGCATCAACCGTCGCCACGTCACCATCGGCGATCTGATCGACTACTGGAGCGACCGCGTGGAGCATTTGTTGCGCGCCTGCGTGCGCGATCGCGATGGCCTGCCGGCGGCGCGCAGTCTCGACGTCCCCTTCCATCGCTTCATGGCCGACGAAATGGGCACCATCGCCGAGGTCTATGCCAAGGCTGGCCTGGCACTCGGCCCCGCCGTCCGAGCCCAGCTGGCCCGTTACGTCCGGGAACACCCCCGCGGCAAGGAAGGCAGGGTCGTTTATCAGCTCGAACGGGACTTCGGCGTGAAGCCGGAAGTGCTGCGCCAGCGCTTCGACTTCTACTTCGAACGCTTCCCCGTCAAGCCGGAAGACAAGGGGTGACTGCGGGAGAAACCGGCAGCTTGGACCAGCGCCATCGCCGAAGAACTCGTTTATGAAATGAGCGCTGGCGGCAGGCGCTTGCCGGAAATGAAGAGGGCCGGCAGACCCTGCCTCCGGCGTATCCAAATGAGTGTTTGCACGAAATTCAAGGAGAGTATCCGCATGAATTTGTTGACCGACAAGGTGGCGCTGGTAACCGGCGGCAGCCGTGGCATCGGGCGAGCCATCGCCCGGCGATTGGCGAGCGAGGGCGCCACCGTCGTCGTCACTGCCCGTAGCCTGAATCAAGCCGGCAGTTATGCCGGCACGCTGGCCGAGACGGTCGCGCTTGTCGAGTCCGCGGGCGGTCGGGCCATCGCCTTGCAGGCGGATCTTGCAGAACCCGCCGATCGCGATAGGCTGATCGATCGCACTGTTCAGGCCGCTGGCAGGCTGGATATCCTGGTCAATAACGCCGGCATCGCCGATTACGCTCCCGTGGTCGACATGCCGTTGGCCATGTTCGACGCGACGCTCGATCATTACCTGCGCGCGCCCTTTGCGTTGATACAGAAAGCGGCGCCTGTCATGAAGCGCCAGGGAGCAGGATGGATCGTCATGGTGGGATCGGTCACAGCCTTGCCGCCTGCCAAACCCTATGACATGTTCGCCCGCAAAGGCGGTGCTTCCGTTTATGCCGCCGCCAAGGCAGCGGCCCATCGTTTCACCCAAGGTTTGGCGGCGGAGCTGCTGGAAGACAACATCGCAGTCAATTGCGTTGCCCCCAGTACCGCCATCAGTACGCCGGGCGCCGACAGGTACACGCCGGCCGACTATCCGACCGAGCGAGTCGAGTACCTCGCGGAAACGGCCTTGGCGCTTTGTCATTTGCCGGCAGAAGCGCGTACCGGATTGGTCGCCTACAGCCTGCATTTTCCCCTGGCGCTCGATCTCCCGGTCTATTCCCTCGATGGGCGGGAGTTACTGCCGCCGCCAGTCATTCCAGCCCACGCGTATGCCGGAATTTCCAATACGGGCGAATAGGAAGCGCGGCGTGGCGGTCGACTTCAGCTGAACGGATAGAAGTGGGAAAGCGCTTCGCCTATGGCTTGTTCGATCCGCTCCTGGATTTTCCAGCCGGTATTGCCACGAGCGTAGCGGGTGCGGTAATAGCCGGCCGTAACGCCCTGGCGCAGGTGGGCGTCCGAGCGCATCACGTGACGGAATTCGAAGAAGATCACCGTCTCCGCCGTGTCGCCGGCAATGCGCAGACGCGGCGGATGCATGTAGTGCAAGCCGGTTCATTGTCGCCGGATCTGATCACAGAAAGCTTCCAGCGCGGCATGGCCGGCGATGCGGGTGCCGGGCAGATTGCCGGCCGGCAACATTTCGAAGACGCCATCCTCGGCGAACACTTCCGCCCACTGCCGGGCTGTTCCCAAGTCCCAGGCGTAGGCGTAGTCGGCCTCGAGGTCGAGAATCGCCAAACGATCCTCGATGGCGCGCAGGCGCGATTCGAGAGCGCTGGCATTCATGGCCTCGGGTCTCCAGGGCGGACAGAGGGAAAGCCGAGCCGGGCCAGGTTGTCCGCCGTGGCCGGAACGTAGCGGTCGGCCCCCGGATCAGCCACAAACACTTCGTCGCCGATGGCCGGCGCATACCCGAGTTTTTGCAGATCGACCTTGCGCAGCTTGAATGTTGTCGTGATATCGGCGCGCGCTCTCGTTCTCACGAACACGGGCATCGCATAGCTGGGCAGCTTTGCCGCCGTGCGGTGGTGGAAGGCAGCGGGATCGAACCGCTTGCCCGGCTGCATCACCAAGGCGGCCATGCCGGCGCGGCCTTCCTGGCCGGAAATCGGTACCCCATAGACGGTGACCGTCTCGATGTCCGGACATTCGGCGAGCACGTTGGCGACCTCGGTGGTCGACACGTTTTCGCTCTTCCAGCGGTAGGTGTCGCCGACGCGGTCGACGAAGTAGTAGTAGTCGTCCTCGTCTCGGCGAAACAGGTCGCCGGTGCGCAGCCAGGCATCGCCCTGCTGGAAGGCATTGCGCAGGATTTTTTTCTCCGTGGCCTCCGCATCGGTGTAACCGTCGAATCGGCCGCCAATCACGCCCGGCAGATTGAGGATCATGCCCAGCATCTCGCCCACCTCGCCAGGCCCGCATTCGATCAGCGTGCCGTCCGGATTGCGGAGGTAGCGGTCGTTGTCGCGGTCGTACCTCACCAGGCGGGCATTGCTGCGGTCGCGGAAGGGAATGCGGCCGCAGGAACCGATCCGGTTGTCGATGTTCATCATGCCGACATTGATTTCGGTGCCGCCGTAGCCCTCGATCATCTGCGCAATTCCGAAGCGATCCTGGAATGCCTGCCAGATCGAGGGGCTGAGTCCGGAACCGGTCATTACCCGCAGCTTGTGGGCGCGATCATCCGGCGTTGGCGGCTGGTTGAACAGGTAACGACACATCTCGCCGCTGTATTGGGCGACGGTGATGTCGTTTTCGCGGACATCGCGCCAGAAGCGACTGGCGCTGAACCGCCGGCGCAGCATGACGCGGCCGCCCGCAGCCAGCGCGTTCGAAAGCAAGGACATCAGCGCCGCCACATGGTAGAGCGGCAGGACGCAGTAGAAGCCGTCGTCCGGACCGAGACCCAGAAAGCTGCACCATCCTTCGCCGACGCCGAGCCAGCGCGCTTGCGTGACGCGCGCTGCTTTTGGCAGGCCGGTAGTGCCGGAGGTGAAGACCAGGCACAGGGTACTTTGACCGATGACGCCCGCGCGCAGCGCCGGGTCGGGATTGTCGTCCGGCTGCCCGGCCAACTGCGGCTCGAGGGCGATGCAGCCATCCGGCAGATTTTTCGCCTCGCCTTCGGCGACGACATAGGTAGCCATTCGGCCGGAAATGTCGGACGTGTCGTCCAGCCGTCCGAGACATTCGGCGCCGACGAACAGCTTCTGGCTGGCAGTGGTGGCCAGCGCATGGCGCAGGGCGTCGCCGCTGATCTGGGTATTGATCAAGGCCGACACGCAGCCGAGCTTGGCCAGCCCAAACCAGAGGAAAAGAAATTCCGGCCGGTTTTCCATCAGCAGGGCGACGACATCACCCCTGCGCAGGCCTTGCGCCAAGGCGCAATGGGCATGGCGATTGGCTTGCCGATTCACTTCGCCATAGCTGATCGTTCGCCCTTCGTAGATCAGGAATGGATGGTCCGGCTGCCGGGCGGCGCGTTCTTCCAGACGATCGGCAACCGTATACGACTGCTCTGGCGTGTGTTTCATCATGCCGGCGGCGATGATGTTCATGCGCGCCTGCGTTTCCTCGCGGGTAGGCATGGTGCCGGACCTAAAGGGCGCCACCGCAGACGGAGAGCGTTTGCCCGGTGACATAGCTCGACGCCTCGCCGGCCAGGAAAAGGACCGGACCGACGATTTCGTCGGGCCGGGCGGCCCGCTTCAACATGGTAACCGCCTCGGAATACTTGATGAAACCCGGTGTCTCAGCTTCCAGTTCATCGAGCATTTCCGTGAGAAAAGGCCCGGGGGCGATGGCATTGACCCGGATTCCCAGGGGCGCCCACTCGTCGGCCATGCTGCGGGTCAGGGCCACCGTCGCCGCCTTGCTCGAGCAATACAGGCCCAGATGGCCGGCCGGCCGCAGGGCGCCCATGGTGACGATATTGACGATCGCACCGCCGCCATGCTGGGCCATTTGGTCCGCCACCCGGGCGGCCAGATGCATCGGGCCCTTGGTGTTGATGCCGTAGATGCGGTCGAACATCTCCTCGCTGGTCTGCGTCAGCGGCGTCATTTTCTGGACCACGCCGGCATTGTTGATGAGCACGTCGCAGCGGCCAAAATGCTCCTGGACGCGCGCGACCAAACGATCCACATCCGCCCAGCGTCCGATATCGCAGGCCACCGCCAAGGCGCGGCGCCCCCGCGCATCGATTTCCCGCGCAACTTCCTGGCAGGCCTCGAGCGAGCGGCTGGTGACTACGACATCGGCGCCGGCATCCGCCAGACCGATCGCGATGGCCTTGCCCAGGCCCCGGCTGGCGCCTGTGACCATGGCGACCTTGCCCGTTAATGCAAAGCGCTTCATTACCGCATTCATGGCGCTTCCTCCTCATTGAGTGATCAAGAAACAATTCGAGCACTTGTTTTGTTTTTTTAAGAAGTATAGCATGTATGACGTTGGCGGCGAGGTGATGATATATGGAAGGCTTGGGTAACGAGGGATGTGTTGTTTCGCTCACTTAGAATCGCTGATATGTAATGTTGATTGAATACCATGGAGCGGACATGACAACACCGAAAAGCGCGAAACCCGAGACCGGGCGCCGCCGCACGCAGGAAGAGCGCAGCGCCACCACGCGGGAGAAGGTGATCCAGGCAGCCATCGACTGCATTGTCGAAGAGGGCCTGCACAACACCACCGCCGCCAGGATTGCGGCTCGCTCCGGCGTCACCTGGGGAGCGATCGCTCATCAATTCGGCGACAAGGACTCCGTCTTTTTCGCGGTGGTGGAGCGCAACGCCGATATCTATCAACGCCATCTTGCCGCTGCCATGGAAGCGGCGGGCGCCAGCTCTGCCGAGCGCGTGAGTGCGCTGATCGATGTCACCTGGAGCTACATCAACGAACCCGCGTCCTATGCCTTCAATGAGTTGATCATTCACAACCGGGCCAGCAGCAATGCCAAGATTGTCGAGCAGCAGGACGAGTTGTCGAACAAGTTGATGAAGTCGGTGTGGGAACGATTGTTCGGGGGATTTGACATTCCCGCCGAGAAACTGGAAACCGCGCGCAATTTCGTTCTTGCGACTTTGCAGGGGCTATCGCTGATGCGCCTCATCACCCATCGCCGACCCAAGTTCAAGAAGGAAATCGCGGCGCTGAAGCAGTTTGCCGCGCAGATGCTTGCGCCGGATGCCTGACAAGCATTGCCGCTGTCGCCGGCCGCCGGCCGGCCAGCGACGGACCGAGAGAGACCGCCCATGAAAGCAGCCGTAGCCCTGGATTTTGGTCGCCTGAGCGTCGAAGACCTCACGCTGGAAGCGCCCCGCGCCGGCGAAGTGCTGGTCAAGATGGCCGCGACCGGCGTTTGCCATTCCGACCTGTCGGTGCTCCACGGCGCCGTGCCGATGCCCCTGCCCATGGTGTTGGGCCATGAAGGCGCCGGCGTCGTGCAGGCAATCGGCGCCGGCGTGGCCGGCGTCGCCCCGGGGGACCATGTCGTGCTGTCCTTCATTCCCGCGTGCGGCCATTGCTACTTCTGCGACCATCACGAACCGCACCTTTGCGTTGCCGGGTCTCCGGATGGCCGCATGCCGGACGACACCAACCGCCTGCGCCTGGGCAGCCAGGAGGTCAGGGCGATGGCCATGCTCGGCTGCATGGCCGAATATGCCGTGGTGCCGGCGATGAGCCTGCTCAGGATCGACCGATCCATTCCCCTCGACCGGGCGGCGCTGGTGGGCTGCGGCGTGATGACCGGCGTCGGTGCCGTCGTGCATACCGCGAAAGTCAGGCCTGGCGCTACGGTGGCGGTCTTCGGCTGCGGCGGCGTCGGCCTGTCGGCGATTCAGGGCGCGCGTCTGGTCGGCGCCAAGCGCATCATCGCGGTCGACATGTTGGACAGCAAATTGGAATACGCACGGCATTTCGGCGCCACGCACACCGTCAACGCGGCGGAAGACCCGGTCGAGGCGGTGAAGCAACTCGCCGGCGGCTGGGGTGTCGACTACAGTTTCGAAGTCACCGGCAAGACATCCGTGATGACGCAGGCATACGCCGCCACCCGCCGCGGCGGGACGGTCTGCGTGATCGGCATCGGCCATTACACGGAGAGCTTCCCCTTGAATGCCTGCGGCTTTGCACCGGAAGGCAAGACCGTGGTGGGGTGCATGTACGGCAATGCCAACTTCAAGACGGATATGCCCGACCTTCTCGAACTGTATCTGGCCAAGCGACTCGACCTGGACGCCATGATTACCCGCACCTACGGCATCGACGAGGCACCGCGGGCCTTCGATGATCTCCAGGCCGGTCTCAACGCGCGCGGAGTGATTGTCTTTTGAGCCGCGTGGCGCCGTTCGCCGATGCTACCGGCGACCCGCTGTCGTCCTCGCCGGCGGCGTGCAGTTTCCTCTACGGCTTGCTGGCCGAGTGTTTTGCGTATCCAGACGAGGATCTGGTCGAAAGCATCCGAGGCGGTGGTTTGCGCGGACAGATCGAACGCATGAGCGGCGTCGTGGATCCGCAGTTGCTAAGCGGACTGGACCTTGCGCCGCTGGCAAGCCCCGATGCGATGCTGGAGCCTCTGGCCGTCGAATACACGCGCCTGTTCGAAGCGGGGGTGCAGGGCGCCCGCTGTTCGCTCAATGGCGGCGTGCAGCTGGGACCGCAGATGAAGGTCATGGAAGAAGTGGTGCGCTACTACAATCATTTCGGCCTGACCATGACCGGCGACAACAAGGAGTTGCCGGATCATCTCACCGCCGAGCTCAACTTTCTGCATTTCCTGGCGTTTGGCGAGCATCAGCTCGAGGCGGACGGCCGGTCCCCCGCCGATTACCAGCGCGCGCAGCGGGACTTCATCGCACGGCATCCGGGCCGGTGGCTGCCCGTCATGTGGCCGAAGCTCGAGCACATGAAGCCCATGGCTTTTTTCGGTCTGTTGACCCAGGTGCTGATGCGCCTGCTCGACCATGAACGGGCCCGCCTGGAAAGGCTGCACGGCGCCGCCGTCCTGAAGCCTTCCGAGGGATTGCCATTCGGCGGCATTTGAGAAGAGAGGTACAAGGCGATGACACCGGAGCACATGCGACGCTTACTGGATGCGCAAAAAGCGGCCTTGCTGGCCGAAGGACGGGTGGCCGCCAGCACCCGCATAGACCGTCTCCAGCGGTTGGCGGCGCTGCTGCGGGAAAACCAGTCGGTGTTGCTGGAGACGCTGTCGGCGGATTTCGGCCATCGTTCCATCGATCACGCTCGCCTGACCGAGATCGCGGTGCCCATCGCCGAAATCCGGCAGACGTGCCGGCAGGTCGAACGCTGGATGAAGGACGAGAAGCGGCCGCTGCCCTGGCTGTTGTCGCTGCTGGGCGCGCGGGCCTGGCTGCGCTTTCAGCCCCTGGGGTCCATTGGCGTGATCGTTCCGTGGAACTTCCCGCTCTATCTCGCATTCGGGCCGCTGATCGGCATTCTCGCGGCGGGCAACCGGGCGATGATCAAGCCATCCGAATTTACGCCGCGGCTGTCCGCGGAACTCGCGGTCATTGCCCCGCGCTACTTCGACGAGACTGAAATCGCCGTCGTCACGGGCGGCATGGAGGTTGGTGCGGCCTTCGCCGAGCTGCCGTTCGACCATCTCGTATTCACCGGCGCGGGCGCCGTCGCCAAACATGTCATGGCGGCCGCGGCGAAAAACCTGGTGCCGGTGACGCTGGAACTGGGCGGCAAGTCGCCGGTGATCATCAGCCGCGACGCCGACCTCGACGAGGCGGCGCTCAAGATCATGGACTTCAAACTGGCCAATGCCGGCCAGATCTGCATCGCGCCGGACTATCTCCTGGTGCCGGAGGAACGCCTCGAGGCCATGATCCAGGCGCTGCAAGGCGCGGCGGCCAAGCTGTTTCCCACCCTGGCGGGGAATCCGGATTACACGTCCATCGTGAACGAGCGCCACGGCGCGCGTCTGGAGCGTTACGTGCAGGATGCCCTCGCCGCGGGCGTGCGCTGCGTCGAGATCAATCCCGGCAGGGAGTCGTTCGCCAACCAGCCGGCGGGCCAGCGCAAGATGATGCCGCGCTTGTTCATCAACCCCGGCGATGAGTGCCTGCTCATGCGCGAGGAAATCTTCGGGCCGCTGCTGCCGCTCAAGACCTATCGCGACACCGGCGAAGCGATCGACTACATCAACCGCCATGACCGGCCGCTGGCCCTCTATTATTTTGGCCCCCCGAACGGCGCCGAAGTGGAGGAGGTGCTCACGCGGACGACTTCCGGTGGCGTGTCGATCAACGATGTCGCCGCCCACGCGGGTTGCGAAACCCTGCCGTTCGGCGGCGTCGGCCCGAGCGGGATGGGGGTCTATCACGGCCGGGACGGCTTTCGCCAGTTCTCGCATGCCAAGCCGATCTACCGCCAGGCGCGGCTGGATCTGGCCAGCAGGTTCGGCATGCGCGCGCCTTACGACGACAAGTATCGCGCGGGTACCCGGCGTTTCATGGGCGGATAGGCGTTTTTCAAGCCACGCCGGCGCCGTGCGCCTGCATGTCGGCGTGGTAGCTGGACCGCACCAGAGGCGCGCAGGCGGCGTTGGTGAACCCCATCGCTTCGGCTTCGCGCGCGTACATGGCGAAGACGTCGGGATGCGCGTAGCGCAGCACGGGCAGGTGGTGGCCCGAGGGCGCCAGGTACTGGCCGATGGTGAGCATCTCGACGTCGTGGGCGCGCAGGTCGCGCAGGGTCTGCAGGATTTCCTCGTCGGTCTCGCCCAGACCGACCATCAGGCCGGACTTGGTCGGCACTTCGGGATGGCACGCCTTGAAGTCTTTCAGCAGCTTCAGCGAGTGCGCGTAGTCGGCGCCGGGCCGGGCCTGCTTGTAGAGGCGCGGCACGGTTTCCAGGTTGTGGTTCATCACGTCGGGCAGGTGGCCCTCGAAGGCGTCGAGCGCTGTTTGCAGCCGGCCGCGGAAGTCCGGCACCAGCACCTCGATCTTCGTCGTCGGCGACAGCTCGCGAATCCTGGCGATGCAGGCGGCGAAATGCGCCGCCCCGCCATCCTTGAGGTCGTCGCGGTCGACGCTGGTGATGACGACGTACTTGAACTTCATCGCCGCCACAGTTTCGGCGAGCTGCCGCGGCTCGTCGGGATCGGGCGGCTGCGGCTTGCCGTGGCCGACGTCGCAGAACGGGCAGCGGCGCGTGCACAGGTCGCCGAGAATCATGAAGGTGGCGGTGCCCTTGCCGAAGCACTCGCCGATGTTCGGGCAGGTGGCCTCCTCGCAAACGGTGTGCAGGCGGTGCTCGCGCAGGATCTGCTTGATCTCGCCGAAGCGCGCCGCGGAGTTGCCGGCCTTCACCCGTATCCACGCCGGCTTCTTCAGGTGCGCGGCGGCGGGTATCACCTTGATGGGGATGCGCGCGGTCTTGGCTTCACCTTTCTGTTTCATAACGTTCTTTCGAGTTGGGCGACCAGTCTATCGCCAACCCTGTCGATGTCGCCAACGCTGATGGGGCCGCAAAGTTCCGAGAGCTGGGTGACGGCAAGACCCTCGTAGCCGCAGGGATTGATGGCCGAGAAGGGCGCCAGGTCCATGGCGACGTTCAGGCTGAGCCCGTGGTAGCTGCAGCCGTTCTTGATCTTCAAGCCGAGCGCGGCAATCTTGGCCCCATCGACATACACGCCCGGCGCGCCGGCACGCCGTTCCGCGGCGATGCCGTACTCGCCGAGCAGCGCGATGAGGGCTGCTTCGATGCGCTGTACCAGCGCCTTGACGCCGAGCTTGCGCCGCTTGAGGTCGAGCAGCAGGTAGGCGACCAGCTGGCCGGGGCCGTGGTAGGTGATCTGGCCGCCGCGGTCGATCTTCACCACCGGGATGCCGATGTCGCGCAATAAATGTTCGGGCTTGCCGGCCAGGCCCTGCGTGAACACCGGCGGATGCTGGCAGAGCCAGATTTCGTCGGCCGTGTCCGCCGTGCGTTGCGCTGTGAAGGTTTGCATGGCGCGCCAGGTCGGCTCAAAGTCAGCCGTGGCGAGACGCCGAACAATCACAAGACCGCCTCCGCCCTGCCGTCTCGCGCGGGTGTGTCAGTGAATCGGCGGTCGGTGCCGTTCGCTTGGCACGCATCCTCGCGCCGCGGGGCCCCTGCTACGCCGCTCACAGCACCACCTTGACGAGCGGGTGGCTCGTCAGCGCTCGATAAAGGGCATCGAGCTGCGCTTTCGACGTGGCGTGTACCATGCAGGTGAGCGAGAGATAGTTGCCGGCCTTCGATGGGCGCATTTCCATCGTCGCGGCGTCGAAGTCGGGCGCGTGTTTCAGCACGACATCGGCAATCGCCTGGACAAAACCTTCCTGCGCCAGTCCCATCACCTTGATCGGGAAATCGCAGGGGAACTCGATAAGCGTTTCGTCAGCCACGCATCACCGTTCGCTTGAAGTCCTGGTACCAGCCGTACATGCGCCAGAACACCGGGCCGGGTTTGCCCGCATTTTCGTGATGTCCGACCGGATGACCGTCGAGCGTGACGATGGGCAGCACTTCCTTGGTCGAGGACGTCATCCAGAGCTCGTCGGCCTCGCGCGTCTCCTCCTCGAGGATGTCGCGCACCTGGTGCGGCAGGCCGTGACTGGCCGCGAGTTCCAGCACCACGTCGTAGGTGATGCCCGCCAGCATCAGATGGCTTTTCGGCGGTGCCAGCAGCACGCCGTTCTTGACCGCGAAAATATTGGAGGCGGCGCCTTCGGAAAGATGGCCGTCGCGGAACAGCACGGTTTCCTGGCAGCCCGACTCGATGGCCATCTGCCGCAGCAGGCAATTGGCCAGCAGCGAGGTGACCTTGAGGTCGCAGCGCAGCCAGCGGTAGTCGGCGGTCGAAACGGCAGCGATGCCTTCAGCGCGTTGCTCCTCGGCAGGCGTCACCAGCGGCTCGCTCATGATGAACACCGTGGGCGTAGTCGTCTTCGGGAAGGCGTGGTTGCGCACGTCCATCGGACCGCGCGTGACCTGGATCAGCACCGACTGGTCATCGCTGTCGCTCAGTTCGATGATGCGCCCGATCGTGGCCGGCCATTGCGCGATCGCGTGTGGAACGGTCAGCCGGATGCCGTCGAGGCTGTCGTGCAGGCGGCGGAGATGCTCGTCGAGCCTGAAGGGCTTCCGGGAGTAGACGGGAATGACCTCATAGACGCCGTCGCCGAACAGGAAACCCCGGTCCATGACCGAGACCACGGCCTTGTCCCGCGGCAGGAACGCACCGTCGAGGTAGACCGTGCTCACTTGAACCAGAGCATCAGCGTATCCCACGCACGGCCGAGCATCCCGGCAACCGGGACATTTTCGAGCGCCACGACCGGGTACTCGCCCAAGGGTTTGCCGTCGGCGGACAATTTGAGCGTGGCGATGGCGTCACCTTGCTGAACCGGTGCCAGCAGCGGTTGCCGGCTGACGAGTTCCGTTTTCAGCCGTTCGGCCATGCCCTTCGGCAGCGACAGGACCAGATCCTCCTGGAAGCCGACTTTGACCGTGCCCTGAGCGCCCTTGAACACCTTGAGTTGCGATACGACCTGATTCTTCTCGTGCACGCGCACGGCGTCGAAATTGAGAAAGCCATGGTTGAGCAAGCGCTGTGACTCCTGGGCGCGCATGCTGTCGGAATCGGCTCCCAGCACGACGGAAATCAGCCGCCGCGCGCTGCGCTTGGACGAAGCGATCAGACAGTAACCGGCATTTTCCGTAAAGCCCGTCTTGACGCCGTCGACCGTGGGATCGAGCCAGAGCAAGCGGTTGCGATTCGGTTGGGTAATGCGGTTGTAGGTGTATTCCTTGCGGGAATAAGTCGTGTAGTACTCGGGAAAATCGCGGATGACGGCCTGGGCCAGCTTGGCGAGGTCGCGCGCCGTCGAGTAGTGCTGGGGATCGGGCAGGCCGGTGGCATTGACGTAGTGGGTGTTCGCCAGGCCAAGCCGCCGCGCCTCGAGGTTCATGCGCTGCGCAAACGCTTCTTCCGAGCCGGCGATGGCCTCGGCGAGGGCGATGCAGGCATCATTGCCGGACTGAATGATCATTCCCTGGATCAACTCGCCGATCGTGACCGGATGCTTCGGATCGATGAACATGCGCGAACCAGGCGCTTTCCAGGCGCGTTCCGACACGGTGACGGCCTGATCGAGCTTGAGCGAGCCTTGCTTGAGCGCGGCAAACGTCAAATACGCCGTCATCAGCTTGGTCAGCGAAGCGGGCTCGACGCGCGCGTCGGCTTCATGTTCGACCAGCGATTGTCCGGAAGCGTGGTCAACCAGGAGCCACGCCCTTGCCGAGAGGTTGGGCGGCTGAACGGTCTGGGCATGGGCCCAAGCTGTCGACAAGAGCGACAGCAGCAGGAGCACGATTTTCATTGGGGGATGATGTTGCACGGGAGTGGCCTCATTATAGGCCCGGGCTCAGCGCCGTACCACGACGGGGCGGAAATCGAGCAGTTCGGCGAGTTGATCCACCGCGCGTTGCGCCTCGTCGTGGCTGGCCCAAGGGCCGAGATGAAGCCGGTACATGCCGCCGCCGGCCTTGACGTGCAGGCGATCGCCGAGGCTGCCGAGCTCCCGGGCCAGGCGTCCGCGCAGGGCTTCGGCGTTGTCGGCGTTGCCGAAGGCGCCCAGTTGCAGATAAATGCCGCCGCCATCGAGAATTTCGGGCAGCGGACGCGGCGTTGCCTCGGCCTGGATCAGCATGGCGATGGGGTCGTCGCCCGGTGTTGGCATCGCGGGCGCAATGGCCTCCTGTCCGGGGCGCAGGCTCACCACGTCCACCAGGGTGCTGCCATTGCCGATATAGCCCAGCTTCCAGGCCGCCGTGTAGGAAAGATCGATAATGCGACCGGCATGGAAGGGGCCGCGATCGTTGATGCGGACGGTTACCGATTTGCCGTTGGCGGGGTTGGTCACGCGCGCGTAAGAGGGGATCGGCAGTGTGGGATGCGCGGCAGTCATGCCGTACATGTCGTAAGGCTCGCCGCTCGAGGTCTTCTGGCCGTGGAATTTTCGCCCATACCAGCTGGCGATACCGCGTTCGCGGTAGGCGCCGATGTCGCGCTGGGGCGTGTAGTCGCGACCGAGTACGGAATAAGGACGGTTGGCGAAGCGATGCAGGGCTTCGGGGCGCGGCACGGCATCCGGCACGGCATCCAGATTGTCGGGTGGATTGTCGCCGGGGCCGTCGTCGAGGTAGTAGCCGCCGCCCCTCTTCACTATCGGTGCCGGCTGTTTCTCGGGCGGCGTGGGCTTGCTGGCGGCCGGCGGCCGCGGAATCGCTGGTGCGGGCGGCTGGCTACCGCATGCGGCCAGACCGAGCAGCGCAACCATGGCGACCAGGCGGACGATCATTTCTGCACCAGCATGCGGTTCTTGTGAATACTCATGAGAATGCCCACGCCGAGGAAGAGCGTCACCAGCGCCGTGCCGCCGTAGCTGATGAAGGGCAGCGGAACGCCGACCACCGGCAGTATGCCGCTCACCATGCCCATGTTCACGAACGCATAGGTGAAGAAGATCAAGGTGATGGCGCCCGCCAGCAAGCGCGCGAACAAGGTGGGCGCGTTGGCGGCAATCATCAGGCCGCGCCCGATCAGCAGGGCGTAAAGAACGAGCAATAAGGCGTTGCCGACCAGGCCTAACTCT
>WBZU01001133.1_pt1 | contig 20821 bp, 12 predicted proteins | sample 5204311 | NCBI WGS metagenome assembly WBZU01 (sample SAMN12344359, study PRJNA552823) | activated sludge metagenome | biome: Activated sludge suspended growth; feature: Nitrification reactor; material: Wastewater; isolation source: activated sludge from nitrification reactor of wastewater... | reverse complement strand
AGTCGGCGAGCTACTATGTGAGCTGGCCGCAGTTGCAGGTCGCCGGGGAACTGGTGCAGGACGGTCGGCGGCAGGAAGTCAGCGGACGCGCCTGGTTCGATCACGAATGGTCGACCGCCTATCTCGGTGATGGCGCAGTCGGCTGGGACTGGCTGGGAATCAACCTCGCCGATGGCGGCGCGCTGATGGCCTTCCGCATGCGCGATGCACAGGGACAGACGCGGTTCGCGCATGCCACCTGGCGCGACGCCGCTGGCCACCTGCGCCAGTTCGGGTCGGACGCCGTCCGCTTCACGCCGCTACGCCGCTGGTCGTCACCGCGCAGCGGCGCCAGTTATCCGGTGCAATTGGAAATCCGCTGCGGCGAGCACACGTTGCGGACGCTGCCGGTGCTCGACGATCAGGAACTGTCCACCAGCCAGCCGGTGCCGGTGGTGTATTGGGAGGGGCTGGTCAAGGTCGAAGGCAGCCTCAGCGGTCGCGGCTATCTCGAAATGACCGGCTATGCCGGCAGATTGCAGGTGTAAAGGGTGTGAATGATCAACCCTGCGGGCTTCCGAACGTTCGCGGGACGCTCCCGGATTGCCACGTTCCCTCCGCACTGATGTGGTGGGTGGTCCGGCTCACTCCCCGGCGCCCGTGGCCGGCAGAGCGATGCGGCCGCGCCGCAGGATGGTTGCCGTCTCATCCGGCGGCAGCGGGTAGCTGAACAGATAGCCTTGCAGCTTTGGGCATTGTGCACGCTGCAGAAAGGCGAGCTGGTCTGTGGTTTCGACACCTTCTGCGATGACTTCCAGATTGAGGCTGCGCGCCATGGAGATGATCGCGGTGGTGATGCCGGCATCGTCGGCGTCCTGCGGCAAACCGTGGACAAAACTCTGGTCGATCTTCAGCGTGCCGATCGGGAAGCGCTTGATGTAGGACAGAGACGAGTAGCCGGTGCCGAAATCGTCGATCGAGAAGTGCACCCCCATCGCGCGCAAACGCGACAGTCCCTTGATTCGCTTGGCCTCCGGATCCATCAGGATGCTCTCGGTCAACTCGAGTTCGATCCGGTCGGCGGCGATGCCGGTGGCGACGATGATCGCTGCAACGGTGTCGAGGAAACCCGCTGCGCCAAGCTGGCGCGCCGAGACGTTGACCGCCACCCGCGGTACCGGGACGCCACTTTGCTGCCACTGCTGTACCTGGCGGCATGCGGCAGTGAGCACCCACTCGCCGACCGGGACGATCAAGCCACTTTCCTCGGCAACCGGGATGAACCGCGCCGGCGAGACCAACCCGTGCTGCGGGTGCTGCCAGCGGATCAACGCCTCGACACCGAGGATCGTACCATCGCTGGCGCAAACCTGCGGCTGGTAGAACAGGCGAAACTCGCCACGTTCAAGGCCCTTGCGGATATCGCCCTCCAGAGCCAGGCGTGCCGTCGTCCGGGTGGTCAGCGTTCGGTCGTACAACTGCCAGTTGTCTCGCCCCTGCTCCTTCGCGTAATACATCGCCGTGTCCGCGTGCTTGAGCAGCGTGGCGGCATCCGTGCCGTCGTCGGGGAAGAGTGCGATGCCGATACTCGAGGTGACCGCGATCTCCTGCTCGCCGATCAGGGTGGGCCGTCCGAGCAGTTCCTGTATGCGCCGCGCGATCAGGCAGACCGTCTCGACGGTGTCGACGTCGGGCAGAACGACGGTAAACTCGTCGCCGCCGAGGCGCGCGAAGTGCAGGCTCGATTCGTCCAGTGCCGGCCTGGCAATGAAGGCGCCGGCGCGCAGTTTTTCCTGCAGACGGTCGGCGATGGTCTGCAGCAGGCAATCGCCGGCGCTGTGGCCAAGCGTATCGTTGATGCGCTTGAAGCCGTCGAGATCGAGAAACAGCAGGGCCAGCCGGTGGTTCGTCCGGCGCGCCCGCAGCAATTCGCGGTCGAGGCGTTCGAGAAAGCTCTGGCGGTTTGGCAAGCCGGTCAGCGTATCGAAGTAGGCCAGACGACGGATCTTTTCCTCGCTGTGCTTCTGGAGGGTGATGTCGCGTACCACGACCACCACCTTGTCGGGTCCGTGTGGCGCGATACGCGCCTCGTAGTGATGCAGGCTGCCCGCCACCGGCAGGTCCACAAACACCGATTGCAGATCGCCCTGTTGCAGCGCCTGCTCGAGACCCTGCCGGATAACGCTCGCCGTCTCGTTCGGCAGAACCGCCGAGACGTCCTTGCCGAGCAGTTCTTCGCCAGTAACGAAGAAGCGCGTGGCGTGGGGCTGTTTATAGTCGAGGCAGATCCCTTGCCGATCGATGACCAGGATCAGGTCCGGCATCGCCCACATGATCGCTGCCTGTTTTCCTTCGAGTTCGTGCAGTTCCTGGTGCTCACCGCGCAGCCGGATGATCAGCGCCGCGAGCCAGAAGGCTGCCTGGCAGAGGCTGCCGAGCGGAAAGGCAAAAGCAGCGAGCCGGCCGACCTCAAGACCGCTACCGACCACTGAAAAGGCCTGCACTCCCCCGCCGACCATGGTCGCACCGAGCCCGAGCGTGAACAGCCGAAGCGACGCATCACCGCTGACCACGCCCCTGGCGAGCAGCACCATGGTGGCCACGGCGAGGACGGAGAGAACGGCTCCCCCGGCACGGTAGCCGGCGGCATGCCATGCCGAACCGAGGAAGCAGAGCGCGCTGAGCACGACGAAGCCGCCGATTGCCGCGCGCACCCGGCCGCGCAGCTTCAGGAACTCGAGCACCGCGCAGCCGATCCCGAGCACCACGCCGGCTACCGAGACCGCCTGCAGGATCGGAAAGTATTCGGGGCCTGGCCAGAACGACACAAACGCTGAGCCGATGCCGAAATTCTGCACCAGCCAGACCTGCAGCGCGACGCAGTAGAAGGCGTAGGCCAGGGCAACGCGGCTGCCGGCATAGGCATCGAAACCGAGGGCGACGACGATCATCATCAACAGAATGCCGCTGGCGACCCCCAGGGTTACCCACAACACGGCATTGTCGCGCACGAAGCTGGTCTCGTCGGCGAGCATGATCCACGGACGAATGGCCTTGTAATCCTGCACGATCGCCGTGATCGTCGCATCACTGGCCAACGCCGGCAGCCGGGCATAGGGGAACGGGCTGACGATGTCACGTTTGGCAAAGGGCAAGCCGCGACCGGAAATGGAAAACCAGGGACAACCATTGACGTCGGTGGCGAAAACAATGAAGAACTGGGCGATCGGCTCCTGCAGGTAGACGATCGGCGATCCCGCTGCGAATTGCTCGCGCTGGATTCTGATCTGGAAGGCGCGGGCTGGCTTGGTCAATGACAGGTCAGGCAGCGAGACGTTCTGACACCCGGCGCGCGGTTCTGAGACCGTATCGCGGAGCCGGGTCAGCCAGCGACTGGCATCCTCCGAGTGACCGGGACCTTGCGGGGCATCCCACAAAGGCTTCAGCTCTGCCGAAAAGATGTGTGTCTCCGGCCAGGCACAGGAAAGCGCAAGCACCGTCACTGCCAGGAGTATCAGGCATTTAACGAGCCATTTGCTGGTCAAGCGAGCCATCCCATGGTTCTTTTCCATCCCCGTGTTCTTTTTCCCGAGACGCCACGAAGCGGCGCTTGTCAGGGCACCGCGAGCCCATTATAAGTGCGAATCGTCGTTGCCCGGTCCCCGCTCGGATGGAGCAGGCCGGCGGCGTCGTCGAGCAGGTCGTCGTGCAGTCCACCATCGGGATCGGTGACGCACAGCGGCTCGAAATGCCCGCGATAGCGTTCGGGAATCCTGATCCGCGGATGGTACAGCGACCCCAACGGTTCGGAACCACCGAGGTAGCTACGGCAGCCGGGCCGACCGGGCCGAATGCCGTCGCGACCATTGCTGCCCAAACGCGGGTAGCTCATCGCCCAGGTGTTGGCCAGGCCGCTCAGTAGCCCCCAGCGGGATAGTGTCGTCCGGTAACGGCAGAAAAAACGCCAGGCATGCATCGCCAACTGGCGTTTCGCCATCAGCCCCTGATCCATGCGGGCAGCAAAGGCCACGGCCTGGTCGATGGGGTCGACGGGGTGACAGACGAGCGATCGCCCATCCATGTCGCGCAGCCTGAGATTTGGCAACAACAGACCGTCACGCAGCCGCGTGCGGAACAACGGTGTCCCCAGTAGCGGAATGGCAAAACCGAGGAAGCTTGGCAGGGTGATGTACGGATTGGCGACGATGAAGTCGGTTTCCGCCAGCAATTCGTCGATCCTTTGTTCGACCAGGTCGAAAATCAGGCCGTAGTGGAAGACCAGGCCGGTCTCGAGACACGACCGGATGATTTCCTCCTGCGGCTGCAATAGATTCTGTTTCTTGTTGAAAGCGGTGAGCTGCACGCGGTTGAACGATTCGACACCGCTGAAAATCCCGATGCAGCCTGACTCGCGTGCCCGCGCGAGGTAGTCGGCGTTGGCGAAGAAGTCGGCAGTGACCAGCGCCGCCCAGCCGCCGAATTTCCCTTGCTCGAACAACTCCTTGAGCAGCGCCATGCGCGCCACGAAATAGGAGCGCGGCCCACCAAAGAAGTTTTGGTCGAGGAACATGACACATTGCCGGTAGCCAAGGGCGTCGATCTGCTGGCGGACATCGTCCAGGTCGTAGGCCATGAAAGGGCGGTCTTCGGCCGTCATGGCGCAGAAGTTGCAGCGGAAATTGCAGTTCCGGGAGGACTCCACATAGCCGATGATGCGGCGCCCCGGCAACAGGTCATGGCGTGGCATGGGCACGTCGGCGGCGTACCCCGGGCCGAAGACGGCATCGACCAGCGATACCATCTGCTCGGCATCGTCATGACAGACGTAATCGAAGTAACGGCGGCTGAGATTCGGTAGCATGCGCGCCAACGGACCACCCATGGCCACGACGATGCCCGGATTGACCGTTCTGGCATGTCCTGTGACCTGCTTCATGCGGTCGAACGCCGGGTTCAGGCCGGTAAGCACCAGCAGGTCTGCCCATTGCAACGCGCGCAGATCCTCGAAAGGGCCGTTGCGGAACTCACAGGCGAGCCGGATATCGACGCGCTCGCGATCCAGCATTCCCGCCAGTACCGCCGGCGCAATCGACTGCGGGACGATCCAGGGGTTGCCGCGCGCTCGGCGGTGATTATCGGAGTAGCAGTTGAGAATCAGGATTCGCGGTTTGGCCATGCCGGACTCAGTGCGCTGACATCAGGCCGACAGCGCGATCCAGGCGGCCCTGGCATCGCTATACCAGCGATGGCCAATTTCGCACAACTGATCCGTGTTCGCCAACGGCGCCTGCACGGAAGGCGACGTCCAGATACCGCAACCCCGTACAGGCTGATTGTGCCAGGCATCCAGCAACCAGCCGTCGCATAGTCGCTTGATGAGATCCACGTCGTCTTGCGCGCTTGCCGAGATATCCATCTCGGCGATACGGCGGAACTCCTCTACGCTCCAGCCGGCCGGAGCACTCCACTGCCCCGTCGCGCGCGCGACCACCGGCTGAATCACCGGATTCATGCGCACAATCGCCGTTTCGGTGTAAGGACAACTGGACACGTCATGCGGCAGGCCACCGCCGAGCATGAGGTGGGCAATGAAGGTATGGGCGTCCGGAGGATCGGCGATGATGGTCTTGCCCACCTTGACGAGTTCCGGGAGGAAGCCGGTTCTGGCGCGCGGTCGGCACAAGGTATCCGGGATTCCATCGGTTCCGCATTCGGGCAGAAAGACCGTGCTGGTGCCCAGCGACAACACGCCGATGTTGCGACGCGGAACGCCCAGGGCGATGGCTTCGACGACGCCTGCCAGTACCGGATTGTTGTAGCCGGTCATGGCACCGTCCCAGAAACGGCAACCGTCGAATTCCGCCGGCTTGTCGAACCAGTTGATGGGTGCCGTACTGGACGCATGTGCCGCTTCCGCGAGCGTCGCGCGCTGCTGCCGGTGCGGGAAACTGGCTGCCGGGCTGGCGACGTTGCTGCGCATCATGCGGGCCCGGTCGCGGTCGAAGTCGTAGGTGACGAAAAGAAAGGACATCGGCCTGCGCCCCTCACCTCGCTCTGCCTGCAGCAGAGCAAGGCTGTCGTTGAGAATTCCGTGCAGGTTCTGCAGCGATCGGGTGCCCATCCTGGGTAGTATGCGATGCAGGAACTGAAGCTTGCCGTCAGTCGAAAAACGCTGGCCAACCGGGTTCGATGGTGAGAAAGCGCCAGTCAATAATTGCAAAATACTCCGATACCAGGGCAGGCGCCCAAAAAGTGCGTGGCGGTTGACCGGGTTGTCGAACAGGTCAAAGATTTCGCGGGGCGAATAGCCCTCGATCAATGCCGCAGCGACGATTGCCCCACCCGAGCAGGCCGACACCAGGTCAAAGTGGCTGAGGACCTGATGTCCATTTTCGCCGGGAAAGAGATCATCAAGCACCTTCGCTTGGATCAATGCAAAGGTACCCCCCCCGTCGAGCGACAATATCCGGAAGGGCTTTCTGCCGGGTCTGGCTTCCATCGGCAAGGGCTCCAAAAATACCGGCCTTCGTTTTTGTTGCAATATCAAGCAACTATTATTATCCGACAGATTGCCGTGCGTGGACCAGATCCCGACTACGGCGCGGCCGGCAAGGCCTTTAACCTGCGCAAACTGCAAAAGCACGAGATGCTCGACGCGCTGCTCGCAGGTCTGAAGGCCGCGCAGGTGTGGCTTTCTGATCGGCATTGAGCTTCCCCCGAAATGTCGTCTGCCCAGGGTGACCTAAAAAACTCAAAGGCGCCTACGGCAGCCCGCGCAGGGTGCGCGAGTGACGGACAAGGGAGTTTTCGGCCAGCCAGGAGCGTGTTGAACGGCGGATGCGCGACTACGGCATCCCTGCTCGCCACCAGCGGCGCGACCAGGTCACGACGGATGCCAGGCACGGCTTGCCGGTGGCGGAGAACCGACTGGACAGACAATTTACGCCAACGGCGCCCAATCCGGTCTGGATGTCAGATATCCCCTCCCTGTGGACCGATGAAGGCGGGTTCTCCCTGGCCATCGTACGCGATCTGTTCAACCGCGAGGGGGTGGGCTGGTCGCTGAAGCCGCGCAGGACGACAGACCTCGTGACGGATGCGCTGACCCCGGCTTGGTTCAGGACGCGGCCGGCACCAGGGCGGATGCACCACTCCGACCGGGGGAGTCAGTACGCCCGCCATGCGTTTCAGGACCCACTCAAGGGGTACGGCATGACTGGCTCGATGAGTTGAAAAGGGAACGGCGGGGATAACGCAGCGACGGAGAGCGGGTTCAACCGTGTCAAGAACGAGCGGGGGCAGGGCATTCGCCCCGCCACGCCCGCCGAGATCCAGGCGACTGCCTTTGAATACATCGAGGGGTTCTACAACCGAAAACGCCAGCATTCGACCCTCGGTGACAGGTCGCCTGTTCAGTTTCTAGAACACGGATCAGGCAGCAGCATCAGGAAAATCTGATAGCATGAAGCTCACCCTTTGGCAGACGAAAAACCGAGGGAACCTCACGTGCCAGCGATGCGCGAGTTGATCCTATTGAGGTCGAAGTGCTCCGGATCAAATGTCTCGCCGATCCAATCCTTGTAGTCTTCATGTTCCGGGTGTTCGGGATCGGCCATCGCGGCCAGGAAACCCGCGTAGCCCCAGACCCCGCCAACATCTTCCGGTGGACATGCGCGGGCGCCTTTGATGCATTGGGGTAGAGTCATGGCCGGATCAGCAGGCAGGATTTTTTCGAGGTCGATCTTGTGTTCCCAACAATCGCCAAAATCATACTCATAGACCATCGAATTCCTGACGTTGATCAACAAGCGGTCGAGATGGACCTTGCGCTCGTCGACCACTTCGAAGTCGGCATCCAGGCCGGGATCCCCGTAGCAATTGCCCGCCACCACAAACTGGTGCAGGTGACAGTTGTGCCAGCCCATGGCGGCCTGCAGCACTCGATGCAATCGCGCCAGGGTGATCGAAGACGGCACCAGCAGCCGCCGCCAGATTGGCGGCCTGCTGTTCTTGAGAGTGACCTTGATCTGATAGATTTTCTCAAGCGAACTCGTCGGCGTTGCCATTCGGGATTCTCCAGTGATTACACTCGACGGACTATAGCATGCCGCTGCAGGCGGCTTTCAGTTCGTCAACAAGCTCAACGCAGACCCCAAAGTATCACCATCAATCCGATATCGTAAGATTTATCGGCGTCGATGCCAGTCTGCCGATGCTCGGGATCACTGATGCAGTAGAATTTGCCATCTTCGAGGATGGCTTGCCGTGAAAGGTCTGTGATGCGTGCATACAAGGTTTTTCCTGCTCTGGCGCTGCTGATGCTGTTCAACATGGCCATCGCGAAACCCTTGCCGGAGGATCCGATCGAGCGCCGCTGCTGGTTACAATATACGGCCGAGCGAACTTCGCTGAGTCTGTTTGCCGAGTCCACACCAGTGACTTTCTCGAATATTGGCGACGGATTCCAGGTACGCACGCCATTCTGGATAGAGTTCGGCATCCGCGGCATGGGAGTGATCCCTGCTGGCCACAAAAGGGAAAAAAGTGGTCATCACCACTTGTTGATCGATACGCCTTTGCCCCCATCAGTGACGGACCCCATCCCCTTTTCTGACAAGTATCGGCATTTCGGCAAGGGGCAGACCGCCACCCTTCTCGATTTGCCTCCCGGTCCGCATACCCTGCGCCTGCTTTTTGCCGATTATGACCACCGCCCGTACTATGTCTTCAGCCGGAAAATCACCGTCAACGTCATCGCCAACCGCACGCAATCCGCCCCGCCCAGGATCGATCCCGAACGGTTCAGCGAAACCTGCCCGAAATGGTATCAGGATCAGGTTTCGACCCCACCGAGCGAGAGCAAGCTGGTGTATGTCAAGAATATTCGCGATGGCGAGAGCGTCGACAGTCCGTTTGTGATCAAGCTCGGCGTCATCGGCCTGGGCGTGGCGCCGGAAAAAACCTCGATCCCGGACACCGGTTATTTCGTGTTGAATATCCGGAAGAATCGATCACCGCTGACGCGCGTGCGCCTGACCGATGGCCAGACCGAAACGATCCTCGATTTGAGTCCCGGCGAGTATGAGCTGGAGGTCTCGTTCCTGGCTGGCGATGGGCAGTTGTTGTTGAAGAATCAACTGACGCTGACCGTGGCTACGCAGGTGCATCTGCCACGCAAGTGACCCTGGCCGTTCTGCCGGCCATCGGAAGCAAGTCCGAGCGGGTCGTTCGACGCATCGATCCCGCGGGATCACGAGGGTTCTGCGAACCCTTCCCGGCATCGCAGTCATGCGAACGCTGCGGCGATATCCCCGGCCGGTGCGACAATGGCCCCGCTCGCATAGTAGTGATAACCGCTTTTCGGACCGACCGCCCAGTTCTCGAGATCGGTCTGCTCGATCAGGTTCGGGTCCGTTGCCGCCTTGCTCCAATGGACCTCGATCACTTTCCCATAGGTGATGATGGTCATGTGCTCGCCGCCATGCGCGGCGAGCACGCCGAACGGAACCTTCTTCAGCTTGTCGAGCTGGGTGGTGTCCTTGGTCGTGGTGCTCGCCTTTGCCGTCGGATCCTTCGGCTGTTCCGGCGCATAATTGATCACCCGCTGCGAGACGCTGACGCCCGGATAGCCTGCCTTGCCGTAGTCCTTGTAGTAGGTCTGGTTCTTCTTGGCGATCGCCGAGGTGTAGCTGGCCTCGTCGCTGTTGGCCTTGTCAAGCTCGGTTTTGGGAATCTGGTAAGCCGGATCGGGTGCCCAATAGACCCCCTTCCAGCCCGCCTCGGACTGTAATGCCGCCTGCACGTCCAGCCCGGATAGCCCGGTGCCGCCACGGGCCTTGGTGTTCTCGGCGTATTTTTTCTTGACCTTGGCCCAGTCGGCGGCGCGCCCTTGCTGCGTGAACGTCGCCGACAGAACCTCGAGAACGATGTTGGTGCAATCGGTCGGCGTCGCACCCGCCGGAACGACCGGGCACTGGTTGCCCACATAGGTGCCGGTACCCGTTTCGAGGATGGCCAGGTCGTGCGTGACGTCCTTGAGCCGCGTGGTCGCAGCGCCAACTTCACCGAACGACTTGCCGGAACCGGTCTTGACGATCGCTTCGAGCCTGGTCTTCTCCGCCTTCAGTGCGGCAATGTCGGGGGGGGTGCCGGTGGGCTTGGTGGTCCACAGGTAGAACGTCCGGTCCGCGTAGGCGACCGCGTCGCCGGCCTTGTTGTAGCCGATGCAACGCACCAGGTGGCGCCCCGCAGTCGGGGTCCACGCGGTCGGCGCCTTGTTCTGGATGAGCAAGGGTGCGGTGGTGGCGTTGGCGTCCTTCTCGGCGGTCGCGAAGCCGCCGGGCAGCACGGCATCGGATGGATCATAGAACGCCCATTGCAGGCGGACGATGTCGGGATCGGCAAAAGTGACCGTCACGGTCTGCGCGATCACGGGTGGACCACCGGTATCCGGAGGAGAGGCATCGATGTCGGGAATCTTGCTGACGTCGACCTTGCTGCGATCGAAGGGAACGTCGTCACCGCCGGCTTGTGGCGCCGCGGGTGTCCGTCGCAGCGTGGGCCTGATGCCGGCAAGGCCGTCGCTTTTCGCCTGCTGGACGACGTGCGCCAGTTCATGCGCCAGCAGGCGGCGGCCCTCGCCACTGGCCGGTGAGTATTCGCCGGCAGCAAAGACGATGTCGCTGCCTACCGAATAGGCGCGTGCCCCGACGTCTCTGGCCGAACGTTCGGACTTTGCGCCGCGATGAATGCGCACCGCCGAAAAGTCATGCCCAAACCGGCCCTGCATGTCCTGGCGCACAGTCTCATCGAGCGCCTCACCGTTCTGACCCAGGACGTGCTCGACACTGTCGGGCACGTCCACGGCATCGCTGTTGCCGGCACCGCTTTCCGGGAGGATGCCGGGCCGTGCGTGCGCGGACGCAAGGGCCTGCTCCGCAGCCTGGTCGGCGGCATGTTCGCTGGGCGAATCCTGCCCACCGACGACCGCTCTGGCCTGCAGTCGCCGGCCGCCACGTGTCTGCAGGTTGGAAGTCAGGTCCCCCCAGGGCGCGCAGCGCGGGCAGCCCCCATCGCAGGAGCACTGTCCGTACGCCGGGCTTGCCGGCGCCAGCGCGCGCGCGTTGAGTCCGCCTGCCGGCGACTTGCCCGGCGCACGCCGCGGCACTGCGGCGGCATGTCGCGAGAACATGCCGCTCATCGGTGGATCCTGATGTTGACCCTCAGGTCCATCGAAATGCCTTCGCATCCGTGGCGATCGACCCGAATGTGTAACAACTGGCGTCCTGACGGCGTCGTGATGCGGCCGACCCCAGGCGGGTGACTGTCGGAATCATCGCCACAGATGTTGGGTCCGACCGGCAGGCTGCGGGGAGTACCGCCATTGCGGGTGACGGTGTAGGTATCCGCGCCGGTGCAACAATCGACAGATTCACCCACCGGCACCCACAACGCGGTGAACGTGACGGTGGCACGGCAGCCTCGCGGCACGGTGAAGTCGAGGTTGGTGAAATTGTGGATCAGCAGGCTTCTATTGGACTCCGCACGGCAACCGCCACCTGGCTCCTCCATCGGCTCGGCACCCTCGCCTTCGCCGAGGTCTTCAGTCACGGCCTGGTCGTCTGCCGCGTCCTCGCTATCGCGCTGCAGCCATTCACCGCCACCGCGCTGCTGCACCACATGTGCCAACTCGTGCGCCAACAGGCGTTGGCCCTCCTTCGCCTCGGGATGAAAGCAATCCCGTCCGAAATAGAGGTCATTGCCGATGGCAAATGCTTTGGCATGCAGTCGTTCGCTCAGGCTCGCCGCCGTTGCGTCCGTGTGCACCCGCACCGGATCGAAGTCCTCTCCAAAGCGGTTGCCCATCGCTGCCCGGATCGACGAATCCAGCCTCTGCCCCTTCCCCCGACTGGCCTCTATCGCCTGCTGCACATCACTGCCCGCGTACGTTGTGCCGGCTTGCGCCGTGTCCCGGGCAATCCCGGTCTGCGCGGCTGCAGGCGTGATCGCAGCGGTCACGGAATCCCCTCCGATGACGCGCTCGGCGACGCGTTCGGCCTCGATCTCGCCGACATCGCCTGGCTGGCTGATGGGCCATGCCTTGCTGCGGGACTGACACGCCGGGCAGGTCCCGCCGCAGGTGCAGGCAGAGGCATTGCGCCTCGGCACTGCAGCGGCAATCGCAGGGGCCCGGAGCGCCGGGCTGAAGAGGGATCGCGACACCGCCGTCGGCGTTCTGGCGGCAATTTTTTCATGCTGGGCATTCTTCATGGTCGGCACCTTCTCAGGGTTTTTCTTTCGATACGGTGCTGCCATTCGCCGGAGCGCTGGCTGTCGCCAGGGTTTTGAGCGCTGCGGCAGCGTGCACCTCATTCCTGAACAGCGGCCGCAGCCGCAGCTTCTCCAGTTCGCCCGGCTGCAAGCGCGTTTCACTGACCTTCACCTCGCCGCTTGCCAGCGTGAACGCTTGCGCCGCGGTCGGTACGAGTTTGCCGCTGGCACTGCCGACCTGCAAGGTCAGCCTGCGCCCGGCGCCGATGGTATCGACCTGCGCCGGCTGCAGGATGAATGCGTAGTAACCGGAGTCGTCGGTCTCCACCGGCGATACGCCCGCGACCGGAACGCCCTGCTCGTCGACCAGCGTCACCGTCACATGCGCGGTCGCTCTCGCCGACTCGTCGGTGATGCGGCCCTGCAGGAGGGTCTCGGTCCTGGTGAGCGGCGGCACGCGGATGTTGGCGATCTCGGTCTCGATCTCGAGTGCAGCGGCACGGCGCAGGATCGCGTCGCTGCTGTTCAGGTAGCGCGTCACGCGCGGGTCGTCGTCGCTCGCCTCGCTGAGGCGGCGCGCCTCGGCGACAGCGAGCAGGCGGGCGGCGAGCTGCACGTCGCGGACCATGCTCAACAGTTCGCTGCGCTGTTCCTGCAGCGTCTCGAAGAGGCCTTCGAGGTCGCTCTTGTAACTGCTCTGTCCGGTGTTCAATATCAGGGCCATGGGGTCACCCGTGTGGTTTGAAGAGGATCGCGGCAACGATGCTGCGGCTCGCGCACAGACTGCCGGGGTTGAGGATCTGGTTGCCGACCTTGACCTCGGCCATCGCCGGGTTCATGTCGTTGGCGACGATGCAGTGGTCTCCCTGGTTGAAGCTGGTATTGTTGAGACGAACCCCCAGGGACAGCAGCGACAGCAGCGTCTCGGCGCCGCGCTCGCCGAGGCGGTTGCCGGTGGCGCGCAGGGTGTTGCCGTAGAGCAGAGCGTTGGCGATCAGGTTGCCACTGCGCAGACTGAACGACTGGTTGTCCTGGTACGCGAGGTCATCGAGCGTGGCCAGCAGCTGACAGCTCGCGCTGCTATTGCTCTGCCCGGTACGCGACTGGTTGTCGTTGAACATCAGCTTGCCTGCCGGGAAGAGCTGCTCCGCTGCCGCTGCACGTTGCGGCAGCAGCATCGCGGGGGCGGCGTGCAATGCAGCCGCGCGCAGAGCCGCCGCCTGCGCGTCGATGGCGGCGCTCTCGCTGACCGGCGCGGCCGCGTCCTTCTCGGGAACGATCTGCGGCCTCGCCTCGGCCGTCTGCAGCGTGCTGGCGCGCTGCAGGCGCATCCCTGCCGCAGCCTGGTTGACCCCGCCGAGGTCGTAGATGAAGACCGTGCCGGCCAGGCGCTCCTGTACGGAGAGTCCCGACAGCTCGCTGGCAAAGACGTTGTCGGTGCACTGCAGCGGCCCGAAAGCAATCGCCTGGAGCGCCAGCCCGACCGGCTGGTCGACCAGGTTCTCGTGGATGCGTGCTGCCGGCCGCGCGTTGAAAGTCTCGCCCTGGGCAAGGGCACGTGCGTCGAGCAGATTGAAGTTGGCAACGAGATTCAACACGATGCCGCCGCGCCGGCCGGCGATCAGATCCTGGCTGCTCACGTCCAGGGTCAGTGGTCCATTATCGAGCAGGCGATTGTGTGCGATCTCCACGTCCTCGCCATAGGCGACGAAGATGCCGCAAACCGGATTGGCGCCGCTGACGCCATTGCGCTCGATGTTGTTGTCGACGATGGCCAGCGCTTCGCACAGGCCGAGCGAGATGCCGCCCAGTCCCTGCGACGCCGCGGTGAGGCGCAGCGCGTTGTCGAAGGGGTTCTGCAGACAGCCACTGATATGGTTACCACGGATCGCGAGCCCGACCACCGGGGTGCCGAGCCGCCGGCGTGCAGCAGCGAGTGCATTGGCGCGCAAGGCTGCCGCCGGCACCGACACGGCGCCGCTACCGATGCCCGACAATCCCATCGCCGCGATTTCGTTGCGCTCGATGGTGATGTCGTAAAGGAAGCCGGAATTCTCGGGGTTCGGCGCTTCGTCGACCTTGAGCGCGATCGTCAGCACAAAGGACTGATCGTTCTGGATCGGCTGCAGATCCAGCTTGTCGATCACGAAACCGGGCTCGCCCTCGGTGACGCGGAAGGTCGCCGGGTTGCTGCCGAAAAGGAAGCTGCCGTCGGCATCGGTGACGAACGAGCGCGCCTCGTTGGTCGCCGTGTTGGTCAAGGTGATCTGTACGCCGGCGCGCGGCTTGCCATCGGGACCGATGACGCGCACCGTCACACCGGCTTCCCGCGGCAAGGTGAACACCTGCTCCGGTTCCGGCAGCGGCGCGGGCGGCGAAGCCCCCAGCGTCACGCCATTGCCGGCGCCGCCGACGATCACGTTCTCGAGGACGCGCACGCGCTCGCAAGCGTTGCCCAGTCGAATACCGCCAAGCGCCCGATACGGCTGCTTCAGCACGACTAGCGACGGCAGCCTGATCGCCCACACCTGGTTGACATAGCGCACGAACAGCCGCGGATTGAAATAGACGATCACCAGCCTGGCACAGGGATCGGTGGGGTCGACCGGATCGGTCTCGGTCGGCACGTCGAGCGGCGGCATGTCCGGCGCCGGCAACAGGCGGATGTCGTTGCGCTCGATCCGGCTGTCGTCGCCGGCAAGATGGATCGCTACATCGCTGCCGCGCTTGTCGAGCATGCGGATGCGGTTGTGGTGGATGTTGACACCTTTCGCCTGGCGCGCGTGGATGGCGTTGCTGCAGGCAAGAATGCGGTTGTACGCGATCTCGATGTCGACGCTGCCAGCGGTCTGGCTCGCCTCGATGACGATGGCGGTACCGCCGAGCGTCACCATGTCCAGGTGCTCAAGGCTGACGTTCTCGGCATCGCGAATCGTGAACATCGGCAGCGTTGCGCCCTGCTCACGCGGGATCACCTTGGTCTGGGTGTCACAGCCCTTGATCCTGACGTTGCGCCGGCCGGCAATCAGCGCATTGGTCTGGTGCAGGCCGGGCAGCAGGCAGATCTCGCCGCCGTTCGCGGGCAGGTGCTGCAGCGCTTCTTCGATCGAATCGAAGTCACCGTGGCTGTTGCGACCGTCACCGACGATCAAGGTGCAGCCTATTTTCTGGTTGCTCAGCGGCCGAAAGACGCGTCGGCAGTCGTCGATGTCGCCGGCAGCATGGCTGATGCTCAGCGGCGGCGGGCCGTTCCAGTTGAGGATGCCGAGCGCGACGCGACGATGCCGCACGCCCTGCGGCGGCGCCTTGGTCGGCCACAGTGGTGGCTCGAAAGCGACTCCCGACGCGCGCACCGGGAAGGTCCAGTAGTCGCCGGGCTGATAGTTGGCGTTGTTCGCGGTCGCCGCCTCGAACTCGACCCGGATGCCGTCCTTCAACTCGACCGGGTTGGCGCCGCCAACCGGAAAGTCGGCCACCCGGGCGATGCCGTTCCAGAGTCGGAAGAAACCGCTCGCCGGGGTTGCCGTCGGCCAGACGCCCTGCACCTGGGTCAGGGACAGTACGCCATCCTGCGCCAGCGTGGCATCGGCGCTCAGCGTGACCTGCCAGGCGCCCAGGGCCGCGTCGAAGACGAGCGCTTCGAGATAAAAATCGCTGACCCCGCAATGGTTGATCATCTGGTCGTTGGCGGTGATCGTGACCGTGCCGCTACCCGGCGCAGCGGCCGCGTAGAGGCCTCGGCCGACGAGACCGCCATTCCACTGCGACCACTTGAAGCGCGCCTGACCCAGGGCATCCGGGTCGGCGATCTCGATGCGGTAGAGGTAGTGTTCGAGCCCGCTGTAGCCACCACCGGCCGCAAGCGGACAGTCGCCGGTGATGGTCAGCAGCGGCGCCGGCGAGACCGTCAGCTTGCCCTTGGCAGCGAAGTCGTCGGCGAGGTCAGCGGCGGCGCTGCAGTCATCGTTGGGACCGAGGCGCAGCAACTGCAGCTTGACGAAGGCCTGCGTGCGCTCGGTCGTGTCCGGCCCGCCCAGCGCCGGCTCGATCAGGTTCAGCGGGTCCTGAAAACCGCTGACCGAGTCTTCCCAGACATCGAGAACGACCAGGTCGCGAACGCCATCGGCGATCGTGGACGGCGCCGCTTGCGGTGTCTGGAAAGGCGGCGCGAAATAGCTTGCGAGGAAACTCGATGGGGCGGCCAGGGTCAGCGAAAGACCATCGGCCCATGCCCGGCCGGCAGCGAGATCGACCTTGACCAGCGTGCCATCGCTACTGGCGGCCTGCAGTTTGAAACCGGCCGGGTTCGCCGCCGGTACCGCCAACAGACCGTCACCGAAGGCATCGCGGGCGGCCATGTTGCGCCACCTGCTGGCGATCGCCGCTGCCTCGTTCCAGTCGCGGTCCAGCAGCACGCGGCCCTGCTGGTGCAGCACGCCGCTGTAATGAGGCGCCGTATCGAATGCAAGGAAGGAGAAGTCGCCCTTCATGATCGTGATCCCCTAAGTGATCGGAATGAGCACCGGTCGCACCCCGACCGGCATGAATTCCTGCAGCCGGATGCCGATGTTTTTCCATTTGTGCGTGTTCCGCAGATACCCGAATGCGCCCATCTCATCGCTGGCCGGGCCGTCTTCGCGGATGCGGCGGTCGCAGTCGAGTCGTAGCTGCGCATAGCCCGGGCGACCGAAGCACTCGGCACTGAAGCGCAGCCGTGCCTCGCGGCCAAGGACGCAGCCGAAATGCTGCGGCAAGCGGTCATGGTCGCCGCTGAACCAGCAGAATTTCAGGCAACTGCCGCGCTGGCCGACGCTGACATCGACGGTGTGGCTGTCCTGGTTGTCGTGCACCTCGAGGCGGTGCACGAACAGGCCGCCTTCACCGCGCGCGCTCTGCACGCGCACGCGGCCGAAGGCGGTGAGGCCGCGCACCACCAGGTCCGGACCCCATGCCAGCTCGGCGTTGCCGGTCGCGGCGCCGAGCGCCAGGGCTGGCAGCGGCGCAGTGCTGCCGCTGCCAGCATCGACGATGCTGTCGGCCAGCGTCAGCAGGTAGCCGCTGTCGATCGCGAGCGGACCGGCAATGCTGCGTTCCAGTGCCACGGCCGGCACCTGATCGAAGGCATCGCTTTCGGCGGGGGCAAGACCATAGTCATTGGTGAGGCGCAGCGCTTCGCGAATCGGCGCGCGCGTACCGCTGGCACTACCGTCGAGCAGCAGCCCGCCGCCAGGATCGAGTGTGCAGCCGAGGATGCGCAACTGGCCGAGTGCCGCCTGCATCAGCAGCGCATCGCCAGCCGGAAACGCCGCGGCGCGCGTCAGGTACAGGCCTTCGAGCAGCAGTTCAAGGACTTCGGCATTGGCTGCCCCGGCTCCGCCGATCTGCGTCGGCCGCGCCCGCAGCGGCTGCAGCAGGCGGATGACCGGCCGTTCACCGGATGCGCTGCGAATCCATAGGGATTGCGCGAGGCGCAGGGACAGGACACCAGCGTCGTTGCCGATACCGGCGATCGCGCCGAGGTCGAGGACATGCGTCTGGCTGTCGGTGATCTCGATGAGCAGCGCTTGCGAGCGCTTCGGCAGATCGTCGAGCGCATGCTGTAGTGCGAAAGCATCGTCGAACCAGTTGATGCGCCTGACTTCGTAGGCCTGCTCGCCAGGCCAGGTGGCCGGCAAGGGCATACGCTGCACGGGCTGTGCACCGCCGGGACCGGCCTGCGCATAACTGGCCGACACCAGCAGGCCGTCTGCCAGGGGCTCGGCCTGCACCGCCGGGTCGGCATCCGGCACGCCGAATACCAGCCGGCCACGTTCGGGGTCGATCGCTACTTCCCAGTCGCGTAGCGGCGGTGCGATGCCGGTCTCCCAGGCACAGAGATTGGCGCCACGAATTCGCCAGGCCTGCCCGAGGAAGGGCGTTGCCGGCAGGTGCAGGACCAGCCCGACCGGGTCGGCGCCGGGATGCGCGTCGCGCGGGTCGGTGTAGGTCTGCACGCTGACATAGTTCGCCGGGCGGCCGGCCGGCGTACCGTCGCTGAGCCGTGCCGGCGGCATCCGGTCCGGTACTTCGTCTTCGCCGCCGAGGCGCGGCGGTTCTGCGTCGGCATGGAAGCGATGCCGGTTGAACAGCGGCCAGGGCTCGCCCTGTGCCTGTACGTCGAAGCGCACGGCCAGGGCAGCGGCGCCGGGTGACGGTGGGATGGCGGCGATCTGCCGGAACAGCGGCCGCGACAAAGGCACCTGGAAGTCTTCGAGCCGCCACAACAGCACCGCCAGATTTGGCAGGTTCCAGCCCGACAGGCCCAGCGTCGGCGGCTTGACGTCGACCACCCGCGCGCACCCATCGAAAGCTCCGCCAGTCAGCGAGAGCAGCGCCGGATCGCGCAGCGTCGCGGTGCCACCGCGGATGGCGGCAGTGAGCTCGCTGGCGAGACGCAGTGGCGGCATTCCGCCGGCGTCGGGACGCGGGTGATTCAGGTGCTGGTTCCACGCCAGGCGCTCGCGCATCTCGACCGCATGCGCCGCCCAGCCCGAGAGCGCAAAGACCTGCGACTCGACGGCGCCGAGCGTGCCCTTGCGGCGGCGGTGAAAAACCGTGCGCGCAACATCGGCGCGCAGCGTCCATGGATCGCCGGCCAGGCGCGAAGTGCCCAACAGGTCGGCGAGGTAAGCCACCACCCAGTCATCGCAGTGTTCGATGAAAAGGTCGTGATACTGTGCGTCGGTACGGGCATGCAGCGCTGCGAAGGCGGCTTCGATGACGCCGAGAAAGGCTGCGAGTTGTCCAGGCGGCGTCTGCTCACGGTCGCGGCTGCGATACACCTCGGGAAGCCGCTCGTACAGCGGCCGGCGTGGCGAGCTCATGGCAACCCTCCCTGCGCGTCGGCGGCGAGTTGCAACTGCAGCGCGCTTGCCTGCAGCGCCAGCAGCCGGTCGCCGGCGCAGGCCAGCGAGCGCTGCGTCGCCGGAACGTTGGCGATCGACTGCGCCGGTTGGAACAGCGCTGCGCTCAACTGCAGGCTCGGTTTCGCCCGCACCAGCGGTGGCCTGGCGATGGCCAGCGCAGTCAGCCGCACCCATATCACACTGCTTACCTGCTGCACGGCGGCGACGACCTGCGAGCCGTGCACCCCTTCGCCGAATTGCCGCTGCTGCCAGCTGAACAGACCTCGTGACGAATCAACGCCATTGCCCTCTTCGCCACTTGCGCCCAGGGCTTCGAGGATCGCCAGGCGCAGCTCTTCGGGGCGTCGGGTCGGGTCGTAACCCACCACCAGATGCAGCGACACCGGCGTGCGCGCACCTGCCACGACCAGCAACGGGCAACGCCTGGCGCCGCGTGCGCCCACCGCTGCGCGCAGCGCGTCGCTGGCGGCTGTGGCATCGGCTGCCGTAGCGCTCGCGGTGAGGAGGGTGACGCGCACCAGCGCGGCACCGTCGACCTGAGTCCAGGCGGCGCGCGCCTTCAGCACGCCGGGAATGGCCAGTGCCTCGGCCTCGTAATCGGCCAGACTGACGATACGGCCCAGGCTTTGCATGCTTCCCGGTGCAGCCAGGCGTGCGCCATCGGCACCCTCGGGTTCGGCACCGCCGGTCACCGCTTCGAGCAGGAAAGCCGCTTCGAGTCCGGCGACCTTCTTGTCGGCCTGTGGTTTCGCGTCGGCCTGCAGCAGCCCGTGCGCACCCGCGCCGATGCGGTAGACCGCCCGCACGTTGCCACGACCGGAGCGCAAACGCGCGCCGTTCTTGCCGTCACCGAACTGCACCCAACTCTTGCCGTCGGCATCCTCGCGCACGATATAGACGTGCTCCCTGGGCGTACGCCCGAAAAAACTGTCTACACGCGTCCAGGCGACGCCATCGACCCACACCTGCAACTGCGGCAGCAGCGGCGGCACCTGCGTCGTATCGAGCAGATAGGTCAGCGGCGTCCTGGGTAGCGCGAAGGTCTGGAAAGCCGCGCGCGCATCGCCGTCTCCCAGGGTGATCTGCGCCTCGGTCTTGCCCTGTGTCGCCTCGACCAGGTTGCCGTACACCATCACCTGCGGTGCGCTGTGGTCGAACTGCGCGTAGTCGAATTCGCGGTCGAGCTGCACACGATGCCAGCCCGGCTGCCCGCCATCGTCGCCATCGTCGCTGGCGACGGACAGGGCGGTGGCGGCGACCAGCATCGGACCTGGTCCGGAAAACAGCAGCTTGCGCCTGGCTAATGCGGCGGCTTCGCCGGCCGTGCCGTAGAAATGCAGTTCCTTCCCGCGGTTGGTGGCCGTCGGCACGAAGTCGGCGCGCAGCTCGAAAGGCTCGCCAACGACCTCGTGAAAGCTGATGCCGCGGATGTCGGCATAGCCGAGCGTGCTGCCGTTTTCGCTGATCGCCAGATCCTCGTCCAGCGTCAGCACCGTACTGGCGCCGTTCAGCGGTCCCCACGCCAGCGACTGCCGATCGATCTGCGCGATGCGACGTTCGAGCAGACGCTTGCGGCGACTGCTCGTGTTGCTGCCGACGCTGAGGTTGGCCTCGATCAGCAGCCGCGTGCCGGCAACGACGCTGCTGACCTCGCCGTCGAGCGGCAT
>WBZU01001132.1_pt1 | contig 20833 bp, 14 predicted proteins | sample 5204311 | NCBI WGS metagenome assembly WBZU01 (sample SAMN12344359, study PRJNA552823) | activated sludge metagenome | biome: Activated sludge suspended growth; feature: Nitrification reactor; material: Wastewater; isolation source: activated sludge from nitrification reactor of wastewater... | reverse complement strand
CGGCCTCTCGCTCTTCTACCCGGCCGCCGGGACGGTCGACTGGACGCCGCCGCCGCCCGCGAAGCCCAACGGGCTGCAGTTCGCCGGCGCCGCGATGCTCTTCCCCAGCCTCCCGCTGACGCTCACCTCGCCGGTCCTGATCGGCCTCGGCAAGAGCGACGGCGACGCCGACATGACGCGCGCCGGCAACGTCATGCTCGGCGTGGGTCTCGCGCTCCTCGTCGGCGGCGCCGTCCTGCTGGCCCTCGGCAACGCCCGTCAGCGGCGGGTGCCGCCGCCGGTCTATCCGCGGCCGACCTACCCGCCGCCCGAGGACGTGCTCTGCGCGATGCCGCCGGCCGTGCCGCCGTGGCACGTCGCGGCGCCGCCGGTGGCCGCCGGCACGAGCGCCGACTACACCCTCACCGACACCACCCCCGGCGGCCGCGAGCTCGAGCGCGAGCGCCGCGAGCGGCTCGTGCAGGGCGCCGCCGACGAATTCATCGCCGAGCTGAGCCGCGTCTCCACCGGACGCTGAGTCGGCCCGCCGAGGAGCGCAGACCCCAGCGATACGCCGGGGAACCCCGGTGACGCGCGGGGGGCGGCGCGGTATCGTGCGTGCGATGGCGCCCCCCTCCAGCTCGCCCGCGACCGTCGTGCTCGGGCTGCGCGCGCTGCGGGCGCGCCAGTGGCTGCACTTCGTCCCGCTGCCGCTCGCCGGCGTGCCCGCGTTCGGCCTGGTCGCCGGGACATGCCCGATCGGACCTGTCCTGTGGGCCTGCCTCGCCGCCGCGCTGTGCCTCGCCTTCGCCTACGGCCTCAACGCCCACACCGACCGCGCGACCGACCGCTCCGCCCGCAAGAACCCGCTCGTCGGCGCGCCGGCCGGCCTCGTCGCGCTCGCGCCCGCGCTCGCGTGCGGCGCCCTCGCGCTGCCGGTCGCGGCGGCCAGCGGCGGGCTCGCGGCGGCGGCGCTGAGCCTCGCGGCCGGCGCGGTCTACAGCGCCGGCCCGCGGCTCAAGCGCCTCCCGGTGGTCGGCACGCTCGCCAACGCGGCGATCTTCGCCCCGCTGCTCGGCCTGCTCGGCGGCCCCAGGCCACCTGGCTTTTGGGGCATGTCGGCGGTCTTCGCCGCGCTGCTGCTGCAGAACCAGCTGATCCACGAGCGCGCCGACGAGGACGAGGACCGCCGCGCCGGCGCGCGCACCACCGCGCGGGCGATCGGGCGCGTCGGCGTCGCCCGCGCCGGGCGCTGGCTGGCGGCGGTCGGCGCGGCCGCCTCGCTGCCCGTCGGCGCGGGCGCGTGGTCGGCCTGGGCCGCGGGCGCGGTGGGCCTGGTCTTCGGGGCATGGCTCTCGGGACAGGAGGACGCCGCGCGGGCGCGGCGGGCCCACCGGTGGGTCGCGCTGCTCGCCGGCGCCTCGGCCTACGCGCTGGGGCAGGGGGCCCGGTGAGCCTCGTCCGCGCCGGCCGCGATCTCGTGCGCCTCGGCGTCGCGCGGGCGCTCGCGCGGCCGCTCCCGTACAGCGTCACCTTCATCCTCACCCACCGCTGCAACTTTCGCTGCGAGTACTGCGAGATCCCGGCCCACGCCGCCGACGAGATGTCGACCGCCGAGTTCTGCGCCGCGATCGACGAGCTGCGGGCCGCCGGCATGGCGCGCGCCAGCTTCTCCGGCGGCGAGGTGCTGCTGCGCCGCGACGCCCGCGAGATCATCGGCCACGCGCGGCGGGTCGGCTGCTACACCTCGATGAACACCAACGGCTGGCGCACCGGCCTCGTCCTCGACGACCTCGCCGGCGCGCTCGACATGGTCGTCCTGTCGCTCGACGGGCCCGAGCCGGTGCACGACCTCGTGCGCCGGCGCCTGGGCTCGTACGCGCGGGTCGTCGCGGCGATCGAGCAGGCCCGCTCGCTCGGCGTCGCCGTCGCCACGATCACGGTCGTCGGCCCGTGGAACCTCGACCGCATCGAGGAGATCGCCGAGCTCACGGCGAAGCTCGGCGCGTGGGCCTACTTCCAGCCGGCCCACGAGGAGTGCTTCGACCGCGCCGCCGGCCTCCACCCCGCGCTCACCCCCGAGGTCCTGGCGAGCCTCGCCGACCGCCTCGGCGCGCTGATCGACCGCGGCCTGCCGATCGGCGCCTCGCCCGGCTTCCTCGCCCGCCTGCGCCGCGCGCCCCACTTCCACGACTGCGCCGCCTGCCACGCCGGCCGCTACTTCGCCACCGTCATGCCCGAGGGTTGGGTCGTCCCGTGTCACCTGACCTCGGGGACAGGCGGTTACCTCAACGGCCGCGAGGTCGGGTTCGCGCGGGCCTTCCGCGAGATGCCGCGCCCCGCCGGCGACGGCTGCCTGATCAGCCCCTACGTCGAGACCGACTTGATCTTCCGCCTCGACCCACGGGCGATCACCGCCGCGTTCCAGCGCGCCCGCGGCGCCGCCGTCGCCACCGCCTGAGCCGTCCGCCGCGCGGCCTCGTCCGCCGCCGCGCGGCCTCGTCCGTCGCCGCGCGGCCTCGTCCTCATGTCGGCGTCACCGCCTTGTGCGCGGCCACGCAGCATGGGATCGTCGGATGATGGCGCGCCGCGTCTCGTTCGGCGAGAGGCTGGTCGACTGGCTCGTGCCCCCGGTCGTGGCGCCCGAGGACGCGGCCGCGTTCGCCGAGCACGCACGCGAGCTGACGGCGCGGTTCTGGCCCGGGATCGGCGTGCTCCTCAGCCTCGGCGCGCTGGTCTGGTGGCCCATCGATCAGTTCGTCTACCCGGAGAGCCCCGCGACGCGCGAAGCGTTCTCCGAGTTCCGGCTGCGAATCATCGTCCTCGATCTGACGCTCGCCGTGGTGCTGCCGCGCGTGAGGCTCGCGCGTCGGCACGCCCACCTCGTCGTGACGCTCGCGGCCCTCGGGAACCTGTGGCTCGCCGGGTGGCTGCTCGCCGAGGCTGGCCAGGGCGACGCGAGGTGGTTCTACTACCTCTTCATGACCCCGGTGTTCTCGGTGCTGCTGCTCGTCCCGCTGCGGGCGCGCGTGCTGGTCGCGTCGTCCTTCACGGCCGCCGCGACGCTCGCGTGGCTCGCCCACCCGGTGACGCGCTGGGACGCCGAGGGCGCCGCCGCGGGCTTCAGCAACCTCGTGTTCGGCACGGCCCTCGGCATCTTCATCGGCCACATCCTGTTCGTCCAGGTGCAGCGCTCCTTCCACCTCGGGCGCCGCGTCGAGCAGCAGCGCGTGGGCCTGGAGCTCCTCGCGTCGCGCCTCGAGGAGCGCGTCGCTACGCAGACGGAGACGATCCGCGAGCTCAGCGCGCGGGCGCAGGAGATCCGGGCGGAGCAGCGCCTCGAGATCGCGCGCGAGCTGCACGACGGCCTCGGCCAGGAGCTGACGTCGATGCGCCTCCTCGTCGACGTCGGGCTCCGCACGCACCGGGGCGAGGGGGCCGCCGAGAGCTTCGCGGAGCTCGCCGAGCAGTTGCGTCAGATCCAGAAGAGCCTCCGACGCGTCCTCGTGTCGCTGAGCCCGCAGCCGCTCGAGGAGTCCTCGCTCCCCGAGGCGCTGGCGATCCTCACCGGCGAGCTCGAGCGGCGCTCGGGGATCGAGTGCCGCTTCCTTCGCCGCGACGTCCCGCCGATGCTCCCGTCCGCGATGAACCTCGCGCTGTTCCGGATCGCCCAGGAGGGCCTGACCAACGCGATCCGACACGCCCGCGCCCGACGCATCGAGCTCGTCCTGGAGCGCCGTGACGACGCGATCGTCCTCGAGGTCCGCGACGACGGGCAGGGCATCGCGGTCGACGGGGTCGGGGCCGGCTTCGGCACGCGCGGGATCCGCGAGCGCGCCGAAGCGCTCGGCGGCCGCGCGGTCTGGACCGGCGGCGCCGGCACGACCCTCACCGTCACGCTGCCGCTCACGGGGTCACGATGAGCGACGGCCGGAAGATCCGGGTCATCCTCGCGGACGATCACCCGGTCGTTCGTCGCGGGCTGGCGCGCTCCCTCGGCCTCGAGGTCGACATCGCCGTCGTCGCCGAGGCGCGGGACGGCAGCGAGGTGCTCACGTGCCTCGCCGAGCATCCGTGCGACGTCCTGGTCCTCGACCTCTCGCTGCCCTACATCCGGGGTCTCGAGCTCCTCGCGCTGATCAAGGAGCGCTGGCCCGCGCTCGCCGTGCTGATCTTCTCCGTGCAGCCCGAGGACAGCTTCAGCCTCTACTTGCTCGACGCCGGGGCGGCCGGCTACCTCTCCAAGGACAACGAGCTCGGGGACGTGCTCGCCGCGATCCGGACCGTCGCGGCCGGTCGGCGCTACATCACCGCGCGGCTCAAGGAGCTCCAGCGCGCCCGCGGGAGCGCGGGCCTCGCCCCGCACGAGCGCCTCAGCGCGCGCGAGGGCCAGATCTTCCTCTTGCTGCTCCAGGGGATGAGCGTCACGGCGATCGCCGCCGAGCTCGAGATCAGCCCCTCCACGGCGAGCAACCATGTCGCCAAGATCCGCGAGAAGCTCGAGGTGGAGCACACCAGCGAGATCCTGGTCTACGCCGCGCGGGCCGGGTTGATCTGACGGCGCGCTGGCGCTTCAAGATCGTGTATCAGACCGACGGCAACCTCGTGGCCGCGCGTCCTTGTCGTCCGCGCGGCGCCGTGGGATCGTCGGACGATGCCGCGCCGCGTCGCTCCGGGCCTGCTGCTCGCGCTCGTCGTCGCCCTCTTCCTGCGCACCGACGGGCGCCCCGCGGCGGCCTCGCTCGTCGGCCTCGCGCCGGCCGCCGCGCTCGAGTCGCCGGCCGGGCGTCAGCTCACCTGGGTGCTCGACGTCCTCGACGCCCGCCGCGGCGCCGTCACGCAGGCGGAGATCGAGGCGCACATGCACCCGCGCTTCCTCGCCTGGAAGCCCGCTCCCGACGTCGCGGCGGCCTTCCAGGCGCTCGCGCAGGCCCACGCCCCGCTCGGCTCGTTGCGCCTGCAAGCGACCGACGGCGCGCGCTGGCGCCTGCTCGCCGACTCGCCTGCCGGCCCGATCCGCGTGATGCTCGACGTCGACGACGCGACCGGCCAGATCATCGGCCTCCTCGTCCACCCCTACGCCGAGGCGGCGGCCGACGAATTGCTCGCGGAGGTCTCGACGCTCGGCACGCGCGCCCACCTCCTCGTCGCCGAGCTCGACGCGGGCGCCTGCCTCCCGCTGCTCGAGGTCACGCCCGACCGCTCGCTGGAGCTCGCCTCGGTCGCCAAGCTCTACGTCCTCGCCGCGCTGGTCGACGCCGTCGTCGCCGGCACGCACGCGTGGGACGAGCGACCGGCGCCCGACGGCCCGACCCTGCGCGCGCTCGCCGAGCGGATGATCGGCGCCAGCGACAACGCCGCCGAGGTCGAGCTCGTGCGCGTCCTCGGCCGCGAGGCCGTCGAGGCGGCGATGCGCGCCGCGGCCCACCACGACGTCGCGCAGAACACCCCGTACCTCACCGGCGACGAGCTCATCCGCCTCGGCTCGCTCCCGCGCGCGGACGTCGATCGCTACCTCGACATGTCCGCCGCCGACCGCCGCGCCTTCCTCGATCGCGTGCTGCCGGACCGACCCGCGGCGCGCGACGACCTCGGACCCGACCACGCGCGCGTCGGCGTGTTCGGCTCCGCGATCGATCTGTGCGCGCTGTCGGCCCGGCTCCTCGAACGCGCCGCCGCCCACCCGCAGGCCGCCGTCGCGCTCGAGATCCTGGCCCGCGGCGACCACGTGCGCCGCAGCTTCCTCGCGCCCGCCGCCTGGCCCTACGTCGGCGGCAAGCTGGGCGCGCTCGGCCGCAGGCCGTTCCAGTTCGTGCGCACCCGCCTCAACCTGCTGCGCCGCGACGACGGCCGGTGGTTCGTCGTCGTCCTCGGCCGCGGCGACGACGCCTGGACCGCCCCCGAGCGCGACTCCCGGTTCGACGCGATCCACTGGCGCCTCCTCGATCTCCTCGAGGACGCCGACCGCTGACCTTCCGGCCATGTCCATCCAGACATGGCCCGAAGGACACGCTCACCGCGCCGCCGCGCGGCGCTCGGCGGGCCCGGCGTAGCGGGCGGCCGACAGCACCGGCCGGGCCTCGCCGGTGATCACCCCGAGCCACTCGTCCCACAGCCGCTCGGTCGCGCCGGCGCGGAACGGGCCGAAGTGGCCGATCCGCGGCAGCCCGAGGTCGGCCGGGGCGATCGCGCGGTGGGTCGCCCGCGCGCGCGCGTACCAGCCGCGCAGCGCCGCGGCCGCGCGGGCCGGCGCGTACGGGTCGTCGACGAAGTCGTAGAACGTCATCGGCGCCTCGATCCGGTGGTGGTGCGTCGCGTCGCGGCCGAGCGCGCCGACCACGTAGCCCGGCGTCTCGCACCACTGCACCCACTGGCGGACCACGCCCGCCGGCAGATCTTCGCCGAGCCCGAGCCGACCCGGCACGTAGCCGAGCAGCGCCGCGACCACCCGCGTCCCGAACCCGAGCCGCACCTTGAGCGCCTGCCGCTGCCCCGCCGGGTACAGCGACAGGTCGCCCGAGCCGGCCGCGACCACCAGCGCGCCGTCGAGGTCGAGCCCGCGCGGCGTCAGCCCGATCGACTGCCCGAGGCCCCACACCGGCACGTCGGCCCACCGCGCGCGCGCCAGGTCGATCGCCGCCGCCGCGTCGAGCCGGGCCCAGTCGAGCAGCGTCGCCGGGTCCTTGCGGACCGGGATCGCGCGCGAGCGCCCGACCCCGCGGTAGTCGAAGGTCAGCACGGCGATGTCGCGCTCGGCCAGCCACGCGGCCAGCGGCGTGTAGAAGCGGTGCGGCACCCCGAGCGCGCCGAGCACCACCAGCGCCGCCTCCGGCGGGCCGAGCGGGGCGTGGATCGTGGCGGCGAGTGGGCGCCCGTCGAGGGCGGTCAGCGTTAACTCCTCGGATGGCATGGATGTCCTCCCGGTACCTGAACACCGTACGGTCGCCCCTCGGCTGCGCCAACGCAGTATGATGCAGTCTCGAACTGCGCCCATGCAGCACGTCCTCGACTGGCGCGATCTCCGCATCGCGCTCGCGCTCGCGCGGTACGGCTCGCTCGGCGAGGCGGGCAGGGCGCTGCGGCTCGACCCGACGACCGTCAGCCGCCGGATCTCCGCGCTCGAGGAGCACACCGGCGCCGCCCTGTTCCTGCGCGACGCCGAGGGCTGGCGGCTCACCGAGGTCGGTCGGCGGGTGGTCGACGCCGCCGGGCGCATGGCGGGCGAGGTGCGGGCCCTCGCGCGCGACCTCGAGGCGGCGACCGAGCGCGTCGTCGGCACGGTGCGGCTCACCACGCTCGACTACATCGCCACCTCGTACCTCGCGCCGCGGCTCGCCGAGCTGCGCGCGCGTCACCCCGAGCTCGTGCTCGACCTGCGGTGCACCGAGCAGATCCTCGACCTCACCGCGGGCCAGGCCGACGTCGCGCTGCGGCTCATGCGACCGACCGAGGCCGGCGTGCGCGTGCGCCGGCTCGTGCAGGTGCCGCTCGGCCTCTACGGCGCGCGGGCCTACGTCGAGCGCCACGGCCTCGATCCGCTGCCGCCCGGCGCCGAGGCCGACCTCGTCATGCTCGGCCCGCCCGACAGCCGGCTCCCGGAGATGCGGTGGGTCCGCGAGCTCGTCCCGCACGGCCGCGTCGTCGCGGCGACCAACAGCGTGCCGACCGCCTACGCGCTGGTGGTCGCCGGCCTCGGCCTCGGCGTCATGACCCTCGCCGCCGCGCGGGCGCACCCCGGCCTCGTGCGCCTCGACCGCGGCCTGCCGCCGCCCGACCGCGCGCTGTGGCGGGTCGTCCCGGAGGCGCTGGCCGACGCGCCGAAGATCCGCGCCGTCGTCGACTGGCTCGACGAGGTCGCCCTCGACGCCCTCGGCGACGGCCAATCCTGACCTTCTGGACCTGTCCCTCGGGACCTGCCCACACGGACAGCTCACGGCCCGCGGCGGCCCTGAACCGTGCTGTCCCGCGGGACCTGCCCACACGGACAGCCCGCGCTCACGGCCCGGCGAGCGGCAGCGCGACCGTGGCCGCGGCCGCGCCGCCGGCCGCCAGCACCAGCGGCACGCGCAGCCACGCCTGCGACGGCGCGCACACCTCGGGCTCGCCGCCGCACAGCATCGCGTCGACGCGGACCAGCAGCTCGCTGCGCACCTCGGCGGCCGGCAGCGCGGCGACCTGCAGCGGGATCGCGACGGCCATGTCCGCCTCGCCCTGTCCGGTGAGCGCGAGCCGCTCGGGCGCGACCAGCAGGTCGGACCGGCGCGACACCTCGAGCGCGACCCGCAGCGGCGCGCCGGCGTTCAGCTTCCAGCCGGCCGGCGCGCGCAGCTCGAGGTGCAGCGTCGCCGCGCCGGGCGCCAGCGTCGGCGCCGGGTCGATCGTCACGTCGAACCACCGCGTCGCCGGCGCGGCCGACAGCGGCGCCGGCGCGTCGTCCTCGCCGGTCGGCAGCGGCGGCGCACCGCGCACCGCGAGCTCGCCCTGCCACGCCCCGTCGGCGGCGACGCGCACGATCCGGTGGTTGCCGGTGTCCGCGACCCACAGCCCGCCGCCTGTGCGCGGCTTGACGTCGGCCGGCTCGCGCAGCCCTTCTTCTCCTGTCCCGAGGGACAGGGTCGACACGACCCCCGCCGCGCGGTCGATCCGCCGCAGGCAGTCGTTGTACGTGTCGGCGACCACGAGGTCGCCGCCGGGCAGCGGCGCGACCGTCAGCGGGTGCTGCAGCCGCGCGGTCGCCAGCGGCCCGTCGACGTGGCCGAAGTCGAACAGGCCCTCGCCGACGATCGTCGTCGTCTCGCCGCTGGCGAGGTCGAGCGCGCGGATCGCCGACGTCTCGCTGTCCGCGATCACGACCGCCGCGCCGGCGCGGGCGAGCCCGGACGGCTGGGCGTAGCAGGCGGCGCGCGGCGGCCCGTCGACCAGCGCCTCGCGGCCGTCGCCGGCCAGCAGGTCGACCGTCCCGGCGCGCGGGTCGACCACCCCGAGCTGGTGCGACCCCGCGAGGCACAGCGCGAGGCGGCCGTCGCCCAGCGGCAGCACGTCCCACGGCGAGCGCAGCGCCGTCGCGCGGGCGGCGGACGACCTGGCGATCGGGACATGACCCATCGAACCTGTCCCGGCGACCGTCTCGACGACCCCGCGGGCCAGGTCGGCGCGGCGCAGCGCGTGGTTGCGGACGTCGCAGATCCACAGCGCGTCCGCCCCGTCCCACGCGAGGCCCTGCGGCTCGTCGAACTTGGCGGCGGCGAGCGGCCCGTCGGCGAGGCCGCGGCGCCCCGAGCCGATCGCCGCGATCACCTCGCCGCTCGCGGCGAGCACGAGGACGCGGTGATGCCCGGTGTCGGCGACCGCGAGCCGGCCGTCGCCCGCCGGCGCGATCTTGCCGGGGAACGCCAGCGGGCGCGGCGGCGGCGGCTCTCCGCGCGGGATCGCGGCCGGCGGCGCGTCGGTCGTCGCCAGCAGCGAGCGCACCAGCGCGTCGAGGGCGGCGGGGTCGGGCTCGCCGGGCGCGACCGCGGCGATCGTCCCGTCGGGCGCGACGACCACCAGCGTCGGCCACGAGCGGATCGCGTAGCGCTCCCAGATCCCGAGCCCGTCGTCGACGACCACCGGGTGCTCGATCCCGTGGCGCGCGATCGCGTCGGCGATCCGCTCCGGCCGGGCCTCGCCGGGGAACTTCGCCGAGTGCACGCCGATCACCACCAGCGGCCGCCCGGCGTGGCGGCGCTCGAGGTCCCGCAGCACCGGGATCACGTGCAGGCAATTCACACAGCACGACGTCCAGAAGTCGAGCACGACGACCTGGCCGCGGAGCTCGCGGAGGCGCAGCGGGCGGGTCGCGCCGAGCCACGCGGTGGCGGGCTCGAGCTCGGGGGCGCGGATGCGTTCCATGGCCCGGACGCTACCGCAAACGGCCGGCGCGGCGGGCGAGAGTTGAAGCGCACGGGCCTTCGCACTACGCTCCCGGCCCGATGCAGCCGTTCCCCTCGCTCGTGCTCCGCGCCGGCGGGGCGTCCGCCCAGGGCGCCTTCGCCGAGGCCCAGGCGGCCTTCCTCGACCCCGACCCGGCGACCGTGCGACGGCTCGGCGAGCTGCTGCGCGCCGCCGAGGCCGGCGTGGTCGCTCACTTCTACATGGACGCCGAGCTGCAGGGCGTCCTCTACGCCTGCGACTGGCCGCACATCCACGTCTCCGACTCGCTGGTGATGGCGGACCGCGCGCTGGCGATGGTGCGCGCCGGCGCCAAGGTGATCGTCGTGCTCGGCGTCGACTTCATGTCCGAGAACGTGCGCGCCGTGCTCGACGCCGCCGGGTTCGAGCACGTCCCGGTCTACCGCGTCGCCGCCGACGCGATCGGCTGCTCGCTCGCCGCCGCCGCCGAGGCCCCGGCCTACGCCGCCTACCTGCGCCGCGCCGCCGAGACCCCGAACTCGCTGCACGTCGTCTACATCAACACCAGCCTGCGGACCAAGGCGCACGCCCACGCGCTCGTCCCGACGATCACCTGCACCTCCTCGAACGTCATCCAGACCGTCCTGCAGGCGTTCGCCCAGGCCCCCGACTGCCACGTGTGGTTCGGCCCCGACACGTACATGGGCCAGAACCTGCGCGCCCTCCTGACCGGCCTCGCCGGGCTCGACGACGCAGCCATCCGGGCGCTCCACCCGGCCCACGACCGCGCCAGCATCGCCGCCCTCCTGCCGCGCTTCCACCACTTCGAGCAGGGCAGCTGCATCGTCCACCACATGTTCGGCGCCGAGGTCGTGCGCCGCGTCCGCGAGGGCTACCCCGACGCTCGGATCACCGCCCACCTCGAGGTCCCCGGCGAGATGTTCGCGCTCGCGCTCGCGGCCCAGCGCGAGGGCCGCGGCGTGGTCGGCTCGACCTCCAACATCCTCGACTACATCGCCGACGAGGTGACGCGCGCAGGACATGTCCCCGGGGACATGTCCCCGACGCGCCTGCGGTTCGTCCTCGGCACCGAGGCCGGCATGGTCACCGCGATCGTGCACAAGCTGCGCGAGGTGCTGGCGGGCTTGCCGCGCCCGGTCGAGGCCGAGATCGTGTTCCCGGTCGCCGACGCCGCGGTCGCGGTCACCGGCGACGCCAGCCTGCCGATCGTCCCGGGCGTCGCCGGCGGCGAGGGCTGCAGCACCGCGGGCGGATGCGCGACATGCCCGTACATGAAGATGAACTCGCTGGAGGCGCTGCTCGACGTGCTCGCCCGCGTGCCGGAGGGCCCGGTCCGGCTCGCCCGGTTCGCCCCGCAGAAGTACGGCGAGATCGTCGACGGCCGCACCGTCGCCGCGCTCGGAGAGCTGCCGATCCGTCACATGCGGGAATTCCAGCGGGCGCGCCGCCTGCCGGACGCCCTCGTGGCCGACATCCGGGCCCGCGCCGCCGCGCGGGCGTGACCGCGCGCGCCTGCCCGACCGCGCCTGCCCGCCCGATCCTGCCCGCCCGATCCTGCCCGGGGGACAGGTCGCCCATTGGCACCGCGCAGTGGGCTCCCGTATCATCACCCGGCTTTGGCACGGCTCCAACAGGCCAAAGGCGCCGCCTCGTGGCAATTGCCGGCGCGCTGTATCCTCGGCCGCTCGCGCGCCTGTACGATCCGCCTCGGCGAACCCGAGGTCTCGGGCGAGCACGCGCTCGTCCGCTGGAACGGCGGCGCGTGGGAGCTCCAGGACCTCCACAGCCGTAACGGCACCTTCGTCAACGGCCGCCCCGTCGGCTCCGGCCACCGCGTCCTGCTCACCGCGGGCGCCGTGATCGGCTTCGGCCGCCCCGACGGCTACATCCTCCCCGACGCCGAGCCGCCGCAGCCGTTCGCCGTGCGCGCCGGCGAGTCCGGGCCCGCCGTCGACGCCCAGGGCGGCTTCCTCGTGCTCCCGGACCCCGCGCGCCCCGAGCTCACCGTCTACCGCAGCGTCGGCGGCTGGTCGATCGAACAGGCGGGCGAGGTCCACCCGATCGAGGACGGCGAGACCGTGCACACCAGCGCCGGCCCGTGGGTCCTGCACCTGCCCGAGCACCTCGCGCAGACGTGCGACATCGGCGAGTCCGCGCCGACGATCGCCGCGCTCACCCTGCGCTTCTGCGTCAGCCGCGACGAGGAGTACGTCGAGCTGCTCGCGCTCCACGAGGGCCGCACGATCGACCTCAAGGCGCGCGCCCACCACTATCCGCTGCTGCTGCTCGCGCGCGCGCGCCTCGCCGACCACGAGCTCCCGCCCGAGCAGCAGGGCTGGGTCCACCAGGACGAGCTGCTGCGCCAGCTCCGCGGCGACTCCAACCGCCTCCACATCGACATCTACCGGATCCGCCGCCAGCTCGCCGAGGCCGGGGTCGCCGACGCGGCCCAGATCGTCGCGCGGCGCCCCGGCACCCGCCAGCTCCGGATCGGCGCGTCGCGGCTCGAGATCACGCAGCTCGTCCGCCCCACCCCCGGCCCGAAGGCCCTGTGAGCGCCCGCGACCCCGCCCACGGCACCGACGCGTCCGAGCCGAGCCCACGACGCGTCGGCCGCTACATCGTCCTCGGCAAGCTCGGCAGCGGCGGCATGGGCGTCGTCTTCGAGGGCTACGACGAGCAGCTCGGGCGCAAGGTCGCGATCAAGCGACTGGTGCGGCGCCGCGGCGTCGCGGCCCACGACCGCTCGCTCCGCGAGGGCCAGGCGCTCGCCCGGCTCGCCCACCCCAACGTCGTCGGCGTCCACGAGGTCGTCGACATGGGCGACGAGGTCTACATCGTCATGGAGCTGGTCGCCGGGCGGACGCTGCGCGCCTGGCTCGACGCGCGCCGCCCCGGTCGCCCCGAGATCCTCGACGTCTTGATGCAGGCCGGCCGCGGCGTCGCGGCCGCCCACGCCGCCGGCCTGGTCCACCGCGACTTCAAGCCGGACAACATCATGGTCGGCGACGACGGCCGCGTCCGCGTCATGGACTTCGGCCTCGCGCGCGCCACCGACTCGCACGAGTCCGACGGCGACATCGACCCGACCGTCTCGAGCGGCCCCAGCGTCCTCTCCGCCACCGTCACCGTCGCCGGCGCCAAGCTCGGCACGCCCGGCTACATGTCGCCCGAGCAGCACCTCGGCCGCGCCGTCGACGCCCGCAGCGACATCTTCGGCTTCTGCGTCGTGCTGTTCGAGGCGCTGCACGGCGCGCGCCCGTTCCTCGGCCGCGACCCGATCGAGGTGCGCGAGGCGACCCTGCGCGGCCGCATCGACGCGTCGCCCGGCGGCGACGTGCCGGCCTGGCTCGACGCCGTGATCCGCCGCGGCCTCTCGGTCGAACCCGAGGCGCGCTGGCCGTCGATGTCGGCGCTGCTGGACGCGCTCGCCCGCGACCCGCTCGCGCGCCGCCGCCGGCTCCTGCGCACCGCGGGCCTGGCCCTCACCGTCGGGGCGCTCGCCGCCGGCCTGTCGTTCGCCTACGTCGCGCGCGAGCAGGCGCGCGCGCGCGAGCGCGCCGAGGAGCTCGCCGAGGCGCGCCTCGTCGCCACCCAGGCCGCGATCGCGCGCGCCGAGGCCGACGGCGACGCGGGCGCCGCCGAGGCGGCCTTCCGCGTGTTCGTCACCGACCCGGCGCACCGCGGCACGCGGGCGCTCGCGCTCGCCTGGCAGCGGCGCGGCGACCGGCGGCGCGGCGACCCGGCCGCCGCGCAGGCCGCCTACGCCGAGGCCTACGTCGAGGCGCAGGACCCCGCCGACGCCCGCGCGATCCTCCGCAGCATGTCCGCCATGTTCCACCAGGCGCGCGACGGCCAGGCGCTCGGGCGCACGCTGGCGCTGCTGCGCGCCCGCGGGGCCGACCACGACGCCGCGCTCGCCGACCTCGGCCTCGACGCCGCGCTGTGGCAGCGCGACCTGAGCGGCGCCGTCGTCGAGCTCGACCACCCCGAGCACCCGCGCGCCGCGTGGCGCCCGCTGCTCGCCCACCTCGCCGGCGCGCGCGCCACCACCTTCGCCACCTCCGGCGTGTCGGTGCTGCCGCCGGGCGGCCGCGCCCGCCTGGTCGCGCGCGGCCACGACGGCCACGACTTCGTGCTGTACGACGCGTCGCTCGCCGAGGTCGGCCGCTGGCGCGGCGACGGCGGCGCCAACCGCCTGGTCCCGGGGACATCCTGGGTCGTCACCCACGCCAACGGCGAGGCCGCCGCGCTCGACCTCCTCGCCCCCCAGGCCGAGCTGTGGCGCGGCGGCTCGCCCGACTCGATCTTCCGCGCCTTCGCCTACGACGCGACCAGCGACGGCGCGCCGGAGCTGTTCTTCGGCCGCAGCTCGCCGACCCTCGGCTTCCGCCGGCTCGACGGGATCGGCGGCCGCGCCGTCACCGAGCGCGTGGCCCACCCGGGCACCGACGCCGCCGACTCCGCGCTCGAGGCCGCGGTCGTCGCCGACCTCGACGGCGACGGCGTCGACGAGCTCACGGCCGCGATCGGCCCGTGGCACAGCTTCGACCTCCGGGTCTTCCGCGCCGGCGCGGGCGGCGAGCTCGAGCTCCTCACGCGCCGGCGGTTCGGCCGCGTCGGCGCGCTCGCGTCGGTGCGCGTCGGCGACCGGCGCCTGCTCGTCGCCGTCAACGACGGCAGCTGCCCCGCACCCGAGCTGTTCCCCGAGCCGCCGCACACCGGCGCGGCGCTCGGCGTCCACCTGCTCCAATGGACAGGTTCGGAGCTCGCCGAGGTCGACTTCGTCCCGCTGCCGGTGGCCGACAGCGGCGATCGCCTGCACGTCCGCGACGGCGCGGCCGGCGACCTCGACGGCGACGACCGCGACGACCTCGCGATCGACCTCTCGATCGAGGGCCGCGCCTGGACCATGCTCCTGCGTCAGACCGCGGCCGGCGGCTTCGAGTCGACGCTGCTCGCCGGCGCGCGCCCGCTCGCCGCGGCGCAGCTCGACGACGACCCCGCGCACGAGCTGCTGATCAGCCTCGGCGCCGAGGCTCGGCTCCACGCGCTCGGCCTCGGCGACGCGCGCCTCCCCGACCTCCGCGAGCACGTCGCCGACGATCGGCCCGCCCCCGCCACGCTCGTCGACCCCGTGCTCGCCGCGCGCTGGAGCCGCGCCGAGGACCTCGCCGCGCTCGGCCTGCGCGCCAGCGCCGCCGCCAGCATGCGCGAGGCCGCCGGCCTCGCCGCCGACGGGCGCGCCCAGCTCGACCTCCTCGACCGCGCCGCCGAGCTGCTCGCCGAGGTCGGTGACGACGCCGCCGAGCTCGCCGCCGATCGCCGCGTCCGCGACGAGCCGGCGCTCGCCGCCCGCGCGCTCACCCGCAGCGCCCGCGCGCTCGTCCGCCTCGGCCGCTACGACGACGCCCACCGCGACGCCGCCGCCCTCGCCGGCGCGCCCGGCCGCACCCCCGAGCAGGAGACCCTCGCGCGCGCGCTGCTCGCCGAGCTCACCCCGCTGATCGCCACCGCGGCCCGCGTCGACCTCCGCTTCGACGCGCCGCTCTCGCCCGCGTGGCGGCTCCTGCGGCCCGGCGCCGTCCGCCGCGACCCGACCCGTCAGGCCCTCGCGCTCCAGATCGCGGCCGCCGCCGACCCCGTCGCCGAGCTCCCGATCGAGTGGGACGGCGGCCCCGTCTCGCTCGAGTACGAGCTCGACATCGACCGCCTCGAGTACGGCTCCTGCATCCGCCTCGCGCTGGTCGACGCGACCGGCGCGCCGTGGCTCGGCGCCGGCACCTGCAGCATGGGCGGCGGCGGGCGGCTGATGCACATCGGCCGCTGGACCGTCGGCGGCAGCGGCTGGGCCGACCTCACGCCGCGGCTCGTCGCCTCGGCGGTCCACCCGCGGCGCGTCGTCGTGCGCGTCGCCTACTTCCCCGAGCGCGAGGTCGCCGAGTGCGCCTACGACGACGGCGAGGGCGTGCTGCGCCAGACGATCACCGGCGTCGCCCCGCCGCGGCCGGGCCGGCACCGCCTCACGATCGGTGCCGGCGTGTACAACCTCGCGCCGAGCCTCGCGACCGGCGACCTCCGCCGCGTCGTCGTCCGCGGCGCCCGCGTGGCCGCCCCGGCGCCGGGCGACGTCGCGGGCATGCGCGCCGCCTGGTTGCTCGCCGAGAACGAGCCGCGCGCCGCGCTGGCGGCGCTCGACGGAGCCGCGGCCGCCCACCCGCGCGCGGCGCAGCTCCGGCTGCTCGCGCACGACGCCCTCGGCGACCTCGGCGGCCTCACAGCGGCGGCACCGGCTGTCCTCGAGCACATGTCCGATCCGACATGGCTCACGGACCTCGCGCTCGACCTGCGCACCCGACCGCTCGCCGGCGCGGCGCTGCGCGGCGCCGCGGGCGCCTCGATCCTGCCGGCGCTCGGGGCCGTGTGGTCGCTCGTGGAGACCCACCGCGACGACCCCGACATCCGCCGTCGCGCGCTCCAGGAGCTGCACGGCGTCGAGTCGCTGGTCCCGCGGACCGCCGAGGAGCGGCTCGCCCAGCGCGAGCTCCTCCACACGCGGGGTCGCATGTGGCGCCGGATCGGCGACCGCGAGCGCGCGCGCCGGGACCTCGAGGCCGCCGCCGCGATCGCCTTCGCCGACGACGGGCGCGGCGACGACCGCGACGTGCTCGTCCGCGTCCACCTGGAGCTCGCCCAGCTCCTCGCCGCCGACGCGCCGACCACCGCGCGCGAGCACGCGATCGTCGCGCTGCACCTCTCCGCGACGCCCGAGGACACGCTGGACCGGCTGCTCGCGATCCCGGAGATCGGCGCGCAGCTCGGCGCAGTAGCGAGCTTCCGCGACGCCACGAGGCCCTGAGCCCCCTGGAGAGGGCAGGCCACCACGCGCCTCGGTCACATCAAGAAATTCTCAAACAGGAACCATTTTTCCCGCGTAACAGCGGCGGCGTCGACGAGCCGCGGTACGTTGGCAGGCATGGAGCCGTCTCTCCCCATCGGCGTCTATCAAATCGATCCTGACGGCGTGGTCCTGGGACACGTCTCGGTCGCGACCGGCGTCGTCGGCCCCTCGCGCGCCGTGGGCCGCCACTTCTTCGAGGAGGTCGCGCCCTCGGCGAACAGCGAGGTGTTCCGCGGGCGCTTCGAGCGCCTGTCCCGTCGCGGGGCCGGCACGGAGTCGTTCGACTACCGGCTGTGGGACGTGTGGCAGAACGCCGTGGTGCGCGTGCGCATGGTGGGCACGCCCCGCGGCGTGTGGGTCCTGATCGCCGAGCCGAGCCTGTGCGAGCGCTACGCCGAGAGCCGCCTCGAGGCGCTCCAGTGAGCCGCTAGAACAGCTCGGCGATCATGCAGCGGAGGCTGCCCCCGGCCTTCTCGAACTCGTCGACGTCGACCGCGACGACCTCGAAGCCCCAGCGCGCCAGCGCATCGCGCGACGACGGGCGCAGCGCCGCCGCCGCGCCGGCGCTCATCATCACGTGGCGCTCGCTGACGGCGATGCAGTTGGCGGCGAACGCCGCCTTCTCGGCGTCGTCGAGGACGAGCGCGCGGCCGTCGTAGGCGCGGACGATCGCCGCCGGCACCTCCGGGTCGGCGAACGAGCCCGGGTGGATCACGCAGGCCCGCCCGGCCAGCGCCGCCAGCACCACGTTGGTGTGGTACTCGCCCGGGCCGAGCGCGAAGCGGTAGGTCGCGCGCAGCCCGAACGCCGCGTGCATCGCGGCGCAGCCGGCCTCGTCGCAGCGCTGGCTGAGGCCGCACAGCCCGACCCCGCGCGCGCGGTCGATCACCAGCGGCCCCGTCAGCTCGGCGACGAATGGCTCTTGGGACAGGTCCACGAGGACATGTCCGAACGTCCCGGTGAACAGCGCCCGCACGTCCTCGCGCGCCGCCTCGGCGCGGCGCACCGGGTGGCGCATCGACCCGACGATCAGCCGCCCCGGCGCCGTGGCGAACGCGTTGTTGGGGAACACCGCGTCGTCCAGCCCCTCGCGCCCCGGGACCACCACCACCGGCAGGCCGCAGGCGCCGAGCGCCGCGACCAGCGCGCGGTGCTGCGCCCACGCCCGCTCCGGGTCGATCGCCGCCTCCTTCATGTACGCGTTGTCGACCGGCTCCGGGCTGATCCGGAAGCCGATCGGGCTCACGAGCAGCGCCGCGGCCATCGTCGGCCGGCCCCACGTCGGCGGGGCGGCGGCGAAGGCCGCGAGGAACTCGGCGGGTGCGGTGGCGATCATCGCCGCGAGCATATCACCGCCGTCGCCGGCCGCCCCCGGGCCCGCGCACGGCCCCCGGGCCCCGCGGCGCGGCTGGCCGGCCGGCCCCGCGCATTCGCGCCCGACTGAATCGTTTCGAGGCACCCGAATCATTTCGGGGCACTCGCGCTGTATCGCCGCGACGCAGCGGCCGGCGGGCCGGCGCGCCGTTCCGAGGCGGAGCCGCTGGCACGCCGCGTGCTCTCCTCTCCCGGCATGAACGCCGCCGTTGGTTTTCCGTCCCGCATGTCCACCCTCGCGACGACGCTCGAGCGCTCGCCCGCGGACGCGCTGGCGCTCGCGGAGGAGCTGGAGCGCGAGCTCCTGTCCGGCCCGGCGACCGACCCGGTCGAGTTCGGGTGGGCGCGCGACTACCGGATCCGCGCCCTCTACCGCCTCGGCCGCCACGCCGAGGGGCTGCGCGTGCTCACCACCCCGGCGCCGCGGATCATGACGATCTCGGCGACCAACGCCGCGTGGCTGCACTCCGTCGGCGCCGAGATGGCGCTCCGGTCCGGCGCGATCGAGCAGGTGCGGGCGCTGATCTCGCGGGCGCTGTCGCTGCGGATCGCCGGCGGCGACCCCCGCGGCAGCGCGATGGCGGTCGAGACCGGCTTCGCGCTGCTGCTCGAGGGCGGCCGGCCGGCGGAGGTCGACGCGTGGCTCACCCACGTCGAGGCCCAGATCGCCGCCGCGACCGACCACGCGCTCGCCGGGGCGATGGCCGACGCGCTGGCGACCTCCGTGCGCGGCGCGTGGTTCCCCGGCGAGCTCCCGAGCGCCGCCCGCCGGCGCGCCGAGATGGCCCTCCACCGCGCCGCCGCCGACGGCCGCGTCGACGAGGTCCGCCGCCGGCTCGCCGAGGGCGCCGCCGTCGACGCCCGCCACCCCGCCTGGCCGGGCCTGCCGACGCCGCTGCTCGCCGCCGCCTTCCACGGCCACGCCGCCGTCGTCGAGGTCCTGCTCGCCCGCGGCGCCGACCCCCGCGTCACCAACGTCCAGGGCCGCACGCCGCTGCACCACGCGGCCGACCAGGACCACGCGCTCGTCGTCGCCATGCTCGCGCACGCCGGCGCGCCGCTCGACGCCGTCGACTTCCACGGCCACACGCCGCTGCACGTCGCCGCCTGGCAGGACCACCGCGACAGCGTCCGCGTCCTCGTCGCCTCGGGCGCCGACCTCGAGGTCCGCGACATCAACGGCGACACCGCGCTCGCGCTCGCCGCGACCGAGCCGGTGCCGGAGGTCGTGCGCGCCCTCGTGTGCGCCGGCGCCGACGTCGAGGCCGTCAACGCCTACGGGCAGACCCCGCTGATCCGCGCCGCGTCGGAGGGCCAGGGGTCGACGGCGATGGCGCTGCTCGAGGCCGGCGCCGACCTCGAGCGCCGCGATCACAACCAGCGGACCGCGCTCGACTGGGCGCGCGGCGAGGGCCACCGCGACCTCGTGAAGCTGCTCCGCCGCACCGGCCGCCGGCACTGACGCGGCGACCAGCCCCGCGACACGGCTGTCGCGGGTCCGCCGCGCGTGAGCGCGCAAGTCCGTGAAACCACAGGTGGCCCCCGATCTTGCATCCGCCGGGGTTCACCATGAATTACGCCCCTATCTCCGCTCCCCTCCGCCTGCGCTACTCCGGCGCGTCGCTCCTCCCGCTGCTCGCCGCGCTGGCCGGCGGCTGTTCGACGTCCGAGACCTCGCTGTCGGGCACGGACGGCAGCGGCGCCACCGCCCCGGGCCCGGGCTCCGGCTCCGCGAGCGACTCGGGCGGCACGGACGGCTGGGACGACTCGGGCGGCTCGCCGACCACCGGCGCCGGGACCACCGGCGCGTCGGCCAGCGGCGGCGAGCCCGAGGCGACCTCCGACGCCCCGCCCGACCCGGGCTCGACCTCCGACGCGACCGGCACCAGCGGCACCACCGGCGAGCCCGCGTGCGACGAGCAGACCCCGGTGCAGCTCTATCTCTCGCCCGACGACTCCAACTCGACCTCCTCGCCGGTGCAGGTGCGCGAGGCCGTGCTGGCCGGCTGGGGCGACCTCAATTATGTGCCGATCCGGACCTGGGAGTTCCTCAACTATTACTCCTTCATCTATCAGGCCGCCGAGCCCGGCATGGTCACGGTGACGCCGGAGATCACCCACATGGAGGGCGCGCCGGACGGCGAGTATGTCGTCCAGATCGGCGTCGCCAGCCAGAAGATCGCCAACGCCGATCGCCCGCTGATGAACGTCACCCTCGTGCTCGACGAGTCGGGCTCGATGGAGGGCGTCCCGATCGAGATGGAGCGCGAGGTCTGCCGCCAGATCGCCGCCAGCCTGCGCGCTGGCGACATCGTCTCGATGGTCGGCTGGGACACCACCAACGCGGTCAAGATCTCCAAGCACAAGATCACCGGCCCGTCCGACCCGGTCGTCGTCGGCGAGTGCGACGGCCTCGCGGCGGGCGGCGGCACCGACCTCAACGGCGGCCTCGTCGCCGGCTACGCGCTCGCCAAGGAGCAGTTCGACGGCGCGCGGATCAACCGCGTCGTCCTGATCAGCGACGGCGGCGCCAACGCCGGCGTCACCGACATCGACCTCATCGCCGGCGGCGCCGGCGGCCAGGACCAGGACGGCATCTACCTCGTCGGCGTCGGCGTCGGCACCCCCGAGTCGTACAACGACGAGCTCATGGACGTCGTCACCGAC
>WBZU01001130.1_pt1 | contig 20836 bp, 12 predicted proteins | sample 5204311 | NCBI WGS metagenome assembly WBZU01 (sample SAMN12344359, study PRJNA552823) | activated sludge metagenome | biome: Activated sludge suspended growth; feature: Nitrification reactor; material: Wastewater; isolation source: activated sludge from nitrification reactor of wastewater... | reverse complement strand
ACAGCACCCGAACCGACCCCTACGCCTACCGAAACAGCTGCGCCCCTCCCAACGGCACCACCTCCGCCGCCTCCTCCACCGCCGCCGCCTCCACCGGTTGCGTCAGGAGAAACCCCACCTCCAGTCGAAGTCGTCATTTTCGAGCTGGATTCGGTGCGGCTCAACGCGGCGGCGAAGACGATCGTCGAAGGTGTCGTGCAGCAAATGAAGGCCAATCCATCGCTGAAAGTCCACATTCGCGGACATTCGGACCGGATGGGATCACGCGAACACAATCTGGAACTAAGTAAAAAGCGCGCGGCATCCGTGGAGAATTTCCTCCATGGCGCGGGCATTTCAGGCTCCAGAATCACGACGGAAGCCATGGGTGGCCGCAAGCCTGTGGACCCCGAAAACACGCCGGAAGCATGGGCTAAGAACCGGCGTGTCGAAATCGAGTGGCGGTAACCGAGGACTTGAGGGACGAATGGACCTGATCCAGTCGATTTGGTTGTCCACCGCGGTGGGAGCCGGCCTGTTTCTGGGCGCAGGCTACGTCGCAGGTAAGGGACTCTCCTCGAAAGCAGCCGACGGCGGCTCAGACGGGCTGTTGCAAGCCGAAAAGGACGCTCGTCAACAAGCCGAAGCTCGAGCCTCCGCGCTCGAACAACAACACGCCGCACTCACCCAGTCGCTCGAAAGTGAACGGAGCCGAGCGCAAGAGGGACAAACCGCACGTGCGGAGGCGCAAAAACTCCGTGAACAACTTGGTCAGCTTCAAGCCGAGCTGAACAAGGCCCGGGCCGCGGCCTCCGGACCCTCGCCCGCGGAAGCACAACTTCGCCAGGAAAACGCTGATTTGCGTCAACGCGTCGCCGCGGGTGAACAAGCGGCTCAGGCGTACGCAACCGAGCACGCTCGCGCGCAGGACCTGGAAAAACGCTTGGCCGCAGCGATGGCGCAAGCCGGAGCCAATCAAGGCAACGACGCGCAACGCCTGGACCTCGAACGACGTCTCGCCGCGGCGCAACAAGAACTCCAAACCGCTCGAACGCAAGCCGAACAGCTGCGCGCGAGTGCGCAACGAGCCGATCAGCTCGCAGCCGAAAACGCGCAGCTCAAGTCTCGACCGGCCGGCGGCGATCCCAAGCTCGCTTCGGAACTCGCGACGGAAAAAGCCAAAGTCACGCAGCTGCAGAATCAGGTCGCCGCGCTGCAGAAGACGGCGGAGAACACGGGCAAACTCGCGTCGGATCTCACGGCGGAGAAGACCAAGGTTCGCGACCTCGAGTTGAAGCTTGCGGCGGCTCAAAAAGGTTCGGGCGACGTCGGCAAACTCGCGCAAGAGCTCGCGGCGGAAAAGGCCAAAGTTCAGCAGCTTCAGGCGCAGATCGCCACGCTGCAACAAGCGGCCAACGAAGCGGCGCGACTCGGTCTCGAGCTCGCCAATGCTCGTACGAAGGTGAACGATCTCGAAGCAAAGCTGGCGAAAGCGCCTGCGGGCGGGGCAAACCCCGCGGAGCTCGATCGTTTGCGCGCCGAGAACAACAACCTGCGCGGCGAACTGGATTTGAACAAGCGCACGGCGATCCCGACGAAGGAGCACGAGGCGCTCAAGAAGACCAACAACGACATGGCGTTGCGCATGCGCACGCTCGAACAGCGCGCATCGGAAACCGATTATTACGCGAACGAAAATTCGGATTTGCGTCGCCGTGTCGAAGAGCTCGAAGCGATCGCGCTCGAAGCCAAGCAGATGCGTCGAAGGATCACGGATCTCGAAGCTCAAGCGTTCGCCGTCGCCGCTCAGAAGAAAGACAAGGGTGCGGCAGGACGAACCGCGCCGGGACAAACACAAGCAACGGCATCCGGCGGCGAAGTACGCCTGGAACAAGCGCTCGAACAAGCGATGGCGGCCCTCGTGCGCGAAGAAACGGGCGGCCGAGTTGCGGTTCTTTCGGACACACGCGGTCTGCTTCTCGCCTCGGCTGGTGAAACGAAGTACTCGAATGAGCTGGCCGCCGCGGCGTCGGTCGTTGCGGAAGTGGCCGAAAAAGTCCGTGCGCTCTTGCCGTTTGCCGAACCGCAGACGTTGCATCTGTGGGACGTGAACAACGTCGTCGTGAAGACGCGGTGGCTGCAACTCGAGGACGATACGCTTGCCCTCAGCGTGCTTGGATTCAGCGACGACATGCCGGATCCGACGGAAGACAAGGCTGCCAAGACCGTCACGAAGTTGATGTCGTACGGTTGATCTTTTCCGCTCGAGTTTGTCGCGCCTATACAGCGCTCAACCCAATCCCTGAGCCATGAGGAAGAGCCCCACCAACGTACCGTTTGCCCCGGGGACCACCTTGCTCGACGAGATTGGCGTCGGTTTGGTGATCATCGGCGACGGCGGCGAGATCCTCGTCACGAATCGAATCGCAGACGGGATGCTCTCGGGACGTACGGGCGGCGTTCCTCTCATGCACAAGCTGTACGACTTGCTCGACGCCGCAGAACGCACCGAGTCGGGACGACGCTCACGCGATACGACGGTGGATCTGCTCGAGGAGGGCGGGAAAAAGACCATCGTGAGCGTGCGGATCGTCAGCTCGCGACGTTTGGGCACGATGATCACGCTGACGGACGTGACGGAGACGGAGCGTTCGCAAGCCGAACGTCGACAGCTCGAAAGGCTCAGCGAAGTCGGTAAAGCCTGCGCGATGGTCGCTCATGAAATCGGCAATCCGCTCGCCGCGATCAAGGCGACGATTCAATCGATTGAACACGAAGCGGATGCCGCAGGTCTCGGCGACTCGTTGCATGCGGTCAATCGTGAGATCGACCGACTCAACAACATGCTCGGACAACTGCTCGGGTTTGTCCGGCATCGTCCGCCGCGGCGTGCCAAGTCGGACATGCAGACGATCGTCAATCGCGCCCGAAGCGCGGCTGAAGGCAGGTTCGAGCGGATTCGGTTCAAGGCTACGTACGGATCGCTGCGTCCCGTTTGGGTTGATCACGACCAACTGCAGCAGGTTCTGTTGAACCTCTTCATCAATGCCGTCGACGCGATGCCCGATGGGGGTGAGCTTTGGGTGTACGCGGGCATCGAAGACGAGCAGATCGTGCTTCGCGTCGAAGACACGGGGATTGGAATTCCGCCGGAATTCGTCGACAAAGTCTTCGATTCGTTTTTCACGACCAAGCCGACGGGAACAGGTCTTGGTCTTTCGATATGTTATCGAATCGTGAACGATCACGGTGGATCGATCACGATTGGACCTCGGAACGGGAACGTTCCAGGCACGTGCGTTACGATCACTTTGCCCATCATGACCGGTAGGTAGAACAGCCATGGCCCAGCGTCGCCAGAGAGTGCTCATCGTCGACGACGAGGACGGGATCGTTCTTGCTCTGCATCGATTCCTGTACCAGGACAACCATCGTTACGATGTGTTGCTCGCGAAAAACGCGGAGATCGGTCGGCAGATCCTGCGTGAAACCCCCGTGGACGTGTTGGTCACGGACGTACACCTGCCCGGCATGAGCGGCATGGATCTCGTCTGTTGGGCCGCCGTGGAAACACCCGATACGCGAGCCATCGTGATGACGGCGTTCGACGTCAACACGATCCGCGACAAAGCCCACGCCGTCGGATGCTTGAAGCTCATCCGCAAGCCGTTTGACCTTCACGAACTGCGCGCGGCGCTTCTTCAAGCCATGGAGATTCGCGACAGCTTGCTGGGAAGTTTGTCCGAGCTCTCCGCGGTCGACGTCATTCAGATGCTCTGCCTCGGCCGTAAAACAACGGCGCTGCGTATCGCGCGCGGCCAAAGCTCCGGCGTGATCCTCATCCAAAACGGCGACATCGTGCACGCCATCTGGGACAACATCGTCGGTGAAGACGCCGTGCACGAGATGATCGCGGTCGAAGACGGCGTATTCAACATGGCTCCCATGCCGCCGGACTTCGAGCGCACGATCTACGGCGACTATCAGCACATCCTCATGGAGGGTGTCCGTAAGATCGATGAAAAAGGCCGCGGAGGCGCTGGGGACGATGAACCCGCACCGCGACCATCGGTTCGTCCGGGCCGTATCTCGTCGACCGGAAAAGACGATTGGAGTTTCGAACCCGATAACTTCGTCGCGCAGAAAGTTCAGCTCCCGACGAATGCGCGGATGCGTCTGGACAACCTTGCGCCGGCCCCACCTCCGCTTCCGAAAGACATTCCGCTTCCGCCGCCCGCTCCGCACTTCGATGCGCCGCCGCCTCCACCTCCGCCCGAGTCGGTCGAGGACGTTGCGGCACGCAAGAAAGAGCGCGAAGTGTCGCAGCTGATGGATCAAGGCTTCTCGGCGTTGCGTGCAGGCAATCGCGACGAAGCGCGTATGCATTGGAAGAAAGCGTTGGAGCTCGACCCGGGCAATCGACGCATCGAGCTCAACTTGAAGAAGCTCGACCAAGATCCCAACAAGCGTTACTGATTCGGAAAGACAAACCTGTCACGGATGCGCGTGCGTAACGACGCGCATCCCGCACAAGGTGCGTCGGAACGTCGCGTCCTCGAAACTCGTTGGATCAACGCGAAATGTTGAGGCTCGCGTCGGTTCGGGCGAGGCGGGCGTTGGTGCGCGATTTGTTGTCGACGACGCTGACGATGTGAATGCCTTGGGGCGTCTGCGACAAACTCACCATGCAAACCATGGTCGCGGTCAAACCTTCACCGGCGACGGCCACGAGCGCACCGGGTTTTGAATCGGCGATCGCGGTACGAATTCGAGCTCCCGTCGGCGTGTCGTTGTACGTCCGGGCCACTTGGATCAAATCCGCGCTCGTTCCGAGCACGACGATGGTCCCGCCATCGCCGAAATCCGTGAGCCATTCAGGGCTGAACGGTTCGACGCCACGAGCCGGAGGCAAACGTCGCAACAACATCGTGTTCGCCTGGATCACCATGCGATCGATGATTCGTCCTTCAGGCGACTGCCGCCATTTCTCGATTGTTTCGACCGGTGATGCGCCCGGTTCGACCCGAACGAGACGACGATCGATCACGCCACCCAGCGTCGCTGCCCCCGTGTGCTCCACGATCTCGACCGCACCGAGGTACGACCAAGCGGAACGGTGTTGGAGAGCGCGAGCAAGCTCCTCGGTCCATGAGGCCGCGATGGGTTCGAGGTTCGCGTTTGACATCGGGGGCGCATGCTAGTCCAGGTTGGGCTCGGGTGTGAGACCTTCGCAGCAGCGATCGCACGGAAGAACCGCCCCACCGAAGCGGCGTGCTAAAAAGGGCCGAAATGACGGTCCTTCAGGTCTCCGACGTCGGTTTTGGGTACGGGCAAAACCGTCTCTTCGAGCACATCACTTTTTCATTGTCGCGTGGCGAACGAGCTGCACTCGTCGCTCCAAACGGGGCCGGAAAGTCAACACTTCTCCGCATCGTCGCGCGTGAACTCGTGCCTGACGAAGGTTCCGTGGTGGTTCGTCGTGACACACGCGTCGCGTACGTTCGTCAATCCCACGAGTTGCCCAAAGAAGGCACGGTCTTCGATGCATTTCTGGCCGCATTCGAAGACCTGCACACGCTGCGCAACGAGCTCGATCAGGCCACGCGAGACGCCGCTTCGGGAACCCCGGCAGCGCTCGAAAAACTCGGCGTCCTTACGGATCGTTATCACCACGCAGGCGGAGACGAACTCGAACGCCGCATCCACATGCTGGCCGAACATCTCGGCTTTCGAGACGCCGACATGGCCCGTCCTTTGTCGAGTTTGTCCGGGGGTGAACGAGGACGACTGTACTTGGGTTCGTCACTCGCGGCCGAGCCGGATCTCGTGCTGCTCGACGAACCGACGAACCACCTCGACATCGAAACGATCTCGTGGCTCGAACGATACCTGGCCGGTTTGTCCAGTGCGATGCTCGTCATCTCCCACGACCGCGCTTTTCTCGACGCACTGTGCCCGATCACGATGGAGCTTGGGCAACGATCGTTCCGCGTCTATCCGCTCGCATATTCGGCCTACTCGGAAGCGCGCGAAGCCGACCTGGCCCGCGAGCGAGAACTTGCCGCAAGACAAGAGTCGTTTGTCGCCAAGACCGAAGAGTTCATCCGGAGAAACATTGCCGGACAGAAGACGAAACAAGCGCAAAGCCGGCGCAAGATGCTCGACAAACTCGAGACCATCGAACGTCCCGAAGATGTTTGGGCGCGAGCTGAAAAAGTCGCGTTTCGATTCGTCCAAGCACCTCGGAGCGGAGACATCGTCTTGGATGCGCGTGGTTTGGGAGCGGAACGAGGCGGTCGAAAGTTATTCGAAGGGCTGGATCTCTTGGTTCGTCGGGGCGAACGCATCGGCATCATCGGCCCAAATGGGTGTGGCAAATCGACACTCTTGGGAGTGCTCTCGGGACGCAGCACGGAAGACGACGGTGAGGTTCGTCGAGGGACGAATCTGTGCGAAGGATATTTCGATCAGCATTTGGGATCGCTCGATCCGGGAAAAACGGCGGTCGAAGAAGTTCGCAGCGTGCGTGGGGACATGAACATCGACGTCGCTCGTCAGTACCTGGCGCGATTTCGATTCTACGGAGACGACACGTTGCGCAAGGTCGATGGGTTCTCCGGAGGCGAACGAAGTCGTCTCGCGCTTGCGAAGCTGCTGCTAGAGCCACGCAACTTATTGTTCCTGGACGAACCCACGAATCACTTGGACATTCCGGCCGCGGAGATCCTCGAAGAAGCGCTCGTGGGCTTCGAAGGCACGGTGCTCCTGGTTTCACACGACAGACGTTTTCTCGAAGCGGTCACGACGCGCATCGTGTCGTTCGTCGACGGACACATCGATGTGCTTCCGGTGGGATATCGCGTTTACGAGGAGACACTGCGGCGCAAAGGGACAGTCACGAAGGACGAAGAAGACGATTCGTACGAAACTGAAGCATCTGCGCCGGAGCCCGAAAAACGCAGCGTAAAGCGCAGTGGTTCGACGGTGGCTCGAAACGATGCGGCGACCGAAGCGTCACCTCTCGACAAGAAGCGATCCTTCGAAGCGGCGAAAGCAGCGGCGCGAGCGATGGAGCGCAAAAAGAAGCGAATCGTGGAACTCGAGGAAGAGATTGCGACGGGTGAAGCCGAACTGACGAAAATGCGCGAAGCGTTGAAGCAGGATCCCGGAGGCGATTGGGCGAAGCTGGCGCGAATGGCGGAGGAAGAGCAGGCGCTCACGCGCCGTGTCGATGCATTCGTGACGGAATGGACCATGCTGGGGGAAGAAGTTGCGGCTTTCGAGGCAGCTGGGAGAGCGGGATGAGGCGGTTATTCGTACGTCTTTCTGCGTTGATCATTCTTGGATCGGTTGTCTTTACAAACGGCTGTTCGCAGAAGAAAGAAGACGACGGGACGTCGCCGCTGGCGATATCGAAGGAGCTTCCGGCGCTCACGATTCGTGACGACACGCCAAACCTTTTGCTCACGTGGATCGACGCCAAAGGCGACATGCACGTGGAGCTCGAGGCGACGGGTGTACCGGCGGAGGGACGATCGCTCGTGCGGGTGGTCGTGAGTGATCGCGAAGATGGAACGAAGGATGCGTTTTACGTCGTGGATCTGACGACCAAAGGTGCGGACGGTGGGTACACGGCGAAGACGATGTCGCGGCGCGCATGGGAAGCGGAAGTCGAAAAGCGGCGAGCGTCGTATCTCGCGAAGGCGAGCCCGGCCAAACCCCCGCCGGCAACGAATTCAGCAGCCGATGGGCCACCTCCGAGCAATGACAAACCCCCTCCGGTGGCTTCGGATGTCACGGTCATCGTGTACGGCGCATCGTGGTGCAAGCCGTGCCATGCCGTCGAAGAACATTTGAAGGCCAAAGGAATTCGGTTTGTGCACAAAGATATCGAAGAAGATCGCGATGCAGCGATCGAGATGCGTGACAAGCTGGAGAAATCGGGGCAACGCGGCGGAAGCATCCCGGTCATCGACGTCCGAGGGCAGATTCTCGTCGGCTACAGCCCCTACGCGCTCGATCGCGCGCTCGCGAAAGCCGCATCCGGCACGGCACTTTGAGCGCGAACGCGGCTCGCGTGCATTCACGTGCGCGCGAGCGTTGCTCTCTCGGGCATCACGGCGTATACGAGCGGCGCCCGCGCAAAAGCCCAATTCCGCGCGGAAAATCGGAGGAGCGACTCCATGATCAACGTGCTCATGCCCCAGCTCGGCGAGAGCGTGGCCGAGGGAACCGTAACCAAGTGGCGGGTACGTGAAGGCGACATCGTGGCCCGCGAGCAACCATTGCTCGATGTAGCGACCGACAAAGCCGACACTGAAGTGCCTGCACCTGCAGCGGGACGCATCGTCAAGCTGGCGGTAGCCGAAGGAGCGGTTGTTCCAAAAGGCGCCTTGATTTGTCAGATCGATGAAACCGCGACGGCGGCAGCCGAACCGGCCAAACCCGCAGCGCCCGCGCCTGCCCCCGCACCTGCGCCGGCCTCTGCCGCAGCACCGGCCGCAGCTCCACTGGCTTCTCCATCGACGCGCAAACTCGCGCGCGAAGAAGGCGTGGATCTCGCGCAAGTCCAAGGCACGGGTGAACGCGGACGAACCACGCACGACGACGTACGTCGCGCGGCTGCCCCCGCATCCGCACCTGCGCCCGTTGCGCCTGCACCCGTTGCGCCGCCTCCGGTGCCCGTCGCCGCCCCGACGGCCGCCGTGGAACTCACGCACCTCGTCAACGCCGGCGGTGGGTTTGTCCCGCCCGTTCCCGGCGCAGGGTTTGGCGCGTACAAGGTTCCTGCGTACACGCCGCGTCCCGGTGATGAAGTCGTTCCGTTTTCACGACGTCGTCGAATCACCGCGGATCACATGGTGTTCTCGAAGGTCACCGCACCGCACGTCGTCACCGTTGCGGAAGTTGACCTGCATGCGACGTCGAAGCTCCGCGACCTGCACAAGGATCGCCTGAAGAAAGAAGGCGTTCCGCTCACGTTCCTCGCATTCATTTGTGCAGCAACGATTCGCGCGCTCCGCGAGTACCCGCACTTGAATGCCCGCGTGCTCGAGAACTCGTTCGTCGTGCTCAAGGACATCAACCTGGGCGTCGCGGTCGACACGCAAGGTGGATTGCTCGTCCCCAGCATCAAAAATGCCGATCAACTCTCGCTTCGAGGTTTGGCGGCGCAGATCGATGCGATGGCGGTCAAGGCCCGGACAAACAAGATCACGGCCGACGACCTCGCGGGCACGACGTTCTCCGTCAGCAACCCGGGCCTCAAGGGCAATTTGTTTGGTGGTGCAATCATCTCGCAGCCGAACGTGGGCATCTTGCGCATGGGCGAGATCAAGAAGCGCCCCGTCGTCGTGACCCGCGATGGCGAAGACGTCATCGCGATCCACCCGATCATGTACATGGCGCTTTCCTACGATCACCGCATCGTCGACGGCGTGCAGGCCAATTCGTTCTTGTGGCGAGTCGCCGACCTGCTCACCCGCGGGGAGTTCGAAGTCTGATGTCGACCGAAACCAAATTTGCCGGCCACGCACCGCTCGCCGAGGTCGATCCGGAGATTGCGGATCTCATCCAACGCGAAGCTCGCGCCGAAGCCGACACCATTCGCCTCATCGCGAGTGAAAACTACGTCTCGAGCGCAGTGCTCGAAGCGACCGGGTCTGTCCTGACGAACAAGTATTCGGAAGGTTATCCGGCCAAACGGTATTACGAAGGGCAACAGCAGGTTGATCCGGTCGAGGAGCTTGCGCGTGGGCGCATGAAGCAGGTCTTCGGAGCCGATCACGTCAACGTGCAGCCTTATTCGGGCAGCCCGGCGAACCTCGCGGTGTACATGGCGTTCGTCAAACCCGGCGAGACGATCATGGGCCTGGGTTTGCCCGCGGGTGGTCACTTGACCCATGGGTGGAACGTCAGCATCACGGGCAAGTTTTTCCACAGCGTCCCGTACGGCGTGCGCGAGAACGATCATCGCATCGACATCGACCAAGTTCGCGAGCTGGCGAAAACCCATCGACCGAAGCTGATTTGGTGCGGCACGACGGCGTATCCACGAGCGCTCGACTTCGCTGCGTTTCGTTCGATTGCGGATGAAGTGGGAGCGATCCTCGCGGCGGACATCGCGCACATCGCGGGTCTCGTGGCGGGCGGCGTGCACGCGTCGCCGATCGGGATTGCCGACGTCGTGACGATGACGACGCACAAGACGTTCCGTGGTCCTCGTGGCGCGACGATCTTATGCAAGGCCGAGCATGCATCGGCGATCGATCGGGCGGTTTTTCCGGGTCTTCAAGGCGGCCCGCACAACCACACCACCGCAGCGATCGCCGTCGCCGCCAAAGAAGCGTTGCAACCGTCGTTCAAGACGTACGCGGCGAACATCGTGGCGAATGCATCCGCGTTGGCCGGCGCCCTCGAATCACGAGGTTTCCGGCTCATCACGGGAGGCACGGACAATCACCTGCTGCTCGTGGACATGACGCCGAAAAACGTGGGCGGAAAACCCTACGCAAAGGCGCTCGATCGCGCCGGTCTCGTCGCGAACTACAACTCGATCCCGTTCGATCCGCGCAAGCCGATGGATCCGTCCGGGGTTCGTCTCGGTACGGCAGCCGTGACGTCTCGCGGCATGGGTACGAAAGAGATGGAGCAGATCGCGACGTGGATGGCCGAGGTTGCCGATCATCCGACCGACGAAGCGCGACAAACCCGCATTCGCGGCGAAGTCGCGGACTTCTGCAAAGCGTTCCCCGCCCCCGGCATTTTGCTTTGAGCTCCAAATGACTTCGGGGCGCCGCCCGGTTCGTCCGGACGAGCGCCCCGAATGCTTCAGCTTTTCAGCGAATCACTTCACGTAGAGCTGAGCGGCGACGATGCCTGCGCCACGCGTCGCTTTGATGACGTACTTGGCTTGACCGGCCATGGGCCAGGGCCATTTGTAACAATTGCCGCCACCACCGAGCGCTGCTTGTTGACCCGATCCGGAGTCTTGGGCGAGCGCGGGATTCATGCCGGGCATGGGCGTGGTGAGCTGCAATTGAATGTCGACTTCGCCGACACCGGCGCCGACGGCGAGCACCGTGTAGCACTTGCCGGGTTGCAAGTTGACGGGCTCTTCCAAGGTTTGTCCTTCTTGAAACTGCGCGGCGGCGACATTGCCTTCACGTTGCATGCCGGGCGCTTGTTGCTGAGCGAAGAGCATCAGCGGGCCCGTTGCTGCGGCGGCGAAGTTCGGGTCGATGCGCGCGGCCAAACCCCCGGACGAACCTTGTTGCGGAGCGGTTGTCCCACCGGGCGCGGGCAAACCCGGGATGCCTGGAAGTTGGAAGCCTCCGGGCGCGGTGCCTGCGGGCGGCGGTTGCGTGCCGCCCGGTGCGGGCTGCTGTTGCGGATACGGTTGCTGATAGCCGCCCGGCGCGGGTTGTTGTTGCGGGTAAGGTTGTTGATAACCACCGGGAGGCGGCTGTTGCTGCGGGTATTGCCCTTGCGGGTACTGACCCTGCGGATATTGACCTTGCGGGTATTGCCCTTGTGGGTACTGCCCTTGGGGATACTGCCCTTGTTGGTACTGATTCTGCGCAGTTTGGGGCGGTTGTTGCTGCGCGTCCTTTTCGCAACCAACCGCAAGTGCGGCCGTGCAAAGCAAGGCGGACGTGACGAGAGTAATGCGAGACAAAGCGACCTCCTCGGGAGTCGGGCAATTCCTAGTCATGCCATGTCGATGATCCAAACCACTTGGGGTTGATCTCGCCGACCACTTTCCCGCTCATTGGACGTTGAGCAAGCAAAGCCTATCGCAAGAAGCCCGATTTCGTCCCACCTCCGAAACGAGATCCTCTTTGAAGATCTTACATGCCCGCTCGGTTGTTTCGTGGGCTACGGCCGGAACGGCAAACTCGAACGGGGCGGGAATATGCGTCGCAGACACGCCGCAGACGTGACTTCGACTGTGTTTCGGGTGTATGAGCGCCCATTGGCATGTCGCGCGCATGGCCCGCGCGCGCCTCGATTCACGTGAGGAAAACAATGAAGAAGACGACGTGCGCTCTGGCGGCCGTGATCATCATGGCTCTGCCGACGATGTTGGGTTGTGGCGGCGATCCGCCTCCCCCTCCGACGACTCCCACGGCGCAACCGCTGCCGCCGCCCCCGCCTCCGGTTCCGCCGCCTCCGCCGCCCGCGCCTGCTGCGCCGACGGCGTGCGACTCCGTGATGCAGTTGGGTTTGTCCACGATGCTCAAGGGACGCGCTGAAGCGGAAGCCAAGGGTCTCAAGGCCGAAGGCGCTGAAGTGTGCATGAACGTGCCGGAAGGCCAGGCCGCGACATCGCAGGTCGGCCTGATGCTCGAACCCGGTATGTGTTACGCGGTGCTCGCGCAAGGCGGCACGGGCGTGACGGAAGTCGAGCTCAAGTTGTTGCTCGACCTTCAAGGCGCTGTTCCGCCGGCATTGGCCGCTCTCGCTGCGAATCCCACGCTTGCCGTGGATTCCGAGACGGGTGCGTCCGCGTCGATCGGCGCCAAGGGCAGCTGTTACGCGTGGGCCGGGCCGATTGCGGCCTTGGCGAAAGTCACGGCGACCGCGAAGACGGGCACGGGTCCGATCGCCTTGCAGGTCTACAAGAAGAAGAAGTGATGGTTTGTCATCGGAAACCGCTTGGACCTCAAACGATGTCTCGTTGACCATCCGGGGCTCCGAGTGAGGTTTCGAAAAACGAACGGCCACGCAATCGCGTGGCCGTTTCGTTTTGGCGGCGTCTTTGTCGGACGCCGACCGTGTTCAAATCATCAGGCGACGGCGTCTTTCATGGCCTTGATCGGACGAGCGCGAACCGACTTGCTGGCCGGCTTGGCCGCAAACGTCATCGGTTGCTTGGTGAACGGATTGATACCTTGACGAGCCTTGGTCGCCGCCTTCTTCACCACGCGGAACTTCGCGAAACCGGGCAGCGTAAAGACGCCCGACTTCTTCAATTCTCGGTGCGCGACGGTGGCCAACGCCTCAACGACGCTCTTGATCTGCTTGCGATTCAACTCTTCGCCGGCAGCTTCAGCGATCTCTTGGATGAGACCGTTCTTGCTCAAAGTTTTTTTCGACCCGGCGCTAGCAGCACTCTTCTTGCTCGCCATCTGAAATCCCTCCAACGTCCGTAGGATGCGCGACCCCTCGCCGCGCGCTCCACTCGCCAAACGTTACACACGGGCCAACACAAAAAAAGCGATTTCCCGCTTGGAAACAGCAATTTTCGTTTCCACCCTCGCGACGGAAGCGCCGAAACCGTGCTCGACGCAACCGTACGGCCCGAAAAACGCTGTGATTTCACGGGGAAAATGACCACTGATCGCTTCGATTCAAGCGATGAAATTCTGCGGTCGTGAGGTGGGAGGGGTTCGGCGAACGGCGACAAACGCACCGTTCGCCTTGGAAAAGAACCGGCTTCAACCGCCGGCGAGTTCGGCCGCCAGCGCCCGCGCAGCTTCGAGCGTCGCGTCTTCTGCCAACGACTTGTCGATGAGCAGACGCGCTTTGCCGCGATCTCCTTGCGACGCTGCAAGTCGACCGAGGTGGTAATACGCGAGCGCCTTGTGGCGTGAAGTCACGCCGGAGCCCGAAGCTTTGGCCATCGTGACGACGCGAAGAGCCCGCGCCGCGATGTCGCCTTCACCTCGATCGACCGCGTACTGACCCAACTCCATCGCATAATCGATGTTTGTCGGGTCAACCTCGAACGCCTTCGTGTAGTGCGCGAGCGCTTCAGCGTCGTTGCCCGAAGCTCGTTCGACCGCGCCCATCGCGTGATGCGCCATCGCCAAGGTCTTCGACCGACGACCTTCGAACGCCGCCACCGCGTTTGCCGCAAGCGGTCGAGCATCATCCACACGTCCCGCCGCGACGTACGCTTCGGCGAGCACGATGACCGGATCCCAAGCTTCCGGCTGTCGACGACGCACTTCCTCGACAAGCTCGACAGCGGCGTCACCACCGCCCTCGACTCCGATGAGCACACGCGCCGCATGCAACATGAGCTCGACTCCGTGCGTTGCGTCGATCCCGGACGCGATGGACACGATCGTTGCAGCAGCAACTTGGTGCTCGCCCAATTCCGCTTGAGCACCAACGAATTCAGCCACGACGCCGCGATCGCTCGCATCGATTTCGAGCGCTCGACGCAGAACGTCGATGGCACCTCGAAGGTCTTGTTCCTTGTCGCGAAGAATCGATGCGGCCTTGCGCAACGCGGCGATTCGATGCGCCGTATCCGGAGCGTTGTCCGCCTCGAATACGTGAATCTCGGCAAGCTTGCGGAAGTCGCCACGCGCTTCGAGACGCTCTTTCAATTTCGGACCGAGCACCGTGCTCGCAGGATGCGCACGCAAGCCTGATTCGAGCGCCTTTTCGACGCCTTCATCATCGTTCTGTTGCCCGCGTGCATCCGCCAAACGCAGCGCCGTCGCCTCCGCAGATTCGCCCTTTTCGGCGCCCAGGAGTTTTTCCAGAGCGTCCGCGAGATCCGGAAGATCACCGCGTTTTTCGCAAATGCGGACAATCGCTCGCAAAGCGTCGAGGTTCGCGTTGTCCCAATCGAGCACCGCAAAGTACGCGTTACGAGCGCGATCAAGATCGTTTTGCTGTTCGAACAGCGATGCCAAACGCGTCGACAACGCCATGACCTGCGCCGAATCTTGACGATCCTTCGCCGCGTCGATGCGTCGTTCGATCAAGCCGGCCAAGTCGTCGATCCGTCCGGCCTTTTCGAGCAAAGCCGCCTGTTGCCCGGCAGCCGCTTCGTTTGTCGGGTCGTCTTCGAGCAACTCCGCCAGCACGCTGATCGCTCGCTCATCACCGCCCTCGCCCTTCTGCGCCAGCGCGGCGAGTTCGAGACGCATGCGCGAGCGATCTTCGACCGCTTCGAGGAGCGAGATGAGTTGTTCGAGCACTTTGCCGAGGGCCGCACCATCGTCGAGACGCCGATAGCTCTCGACGAGCGGTTCCCAGACTTCGCGATCCGCCGGTTCTCGTTCGAAGAGTTCGCCGTAGATCCGCGCCGCTTGGGCCAGATCTTCGAGTTTGTCCTTCGCGATCGTTGCAGCAGCAATCAAATGTCCGCGTTCGGCTTCCGCTGGCGCAATACGCGCCGCTCGAGCTTGAAGCGCAGCCACTTCCTTGAAGTCATTCGCTTCCGTACGAAGTGTGATCAACGCCGTGACAGCCCAATAATCGTCCGTCGTCAGCCCTGATTCGCCGTCTCGTTCCACGGCCTTTCGCAGCACTTTTTCCGTCAACGCAGCGTCGTCGACCTTCTGGGCCGTCGCATAAGCCTCTTGGTAGACACCGACGCCACGCTCACCGGCCAACAACAACAACGCATCCACGAGCGCTCGCGGACGATCATGCTCTCGCGCGAACTTTTCGAAGAGTTCGACAAGACGAACATCCGATACGCCTTGTTCAAAACCTCGTCGGAAAATCGCTTCGGCTCGGTCCGGTTGAGGATCCAAACCAAGCGCTCGTTCGAGCGCATCGATCGCTCGCTCCGTATGCTCCGCGTCGCCAAGCACGAGTTCGGCGAGGCGATACAGACCATCGGCAACGTCGGCGGGAGGTGCACTTTCCGCCGCGGCTTGGATGCGTTTTTCCAAGATGGAGATTTGTCCCGCACGATCACCGCGACGTGCGCATGAGCCTTCGAGCGCACGCCACACTTCGTGAATGCGACGATCACCCGGGCGCTTGAGCAACAGCTCTTCGGCCCGCGCGAAAATCGCGTCGGCTTGTTCGGCATCCGGGCCGTCGGCCAACGCTCGACCGAGATGCAACAACAGGTCGATGAGCGGCGGATCGTTGGTGGTCGAATCAATCAGCCGGCGAAGTGTTCCGAGGTAACGGTCGACCACGCCCTGACGTCGCGCAAGGGCCACCGCGGAACGGTGAGCATCGGCCAAGGTCGGACGAAGCTCGATCGTCTTGAGCCACAAATCCAAGGCTCCGGCGGGTTTGTCGAGGTGCTGTTCGTACAGCGCCGCAAGTTCGGAAATCGCTCCGAGCGGAACCTCGCTGCCCGAAATCTCCATGCGCAGCTCGAGCGCGCGAGCGAGATGCTTGTGGCTGGATTTGCCGCGAAGCGCCTTGGCGAGTCGATCGCATTCCTCGGCGTTTTCACGAGCCGCTTCGAAGGCCGATTCGATGTGTTCGACAGCGCGTTCGTGTTCGCCCTGTTTTTCTGCAATTTCGGCGAGAGCATGCAGAACTTCCGTGCGCGTCACGGCCGGGCTCGATTGTTCATCACGCAAGCGACGAACCATCATGAGCAGCGAGCGATACGTGCGTTGCGAACGATCGTATTGACCTTCGTCGAAGGACAAACGCGCCACTGCCAGCAGGATTTCGGGGTGCGTCGGGTCAATCTTCAACGCCACGTCGAGTTCCGACAGGGCGCTCGAGCGATCGCCCGAAGCGAGATACACGCGCGCCAGGTAGTGGTGCACGACGGCGCGATCCTTCGGACGACGAGCTCCGTACGCGTCGATGATTTGGCGCAGAACGGCCGACGCCTCTTCAATGCGTCCCGCTGCGCTCAAGGCATCGCACAGCGTGAGCTTGATGGCGCGATCGTCCGGCGTGAGTGCGGCGGCTTGTTCGAGAAGCGGAACGGCGGACTGCGGATCGTTGCGCTTCGTGACGTGCAGATCCGCCGCTTCACGGAGCAGCTTCGTCCGTTGCGCGACGTTCTCCGTGTGGTGCGCTTCGACCGCGGTGAGTTCCGCAAGAGGTCCCCACGCTTCCGCCTCGCGATAGAGCACGGACAAACGGGCCCGAACCGGCGCGGTATCCGTGATTTTTTGCAAGGCTTCTTCGAGTCGCTGACGCGCCATCGCGGGTTCGCCCGCGGAGATGTACGACTCGGCCAAACGCAGCACCGGATGCGGCGCGGAGTCGAGCGGCGAGTCGGTGCAGATGATCTCGAGCACTTCGGCCGCGGAGGGATGATCACCACGCGCCGTGAACAATCGCGCGAGAGCATCGAGTGACGCGAGGTCTCGGAAACGAGCGGCGCGCCGATAATCGGACGTCGCCCGAGCCACATCGCCCACCTTGGTTTCCGAGATGATGGCTGCGCGTCGCCACAACTCGGCGGCAAGCGTCGTGTCTCGATTCGCTTCACGACGTGCGGCTTGGTCCTCCCACAACGACGCAAGCGCCGTGAAATCGCCGCGTCCTTCGAAGAGCTCCGCGAGTTTGTCCACGGACGGTCCGTGCAACGGGCTCTCTTCGAGGTTTTTCCGGAGCGTCGCGATGGCCCGATCGATCTCGTCGGCTTGGGTCAACAAGAGCGCCAAATCGACGCGCAAATCGACACGCGACGCCGAGTCCGCGGCCACCGAGATTTGCTTCTCGCGCAAGGCCAACAGATCCGCCGCTCGAGCTTCGGAACGGTAGAGTGCGTCAAGACGATCACCCACGAGTCCATCGGTCGGGTTTTCCCCGAACAACTCTTCGTAAATCGTGATCGCCGGTGAAGGCTCCGAAATCTCCGCTGCGGCAAGGCGCAACGCTCGACGATGCGGCGTCTCGAACGGAAGCTTCGCGCCATCGAGGCACAACTCGACGACACGCGCCGTATTGCCCTCTTCGCGATAGATCTTCACGAGAACATCGATCGCCCAAGAAGCACTCGTCGCGGGCAAACTCGACGCATCCGAACCTTCGTTGGCCCAACGCGTCTTTGCTTTGTCGAGCATCGCTTCGGCAATCGTCTTCGCCAGCGCTGAATCGCCGACGTTATCGATGGCCGTGACGACCGCTTCGCGATGCAGCGGCAAGGGTTCGTCCGAAACATCGCTCAAGCGCAAGAGCGCATCGACGAGCGATCGTCCAGGCGCATGGCGACGAATCTCGACAAGGGCCGTGAGCATCTCACGGTTTGTCGCGTCGTAACCGAGCGCCCGTTCGATGGCCAGCTCCGCCGAGCGTTCATCGTCGCGACGATCGCGATGCCACAAGGCCAAGTTCCACCAAATGTCCCGCGCCACGAGCCCGGGCACGCCACCTTCGGCTTCGACGCCGGGGAACGATTCGGCAACGTCGGACCAGCGATCCGCCGCTTGCGCGAGACGCAGAATTTCCGCCGCAAGCTCAGCCGTTTTCGCTTCGGCAAACGCTCGCCAAATCGCTCCGAACGCCAAGGCTTGATCGCCCTGACGATGCTCGTACAGCGATGCGGTCTCCGTCAGGATGCTCGTGCGTTCGTCCACGGAGTTTGACGCTGCCAAACGCTGTTCGAGCAACGCGATGGTGCTTTGCCAATCGCCGGATGCCGCATACGTCGTCGCGAGAACGCGCACCGCACTCGAAAGAACCGGCCGTCGTTCTGCGTCGTCGAGCTCGATGAGCGAAAGCAACGTCTCGAGTCCACCGAGCGCCGCTTTGCCACCGACATCTCCAAGCCGAATCGCCGACTCGTAACTCGCCACGGCTTCGAGCCATTGCGCCGTACGATCACGCTGGGCATCACCGAGACGTCGATACAGATCCGCAGCTCGTGCGGTCGTACCGGCTTCGTCGGCGATCTTCGCGCTCGCTTCGTACAACGTGACGAGGTCCGTCCATCGCGAGGCTTTCGTCAAAAGCACCGCGAGCGCATCGCAACTCTCGTCGTCCGCGCCAAACCTGCTGCGCACGTGCTCCCAGACCGTCACGGCACGAGCGACGTCACCGAGTTCTTGATCGCAAAGGACAGCCACACGCACGAGATCGCTTCGCGCGCTGTCGCCTTCCGTCAACGCCGCTCGTTGTTCGAGCGCTTCCGCGAGCTCGGCAAAACGTCGTTCGAACTCGAGGTCCGCGGCCAAACCCGTCAACGCTTCCACGTCGCGCGGTTGGTCTGCAAGCGTTGCTCGGTAGTCATTGATCGCGCGGGGTTTGTCCTCGAGATCCGCCGACGCCAAACGCGCGGCTTCGAGCAAATCCAAACGACGCGCCGTCGGATCCGACTCCTTCTCGAGTTCCGCCAAACGTTCGAGAACATCGCAGCGTTCGCCGGAACGTGCTTCGAGCGCCAAGAGTTTTTCCAACGTACGGGCCGGAGCAATCACCAAATCGGGATGCTCCTCGTGCAACGCAAGAATGGAGCGACCAATCTCGATCGCTCGACCACGGTCGCCGAGACGATCCACGAAGATCGTCGACGCATGCGTGAGCAGTTCGATCTTGAGCGGTCCGGGCACGACGGATGCGACGGTAACGAGCACCTCGGCCAAACGATCGTCGCGACCAACCTTCGCGGCCAAACGATCGAGTTCCGCGCGATGCGCCGCTTCGCCAGGTTCGAGCGCCACGAGCGCGGCGAGGTTCTCCAAGGCCGAAGCGGGATCCCCAAGCACTTCCGCGTGCAGATGAACGATCTCGCGGAGGAGTTTTCCTCGTCCTTCGGCATCGGCTGCGCTTTCGAGACGCACACCGAGCACCCGCGCCAAATCCTTGTGGCTTTCATCGCGGCGGTAACGCGTTTCGAGCGATGCGGCCGCTCGTTGACGTGCCGTCGTTTCCGACGATTCCGCAGGCGGATTGGCCAGCGGATCCACCACGCCTGCACTCGTCACAAGCAAGATGCGTTCGAGAAGACCAACCGCTTCGTGACGCACCGGATCGATTCCAAGCATGTCGGCGATCACGGCGTACGCAGAATCCGAATCACCCACGCCATCGATCCACAACGCCGCAATGCGTGCTCGCAGCTTTTGTGCCGACTCGACATCCAACGAATCGAGCTCTTGTGACAACAGATCGATGAGCGGTCGGTGCCGCGACAAACGTTCGTAGAGACGCTCGAGGGACAAACGGACCTTCTTGTCCTTGGGCTTGAGCGGCAGGAGCTGTTCCAAGTACGAAACGGCTTTGTCGGGATTTCCAGCCAAATCCTTCGCGGACTCGGCCGCGTCTTCCAGGTACTCGATGCGCGTGAACTTGTCGTCCGTGCGCAAAATCGCCTGGTCGTAGAGCGAGAACAAATCGTCCCAACGCTCGTTCTGGTTGTACGCGAGCTTCAATCGCTCGAAGGCCCAGAAGGCATCGGGCGCAACGTCGACGACGCGACGCAAGAGCTTCATGACGGTGTCTTGATCGTCAAAGAAAAACTCTTCGTGGTAGTCGACCGCGCGACGTCCCAAGTCATCCGTGTGCTCGGGCGGCAACGAATGAACCGCGTCGGACTCGAGCTTCTTGCGGTACATCTCCGCGACAAGATCGGGTTTGTCCGCGTCACGTCCAAGTTGTTCCGCACGTTCCCACAACGTTGCGTCGTACGTGAGTTCGTCGATCGCTCGGAGCGCAAGATCGAGCGCAATTTCAGGCGCTGCACCGGGTCGATCGAGCAGCCGGGTGAACCACCCCGGACGCAAATCCGCCAAGTCGCTCGCATCGGCCGGCGTGGCGATGAGCAGCTTGAGAATGCGTGCCGAGATCGCTTCATCGCCGCACGCATCGCACGCACGTTCGAGCATCTCCGCCGCACGACGACGTGAATCCGCGCGACCCAACGCCCGCGCAAGAAGCGTCAGCGCGCCATCGTTACCGGGTTCGGCTTCCAAAACCGGCTCGACGGCGGAGAGCGCTTCGTCGACGCGACCCAAACGTTCGAGCAACAGTTGCGACAGCTCGAGTTCGAGGGCCGTTCGCTCCGTGCCTTGGCGCAAATCGCGACGTCGCGCGACCATGGCGGCAGCGCCTTCCACGTCGCCCAAGTCCAACAAGATACGGCTTCGTGCTTCGAGGGCCGCGTTGTTCGTCGCGTCCAGCTCGAGCACTTCGCCGTAAAGTTTGTCCGCGGCAGCTGCGTCCTTGAACACGTGCTCTTCAG
>WBZU01001127.1_pt1 | contig 20852 bp, 20 predicted proteins | sample 5204311 | NCBI WGS metagenome assembly WBZU01 (sample SAMN12344359, study PRJNA552823) | activated sludge metagenome | biome: Activated sludge suspended growth; feature: Nitrification reactor; material: Wastewater; isolation source: activated sludge from nitrification reactor of wastewater... | reverse complement strand
CCACAGGCCGTACTTCAGAACTCGCTTGGCCAGTTTGCCGCCGTTCATCGGCGCTGCGTCAAGCCTGACTCTCGCGTTGCGATCGCCTTCGATCTTTTCCTCTATCCAGAGAAAGATCTCCGTATAGACGGTCTGGGGGCAGGCGTAGCCACACCAAAGGCGGCCCGCCACGGCGGTAAACAAGAACAAGGCATAGGCCGAGATGATCAGCAGGACGGCCAGAAAGAACACGTCCTGCGGCCAAAACACCAAGCCGAACAAATAGAACTTTCGCTCGACGAGGTCGAACAATACGGCCTGCCGGCCATTCCATGGCAGCCAGCAAAGTCCGTAGAACAGGAGTTGGGTAAACCAGACGAGAATCCAGCGCCAAGTGGCAAAGATTCCGGTTACCGCCTTTGGGTGGATTTTCTTGTGCACCTCATAGAGAGGCGCGGGCGCTTCCGCGCGAGTCGCGGAATCTGTGGGGGGCTTGGTGGTCATGCTTGTTTTCGAAAGGATGAAATAGCCAACTGCAATATACCCGCTTCAAGCAGACGTCCCCACGCGTCTCCCTGATGCTACCGGGTACTTGTCCCTGGCATGCCCAGGGACAAAATACCGACCTCTCACCCCGTCTCCTGGGCGTCTTGCTGCCGGCGGCGACAATGCCGTGTACGGGCGAGGCACATGCAACAGGCCGTCCTCGCCCGAATGAACAACTGCCTAGAGGATCGTGGCCTCCACGCGCCGCGCTTCCTTGTTATCGCCTGTGCCGGTTGTCTCGGCGGGCTTGCGCAATTCGATCCGCTCGTCGCCGATACCGGCAGCCTTTAGCACGGCGACGACGGAAAGCGCACGGGTCTTGGCCAGTTCTTCGTTGGCGGCCTTGTCGCCCGTCGCGTCATGGAATCCCGAGACCGCGAACTTTGCGGCGGGATTGGCCTTGGCCAGTTCGAGCAGGCTCTGCATGACGGCTTGCGCTTCGGCGCCGAGATCCGCCTGGCCGGTCGCAAAATAGATCTTCGCGGTATTCCCATCGAGAACGGCCATCGGTCCCGCGCTGGATGCGTCCGCTTTGACGCCACCGCCCAATCCCCATACGTACGCCGTCAGCAGATGAACCTTGGCGTCGCCCAGGAAATCCCCGAAGGCAGGCATGCGGTTGGTGCGGCCATTCGTGACAATGTCGATCATTTCTTCTTCACGCGAGCCGTAGAGCCAGACCTTGTCGGTGAGGTTCGGATAGCCGGCATCCGGATTGCCCTTGGCATCCGGCCCGTGGCAGGCGGCGCAGGCTTGCGGATACAGATCCTTGCCGCGCTGTGCGCGAATGGAATCGTTCGGGAGTCCGGACAGGGAGCGGACATAGTGCACCACGTCCTTCACCTGTTCCGCGTCCATGTCGGGCTTGGTGCCCTTAGGCGTCATGACCGCATCGTGGCCTTCCTTGATGGTGGCCTTGATCTTGTCCGGCGTGCCGCCCCAGAGCCAATCGGAGTCGGTCAGGTTGGGAAACGACTTCGCCCCTTTCGCGTCCGAACCATGGCACTGTGCGCAGTACGTCAGCCAAAGCCGCTGGCCCATTTCCCTCGCCTCGCTATTGGCGGCCACGGTCATCACATCCTGGCTCAAGAACTTGTTGAAGACCGGCGCAAAGTGCTGATCGGCCTTCTTCATCTCGTTCTCGTATTGGCCGCGCATGGTCCAGCCAAAGAAACCCGGATAGTTGCCTATGCCCGGGTAGAGCACAAGATAGACCAAGGCGAAAATAACCGTGATGTAGAACATCCACCGCCACCAGTTCGGCAAGGGATTGCTGTACTCCTGCAAGGTCTCATCCCAGACGTGGCCCGTCGTTTGTCCGGCATTCGACTTGGCCTTGTCCTGGATCCACAGAAATACGCCGCAACCGACGATACTGACCAAAGCCAGTACCGCCACGTAAATGTTCCAGAAATTGCTGACGAAATCACTCGTGTTGTTGAAATCCATCTCGAATTCCTTTCAGTATTTCGCTTGATCCGCGCCCGGTCCGTTCTCATCGGCTGGCAAGTCATCTTCCAACGGAATCCGCGCGGCAGCTTCATAACTCTGCTTGCGGCGACTGGAGAAAGCCCACCACACGATGCCGACGAACATCACGAACGACAGCACCGTGAATAGGGAACGCAGATCATTGATATCCATGGCTGCTCAACGCGTCTGCTTCAGCGCCAAACCCAAACCCTGGAGATAGGCGACCAAGGCGTCGAGTTCGGTTTTCCCCTCGATCAGTTGGCCCGCGCCGGCAATCTCGTCATCCTTGTAGGGCACGCCCACCTTGCGCAAGGCATCCATCTTGGCAGCGATATGAGGCTCCTTGAGCGGACGGTTCAGCCAGGAATAGGCGGGCATGTTCGACTCGGGCACGACATCGCGCGGATTCAACAGGTGAATCCGATGCCATTGATCCGAATAACGGCCGCCTACCCGGGCCAAGTCGGGTCCCGTGCGCTTGGAACCCCACTGGAACGGATGGTCGTAAACAAACTCGCCCGCCACCGAGTAGTGGCCGTAACGCTCCGTTTCCGCCCGGAATGGCCGGATCATCTGAGAGTGGCAGTTGTAGCAACCTTCACGAATGTAAATGTCGCGTCCCGCCAGCCGCAAGGCATCGTAGGGCTTGACGAGCTCGTTTACCGGCTGGGTTGTGGATTTCTGGAAGAACAGCGGGACGATCTCGACCAGACCGCCCACGCTGACAGTCAGGATCGTCAGGACGATCATCCACCCAACATTCCTCTCGATCTGCTCATGCGTCAACATGACATGTGACTCCTATGTAATTGGTCGCGTAGGCTTAGTGGGCGTGCGCCGGCGCCAGCACAGGCGCGTCATTGACCGCACGGCCGCTCGCCATGGTCTTGAACATGTTGTAGGCCATCAACAACATGCCGCCAAGGAACATCAGGCCACCGACGACGCGGATTATCCAGAACGGGTAGGAAGACTTGACGGACTCGACGAACGAATACGTCAGGGTCCCATCCACGTTGGTGGCGCGCCACATCAGCCCCTGCATCACGCCGGAAATCCAGAGCGCGGCGATGTACAGCACCGTGCCGAGCGTCGCAAGCCAGAAGTGCGTGTTGATCAGCCTGGTCGAGTACATCTCGGTCTTGCCGAACAGGCGGGGCAACAGGTAATAGATGGAACCGATCGAGATCATCGCCACCCAGCCCAGCGCGCCGGAATGCACGTGGCCGACCGTCCAGTCGGTGTAATGCGACAAGGCATTCACCGTCTTGATCGACATCATCGGGCCTTCGAAGGTCGACATGCCGTAGAAGGACAGGGAGGTAATCATGAACTTCAGGATCGGATCATCGCGCAGCTTGTACCACGCACCCGACATGGTCATGATGCCGTTGATCATGCCGCCCCAGCTTGGCGCAAGCAAAATCAGCGAAAACAGCATGCCGAGCGACTGAGTCCAGTCCGGTAGCGCCGTGTAATGCAGATGGTGCGGGCCGGCCCACATGTACGTGAACACCAGGGCCCAGAAGTGCACCACGGAAAGCCGGTAAGAGTAGACCGGGCGACCGGCCTGCTTGGGCACGAAGTAATACATCATGCCCAGGAAGCCCGCCGTCAGGAAGAAGCCCACGGCATTGTGGCCATACCACCACTGGACCATCGCATCCTGAACCCCGGCATAGGCCGAGTAGGACTTGGGCGTCAACACGCCCGCGGCAAACACCGGAATCTCGGCGCTATTGACGAGGTGCAGCAGGGCAACGGTCAGGATGAAGCCGCCGAAGAACCAGTTGGAGACGTAGATGTGCGAAGTCTTGCGCTTCACGAGGGTACCGAAGAACACCACCGCATACGCCACCCAAACAACCGTGATGAGGATGTCGATGGGCCACTCCAGTTCCGCATATTCCTTGCCGGACGTGAAGCCAAGCGGCAGGCTCAGCGCCGCCAGCACGATGACCAACTGCCAGCCCCAGAAGGTAAATGCCGCGATGCCCGGCGCGAACAGCGGCGTGTGGCAAGTCCGCTGCACCGAGTAATACGAGGTCGCAAACAGCGCGCATCCGCCGAAGGCAAAAATCACCGCGTTGGTATGCAACGGCCTCAAGCGGCCATAGCTCAGCCACTCGAAGAAATTCAACTCCGGCCAGACCAGTTGGGCGGCAATAATGACGCCGACCAGCATGCCCACGATGCCCCAGATCACGGTCATGACGGCAAACTGGCGCACGACTTTGTAGTTGTAAGTCGCTTGCGATTGCATGTTGATTTACCTCGCGAAGAACAAAAAAATCCTATCGGCCAAAACCGCCCGACCCCACCCTGGACGGATACCAAACTCAAGTTTGCTGTGCAGCATAAAGGCAAGTAGGGCCGACATTTTGACTCAGATCAAAAATGCGGCATTGCAAGAATTTTGATTGCGAGATAAAACGGGCTTGTACGAAAGCGCTTGTACAAAAAAAAAGGGTGCGCCTCAGCGCACCCCCAACCCCAACAGAGAGACTAACCCTTTCCCGGGCGTAGCTACTCCGCCAACCCGAGAAACCCAAGGCGGAAGTATGGGTAAGGGCGGTGCCAATGTTATTGATCTGGATCAACCGTGGTAGCCGAATGGGTTTTCGATGAATGCGCTTCGCCCATTCCGGCATTTGGCCGCTCGGACGCCCCGCTGCCGGCAGGGCTGTCATCATCCATGAGAATCCGGAAGGCCGGCCCTTCGAGATCCTCGAACTGCCCCTGCCGCAATGACCACCAGAAAATGATGCCAATGACGAAGACAATGATCACCGACATCGGTATGAGCAGGAACATGATGTCCATCAATTCACCTGCGCCGCATTCGGGCTACCTCGCTGCAAACGAAGAGCGTTCAACACCACCAGCAGAGAACTGGCGGACATACCGATACCCGCCATCCATGGCGTGACCCAACCCGTCATCGCCAAGGGGATGGCCAGAAGATTGTACGCAAATGCCCAGGACAAGTTCTGACGCACGATGCGCATCGTCCTGCGGCACAGGGCCACGGCGCGCGCCACCTGCCGCAAGTCGCCGGCCAACAGCACGATATCGCCCTGGCTGCGCGCCAAATCAGTTCCATTGCCCATGGCAATCGACACATGCGACTGTGCCAGAACCGGGGCATCGTTCACACCGTCGCCCACCATCGCAACCAGATCGCCATCGGCCTGCCAACGCCTGATGGCCTCGTGCTTGCCTTCAGGCGTCATGGCGCCAAAATAGTCAGGAATGCCCAAAGCGGCCGCCATCCTGCGGACGGCCTCGGGCGCATCGCCGCTGAGCACGGTGACTTTCAGGCCTTGATCGAGCAGCGCACCGACAGCCTCGGCGGCTCCCGGCCGCTGACAGTCGGTCAGCCGAAACAGGGCCAGCCAGTCCTGGTCATCGGCCAACGCCACCACCGTGTCGCCTTCGGCAAGCCATTGCCGCGCGCGCTCGGGTAGCGGTTGACCGTGAGACTGACCGGCAAAGGCCGGCGTGCCCAACCAGAATCGCTGCCCGCCCGATTCGGCCTGAATGCCCTGGCCGGTCACCGAGCGCACGGCGGTCATGGGCACCACCGCAGACGCTCGCGCTGCCTCGCGAATGGCGCCGCCAATGGCGTGCTCCGAACCCAATTCCATCGACGCTGCCGTCGCCAAGGCCTGCGCGGCATCCATGCGCCCAGGCGTCAACGATTCCTTCAATACGGGCCTGCCTTCCGTCAGCGTGCCGGTCTTGTCGAACACGACATGCGTGGCGCGCGCCAGCGCCTCGATGGCGTGGCCTCGTGTCACCAGCACTCCGTGGCGCGAGAGCGCACCCGTCGCCACCGTCAGCGCCACCGGCGTCGCCAAGGATAGCGCGCAGGGGCAACTCACCACCAGCACGGCGACGAACACCCAAAGCGCGCGCGCCGGTTCCAGCCACAGCCACGCAGCGCCGGTGACAACGGCCAGGATCAACAACGCGCCGACAAACCGGCCGGCGATGCGATCGGCGGTCTCGACGATCCGGGGTTTTTCGACCGAGGCTCTTTCCATCAAGCGCTGAATCGAGGCTAGCCGCGTCATCTCGCCGACGCACTTGACCCTGACGGTCAACGGGCTGGCGACATTGAGGCTGCCGCCGATCACGTCGGCACCGACGTCCTTGGCCACCGCCCTGCTCTCGCCGGTCAGCAGGGACTCGTCGGCACTGCTGGCGCCATCGATCACCACGCCATCCGCCGGAATGATTTCGCCCGGCTTCACCAGCACCACATCGCCCGCCACCAGTTCGGCAACCGCGACACGCTCGAGCCGCTCTCCCGGATAAGGCGCGAACCGCGAGGCGAAGGCAGGCAGCGCCCGTGCCAGCGACTCGACGCCTCGCGCCGCCTTCTGGCGGGCCAGCATCTCGAGGAAACGTCCGCCCAGGAGAAAGAACACGAACATGGTGACCGAATCGAAATAGACCTCGCCGGAATCGGTCACGGTCGCCCAAACGCTGGCCAGAAATGCGGCGCCGACACCGAGCGCGACGGGCACGTCCATGCCGATGCGGCGAAGCTTCAGGTCACGCCAGGCGTTGCGGAAAAAAGGCGCGGCTGAATACAGGATCACCGGCAGCGTCAGGATAAGACTGGCCCAGCGCATCAGCTGCTCGATATCGCGGGTCATGGTGCCGTCGTCGGCCAGGTAGACCGGGACGGCATACATCATCACCTGCATCATGCCGAAACCGGCGACGAACAGGCGCCACAGCGCCGTGCGGCGCTCCTTCTGGGCCAGCAGTTCCGAACGGGCGGCGTCATAAGGATGCGCCCGATAGCCGATCGCCGCGATCCCTTCGAGAATCTGCGACAGCTTGATGCGCTGCTCGTCCCAGCGCACGCGGGCACGCCGGGTCGCGTAGTTGATATCGATGGCGGTCACGCCAGGCTGGCGCGCGATATGCTGCTCATTCAGCCATACGCAGGCCGAACAGGTGATCCCTTCGAAAATCAGCGCGGCTTCTTTTTCGTGCTCGCCGACCGGCCGCACGAAGTTCTTTTGCACGTCCGGGTGATCGAACAGCCCGAGTTCCTGCAAAGCCAGGGGCATCGCCTCGCGCGGACTTTCCGGCATGGCATCGCGATGACGGTAGTAATCGTCCAGGCCGCCCGCAACGATGGCCTGCGCCACGGCCTGGCAACCGGCACAGCACATCTCGCGCCGATGACCATCGATCTCGACCGGAAAGTCGGCGCCGCCTGGAACGGCCAGACCGCAGTGATAGCAGGGTTCGCTCAAGAATACAGGCTGCGCTGGGTTACTTGGGCTGCATGCGGATGGCGCCGTCCAGGCGGATGACTTCGCCATTGAGATAGGCGTTCTCGACGATGTGGGCCACCAGCGCGGCAAATTCGGCGGGGCGCCCCAGCCGCGGCGGGAAAGGCACCATCTTGCCGAGCGACGCCTGCACCTCGGGCGCCATGCCCAGCAGCATCGGCGTTTCCATGATGCCGGGCGCAATGGTCATGACCCGGATTCCCGACCGCGCCAGTTCGCGCGCGATCGGCAGGGTCATGGCGACGATGCCGCCCTTGGAAGCCGCATAGGCCGCCTGGCCGAGCTGCCCTTCGTAGGCCGCGACCGATGCCGTGTTGACGATCACGCCGCGCTCGCCGTCGGCGTTGGGCTCGTTGCGGCCCATGGCTTCGGCGCAGAGCCGAATCATGTTGAAGCTGCCGACCAGGTTGATGTCGATGACGCGACGGAAAGTCTCGAGCGAGTGCGGTCCGTCCTTGCCGACGACTTTCTCGCCGGCGACGATACCGGCGCAATTGACCAGCCCATCGAGTCGGCCGAACGCAGTGACGGCAGCCCCGACCGCTTCCCTGGCCGAAGCCTCGTCGGCGATGTTGGTTGCGCAGAACGCGGCACGGCCGCCCAACTGGCCTGCCATGGCTTCTCCCGCAGGCTTGTTCAAGTCGGCCAGCAGCACTTGGCCGCCCGCCTCGACCAAACCGCGCGCCGCCGCCGCACCAAGGCCGGAAGCCCCGCCAGTCACCAGAAACGTCGAGCCCGCGATGCGCATGCCTGCCTCCTGAAAGCAAAAAGGCTTGCAACGCAAGCCTTGGGGAAACCGTGGTGCCGCTTGTCTGACTCGAACAGACGACCTACCGCTTACGAAGCGGTTGCTCTACCAACTGAGCTAAAGCGGCGGTGAACCGGGGCGCATCTTACCGGATTTTCCGCCTTCTGGTCGAGCCGAGGCCATCGGCCGGTCCACTCAGGCGAGCGCCTTCGGCAGGGGAAACACCACGCCCTCGGGCGCGACGTCGGTCTCCACCACCGTGCCGTTCGCCATGGCCTTGACCGACTCGATCACCTCGGCCACCAGCACTTCCGGCGCCGACGCGCCCGCAGTGACGCCGATCGCCCTGGCATTGAGAAACCAGTCGGGATCGAGTTCGGCGGCGCGATCGACCAGATAGGCCCGCGCCCCGCCATGCCTGGCCACTTCGCGCAGGCGGTTGGAGTTCGAACTGTTCGGCGAGCCGACCACGACGATGACGTCGCAATTGCTCGTCAGGCGGGTTACCGCGTCCTGGCGGTTTTGCGTGGCATAGCAAATGTCGTCCTTCCTGGGCCCGACAATGTTTGGAAACCGTTCCTTCAAGGCAGCGACGATGGCGGCGGCATCATCGACCGACAGCGTCGTCTGCGTCACATAGGCCACCTGATCCGGGTTGGCCAAAGTCAGCCGTGGCACATCGCCGACACGCTCGACCAAATGCATGCCGTCCGGGCTCTGGCCCATCGTTCCTTCGACTTCGGGATGTCCCTTGTGGCCGATCATCACCACTTCCCGGCCCTGGGCGCGCTGGCGCGCCACCTCGAGGTGCACCTTGGTCACCAGCGGGCAGGTGGCGTCGAACACGTTCAGCTTGCGGCGCGCCGCTTCGGCCTGCACTGCCTTCGACACGCCATGGGCGCTGAAGATGACCGTGCCGCCGTCGGGCACCTGGTCGAGCTCGTCGACAAACACCGCGCCCTTGGCGCGCAGGCCGTCGACCACGTACTTGTTGTGCACCACTTCGTGACGGACGTAGATCGGTGCGCCGAACAACGCCAGCGCCCGCTCGACGATGGCGATGGCGCGTTCGACGCCGGCGCAGAAGCCGCGCGGGCTCGCCAGCAGGATGTCCGTCACAGGATCCCCACGATCTCGACTTCGAAACGCACGCCCTTGCCCGCCAGCGGGTGATTGAAATCGATCAGCGCCGAATCGTCGTCGAGCTCGCGAATCAGGCCTGTGAAAGCAGCGCCGTCGGGCGACGCAAACTCGACCATGCTCATGACCGCCACCTTGTCGCCCTCCGGCAAGTCCCGGCGCGCGAGCCGCTGCACGAGATCGGGATTGTGCGGACCGAACGCCTGCACCGCCTCCAGCAGGAAGGTCTGGCGCTCACCCGCCGCCATGCCCTCGAGACAGGCCTCGAGCGGCGGCGCCAGTTCACCGTTGCCGAGCTGCAATGTCGCCGGCGCCGAGTCGAAGGTGCTCACCAGCGTCACATCGTCGGCGGTGGCGAGCCTGTAACGCAGGGTCACCAGGCTGTCCGGCTTGACGCGTTCGCTCATGCTGGCCCCCTCTTGCCGAGAAGTTCATGCCCGAGCATCAGCACAACCCCGATGCTGATGCAGGAATCGGCCACGTTGAAGGCCGGGAAATAATGTTCGTTCCAGTGGAAATGCAGGAAGTCGACCACCGCGCCAAAGCGCAGGCGGTCGATCACGTTGCCGATCGCGCCGCCGAGGATCAGCGCCAGCGCCAGCGGCATCAGACGCTCGCCGGCATGCTGGCGCAGCAAGGCGACGAGCCAGACGGAAACGCCCAGCGCCAGCACGGTGAAGAACCAGCGCTGCCAGCCGCCGGCGTCGGCCAGGAAACTGAACGAGGCGCCGGGATTGAACAGCAGCACGAGGTCGAACACCGGCAGCACGCGAAGGCTCTCGCCGGGTTGGAAGACCGACAGTATCCAGGCCTTGCTGATCTGGTCCAGGACGACCACGCCCGCGGCCAGCGCCAGCCATGCGTAGAAACCGAAAGTCAGCCGTGGCGACACGCCGCTGCTAGGCGAAGTCACGGGTCTCGCCGCCACCGAACAGGTTTGCGACGCAGCGGCCGCAGAGATCGGGATGTGCCGCCGCCTGCGCATGGCTGCCGACATCGGCGCGCCAGTGCCAGCAGCGCGCACACTTGCGCTGGCCGCTCGGCGTGGCGATGATCGCCTCGGCGCCCGGATCGCTGGCCTTGACCAGCGTGGTCTTCGAGCAGATCAGCACGAAGCGCAGGTCATCCTCCAGGCTGGCCAGCAGTTCGTACTGGGCGCCGCTGGCGCGGATCTCGACTTCAGCCTGCAGCGAGGAACCGAGCTTGCCGGCCGAACGCAGGTCTTCGAGCACCTTGGCCGCCTCGGCCTTCACCTCGCGGATGCGCAGCCAGCGATCGGTCAATTCAGGCTCGCCCGCCTGCGCCGGCAGCGCGTGCCAGGTCGAGGTCATCACCGTATCGCCGCTGCCGACGATCGACCAGATCTCCTCGGCGGTGAAGGCGAGAATGGGCGCCATCAGGCGCACCAGCGCCTGCACGATGTGCCAGAGCGCGCTCTGCGCCGCGCGGCGCGCGCGCGCGTCGGTCGCCGAGGTGTAGAGCCGGTCCTTGAGGATATCGAGGTAGAACGCCCCCAGGTCCTCGGCGCAGAAGTTCTGCAGCGCCTGGACGATCTTGTGGAATTCGTAGCGCTCGTAGTCGGCGATGCATTGCGCCTGCAGCGCGCGCGTCATCGCCAGCGCGTAACGGTCGATCTCCAGCCACTCGCCCACGGGCAACATGTCCTTGGCCGGATCGAAATCGGCGGTATTGGCGAGCAGGAACTTGAGCGTGTTGCGCAGGCGGCGATAGGTCTCGACCACGCGGTCGAGAATCTCCTTCGAGATCGACAGCTCGCCCGAGTAGTCGGTGGCCGCCACCCACAGGCGCAGGATTTCGGCGCCCAGCCTGTCCGAAACCTCCTGCGGTGCGACGACGTTGCCCTTCGACTTGGACATCTTCATGCCCTTGCCGTCGACGACGAAGCCGTGCGTCAGCAAGGCCTTATAGGGCGCGCGGCCGTCGATGGCGCAGCCGGTCAGCAGCGAGGAATGGAACCAGCCGCGATGCTGGTCCGAACCTTCGAGGTAGAGGTCGGCCGGGTACGCGCATTCCGCCGCGTGCGAGCCGCGCATCACGCTCCAATGCGTCGTGCCCGAGTCGAACCAGACGTCGAGCGTGTCGCTCATCTTGGTGTAACGGTCGGCCCCATGCTCACCTGTGCCGAGCAGTTCCTTGGCGTCGAGCGCGAACCAGGCTTCGATGCCGCCCTGCGCCACGCGCTGCGCCACCGCTTCGATCAGCTCGGGCGTGCGCGGATGCGGCTCGCCGGTTTCCTTGTCGAGGAAGAACGGGATCGGCACGCCCCAGTTTCTTTGCCGGGATACGCACCAGTCGGGCCGGTTGGCGATCATGGCGTGCAGGCGCGCCTGGCCCCAGCCCGGGAAGAACTGCGTGTCCTCGATGGCCTGCAGCGCGCTTTCACGCAAACTTGCACGAAGGCTGACTTTGGAATCGGAATCCATGCGCACGAACCACTGCGTGGTGGCGCGGAAGATGATCGGCGTCTTGTGCCGCCAGCAGTGCGGGTAGCTGTGCTGAATCTTCGTGTGCAGCAGCAGCACCCCCTTCAGCGCCAGCGTCTCGATCACTTTCGGGTTCGCTTCCCAGACGCTCATGCCGGCAAAGATCGGCGTGCCGGCGATGAACCGGCCGTCGTCGCCGACCGGATTGTCGATGGGCAGGCCGTAGCGCGCGCCGACGTAGTAGTCGTCCACGCCGTGCGCCGGCGCCGTATGGACGAGGCCCGTGCCCGCCTCCAGCGTCACGTGCATGCCCAGGATGATCGGTACCTGGCGATCGAGGAAGGGATGCTTGAGCGCCAGCCCTTCCAGCTTGGCGCCCGTGGTCGTGGCGATGGTCTTGCCGTGCAGGCCGTAGCGCGCCAGCGCCGATTCGACGAGGTCGTGCGTGAGGATCAGCAGGCCCTTCTCGGTCTCGACCAGGTCGTAGGCGAATTCGGGATGCGCGCACACCGCCTGGTTGGCCGGCAGCGTCCACGGCGTCGTGGTCCAGATCACCGCATAGGCGGGATGCTTGATGCCGACGCCGAAGATCTCGCGCAGCCTGTCCACGTCCGCGACCGGGAAGCCGACATCGATGGCGTCCGAACTCTTGTCCTCGTACTCGACTTCGGCCTCGGCCAGCGCCGAACGGCAGTCGAGGCACCAGTTCACCGGCTTCAGGCCGCGGTAAAGGTAGCCTTTCTCCAGCAGCTTGCCGAGGGCGCGAATCTCGTCGGCCTCGGTTCTGAAGTCCATCGTCAGGTAGGGGTTGTCCCACTCGCCCAGCACGCCGAGGCGGATGAAATCCTTCTTCTGGCGCTCGATCTGTTCGGCGGCGAACGCGCGGCACAGCTGGCGCACCTTGTTGCCTTCCAGATGCTTGCCGTGCTTCTTCTCGATCTGGTGCTCGATGGGCAGGCCGTGGCAATCCCAGCCCGGCACGTAGGGCGCGTCGAAGCCGGCCAGCGTGCGGGCGCGGACGATGATGTCCTTGAGGATCTTGTTCACCGCATGGCCGATGTGGATGTCGCCGTTGGCGTAGGGCGGCCCGTCGTGCAGCACGAAACGCGGCCGGCCTTGCGAGGCCGCGCGGATCTGCCGGTAGATCTGCTTCTCCTGCCACTGCCTGACCCAGCCCGGCTCGCGCTTGGCGAGGTCGCCGCGCATCGGAAACGGCGTATCGGGCATGTTGAGCGTGGATTTGTAATCAGCCATGGGCGTCGCTGCCTGAAAAGTAAGTTCGCGTCGCCGCCACATCCTGCCCGATCTGGGCGGCGAGCGCCGACAGGGAATCGAATTTCGCTTCGTCGCGCAGCTTGTGCAGGAAATGCACCGTTGCATGCCGGCCGTAGATGTCGCGGCCGAAGTCGAGCAGATGCACCTCCAGCACCGGCCGCAATCCTTCACCCAGCGTCGGCCGCACGCCCAGGCTGGCGGCGCCGGGCAGCGGACGTTTGTCCAGGCCCGAAACCTCGACTGCGAACACGCCGCTCAGCGGCACGCGCTTGCGCTTCAACTGGATGTTGGCGGTCGGAAAGCCGATGGCGCGGCCGATCTGGTTGCCCTGCACGACACGCCCGGCGATGTTGTAAGGGCGGCCCAGCAGGCGCGCCGCATGCTCGAGGTCGCCCGCGGCCAGCGCTTCGCGCACGGCGGAACTGGAAACGCGTTCGCCGTCGAGATCGATGGTGTGCATGGCCTCGACGCCGAAACCGTGCGCGCTGCCGGCCTGCTGCAGCGTGGCGAAGTCGCCGCCGCGGCCGCGACCGAAGCGGAAATCGTCGCCGATGATGATGTGGCGCACCGCCAGCCCCTGCACCAGCAGGCGCTCGATAAATTCATCGGCGCCGAGCGCCGCCAGTTTCAGGTTGAAGTGGCAGACATAAACGCGGTCGACGCCGCAGGCTTCGATCAGCCCGAGCTTCTCGCGCAGACTGGTCAGGCGCACGGGCGCCTGATCCGGCGAAAACAGCTCGCGCGGATGCGGTTCGAAGGTCATCACCGCCGAAGGCAAGCCGAGCTCGCGCGCCTTTGCGGTCAACCGGGCCAGCAGCGCGCGATGTCCCAGGTGCAGGCCATCGAAGTTGCCGATGGCCAGCACCGTCGGGGATGCCGCCCGCGCTGGAATGGTCCGGAAAACCTGCATGCCGCCCTGCCTCGCAAAAAGGGGCGAATTATATCAATCCAGCAGGGTCAGCTTCGACTTGGCAAGCGGCGGATTCTTCGAGAAATAGCGCTTGATACCGCGCAGAATGGCCTCGGCCATCTGGTCCTGGTAGCCCCCGTCCGAGAGCCGCGCCTCCTCTTCCGGATTCGAGATGAATGCCGTTTCCACCAGGATGGAGGGAATGTCCGGCGCCTTGAGCACGGCGAAGCCCGCCTGCTCCACCGTGGCCTTGTGCAGCGTGTTGATGCGCCCCAGTTCGCCGAGCACGTCCTTGCCCAGTTTCAGGCTGTCGTTGATGGTCGCCGTCTGCGACAGGTCCAGCAGGGTCCGGGCAAGATGGGGATCCTTGACGGCCTGGCTCACGCCACCGATCAGGTCGGCGGCATTTTCCTTCTGCGCCAGCCAGCGGGCCGCGGATGACGATGCGCCGCTTTCGGACAACACGAATACGCTGGAGCCGCGCGCCGTCGGCTTGACGAACGCATCGGCATGGACCGACACGAACAGGTCGGCGCGCACGCGCCGCGCCTTGTGCACGCGCTGCTGCAGCGGAATGAAGTAGTCGCCGTCGCGCGTCAACAGGGAACGCATGGCGGGCTCGCCATCCATTTTCGCCTTGAGACGCCGGGCGATCGACAAGGTGACGTTCTTTTCGTAGTTGCCGCCGCGACCGACGGCCCCCGGATCTTCGCCGCCATGGCCGGGATCGATCACCACGGTGACCAGCCGCGATATTTCGGGACGATCGTCCTTGCGCGGCGACTCGGCCGGCACCGGCCGGTTTTCCTCGCTCTTCAGCAAGGCCATGAGCGGATCGGCTTCCTCGGTGGGATAGAGATCGAGCACGAGCCGGTGCCCGTAATCGCCGATCGGCTTGAGGGTGAATACCTGCGGGTTCACTTCGCTCTTGAGCTCGATGACCAGCCGCACGACGCCCGGCCGGTTGCGGCCGGCGCGGATCAGCTTGATGTAGGGATCGCCGTCGGCGATCTTGCCCGGTAGGCTGCCCAGCACCGAGTTGAACTCGACGTCCTCGAGGTCCACCACCAGTCGGTAGGGATCCTTCACCAGCATGTGCGAAAACCGCATCGGCTGGTCGTGCTCGAGCGTAATGCGCGTGTAATCGGCGGCCGGCCAGACGCGCACGCCCAGCACGGTCGGCATCGCCGCGGCCCGCGCCCCGCCGACCGGCGTCACCAGCAGCGTCAGGCTGGCGGCGGCGTACTTGAGGGCAGCGCGACGGGCGGAACGAAATTCGTCAGACATCGCTCGCCCCGCGGGCTCGTGGCGCGAACGTCGCCGATGCGCCGCGCGCCATCGACGGCCAGACGAACGACCAGATCGGGCGCGGGCAGATAAGGCTCGGCCCGGGCCGGCCATTCGACCAGGCAGATGCCGCTGCCATCGAAATATTCGTCAAGCCCTGCATCCAGATACTCTTCCTGGTTATTGAACCTATAGAAATCAAAGTGATAGAAGTTTAATCCAGAAACAGCATGAATTTCAACCAAGGTGTAGGTGGGGCTTTTGACGGGACCGGCATCGCCCGAGGCGCGCAACAGGCCGCGCACCAGGGTCGTCTTGCCGGCGCCCAGGTCGCCATCGAGATACACGACCAGCCCCGCCGACAGGCAAGGCGCCAGCGCCGCGCCCAAGGCCAGCGTGGCGGTTTCGTCGGCCAGAATGATGTTCATAATCGCGTATGGATCAAGACAATTGGCGCGCACTGGCGGCGCGCATCAAGGACTGGGGCCGCGAACTCGGCTTCGCGGCCGTTCGCATCGTCAGCCCCGAGCTTCGGGATGCCGAGACGGGGCTGTTCGCCTGGCTGCAGGCCGGCTGCCACGGCGAGATGGATTATATGGCGCGTCATGGCGCCAAGCGCGCGCGGCCCGGGGAACTGCTGCCGGGGACGCGCGCCGTCATCATTGCGCGCATGAACTACCTGCCGGATGCGGCGAACGCAGCAGAGAACCTCGGCGATGGCCGGCGCGCCTATATCTCGCGCTATGCGCTGGGGCGGGATTACCACAAGCTGCTGCGCGCGCGCTTGCAAACGCTGGCGGCGCGCCTGGTCGCGGAGATCGGACCGCGCGGACAGCGCGTCTTCGTCGATTCGGCGCCGGTGATGGAAGTCGAACTGGCAACGCAGGCCGGGCTCGGCTGGCGCGGCAAGCACACGCTGTTGCTCGACCGCGATGCCGGCTCGTGGTTCTTCCTCGGCGAGATTTTCACCGACCTGCCGCTGCCGCCCGATCCTCCGGTGACGGATCACTGCGGCAGCTGCCGCGCCTGCCTCGATGCCTGCCCGACCGGCGCCCTCACCGCGCCCTACCAACTCGACGCGCGCCGCTGCATCTCCTATCTCACCATCGAGCTCAAGGGCGCGATTCCCGAGCAACTGCGGCCGGCGATCGGCAACCGCATCTACGGCTGCGACGACTGCCAGCTCTGCTGCCCGTGGAATCGCTTTGCGCCGCAATCGGGAGAACGGGATTGGGTGCCGCGCCACGGCTTGGACACGGCGACGCTGGTGGAACTGTTTTCATGGTCAAAGTCAGTCTTCGCGGAGCGCCTCGCCGGCTCGGCCATCCATCGGATCGGCCACGAGCGCTGGCTGCGCAACCTGGCCGTCGCGCTGGGCAACGCGCCGACGTCGCCCGACATCGTGGCAGCGCTCGAAGCGCGCCGCGACGACGAATCCGAACTGGTCAGGGAGCACGTGCAGTGGGCGCTGGCCCGCCACCGCGCCCGGTCGGCTGACCTCCCCGCAGTTACGTCTCCGTAGTTACGTTCCCGTAGCGATCGGCCGCGCCGGATCGGCGCACCATTCGCTCCACGAACCGGGGTAGAGCCTGGAGCCTGCGAGGCCGGCGACCTCCATCGCCAGGATGTTGTGGCAGGCGGTGACGCCCGAACCGCATTGCTGGATCACCTCGGCGGCCTGGCGCCCGTCCAGCAGCGCCTCGAACTCGGCGCGCAATTCATCGGCCGGCCTGAAGTAACAACCGGAATCGTCCAGGTTGTCGAAGTAGAAACGGTTAACTGCGCCGGGAATATGGCCGCCCACCGGATCGAGCGTCTCCTGCGCGCCCGAAAAGCGCTCCGGGGCGCGGGCATCGACGATCAACATGCGCGTGCCGAGATGGGCCAGCACGAAGCCGGCATCGACCGTCAAGGCCTGCGGCCGGACCGGGAACGCCGTCGGCGCGAATACGGGCGTTTCCGTGACCAAGGCTTGCTTGGCGCGGCGCCAGCCGGGCAAGCCGCCGTCGAGCAACGCCACGTTGTCATGTCCGAGCCAGCGCAGCATCCACCAAAAGCGCGAGGCGAACACGCCGCCCTCGTTGTCGTAGGCCACCACCTGGGTGTCCGGCCCGACACCCCATGCCCCCAATCGTTGGGCAAACACGGCCGGGTCGGGCAGCGGATGGCGGCCGTTGCGGCCGTTTTTCTCGCCGGAGAGATCGCGGTCGAGATGCAGGAAGGTCGCGCCGGGAATATGGCCCTTGGCGTAGGCGTCGGCGCCATACTCGACATTCTGGAGATCGTGGCGACAATCGAAGATCCGCCACGCGGGATCGCCAAGGTGCGCGATCAGTTCGTCGGTGCTGACCAGAGGCTTGCTCACGGGGCCGTCTCCTCGGAGAGCCACGCCATGGCCTCGTCCTGGTCGTCGAACACGCGCAGGTCCGCCGACACGAACAATTGCTCCAGCCAGGCGCTCCAGGTCACCCATTGGCTGTCGGTGATCACGGCGATGCGGCGAAAATCGCCCCCATGGCTGCGCGAGAACTTGATTTCCTCCCAAGCCATATCGACGGTGAAGCCGGCCATTTCGCGCAGGTCGAACAGCAGGTCCGGCGTTGCGCCATGGCTGACTTTGCCGAGCACCAGGTCTTCGAATTCCTTGAAATCGGCCAGCGTGAACTCGCCGAGAACGGTGATGGCGAGCAGCGACCCGCGCGCTTCGGTGGTGATCATGTCGTGCTCCTGAATCGGGTTGGACTCACTATAACTCAGCCCCGACGGCGTTGCGCGCCGAGGGCGTCCACGTCGTCGCCACGCCGGCGCCGACGATCAGGGCAATGCCCAGCCAAGCGGCAAGGGGCGGGGATTCCCGCCACAACACCACGCCGAACACGCTGGAAAACGCCACCGTGCTGTAGGCGAGACTGGCGGCGGTGAGCGTGCGGCCGCGCGTGTACGCCGCCGTCATGCACAATTGCGCGGCGACGCCGAAGACGCCGACGCCGGCCAGCAACAGCCCGCCGGTGATGTCGATGGCGTGGAACGGATGCGACAGCAGCAGCCAGGGCAGCCCGCCGACGGCCGAAAACAGCGAGAAGTAGAACACTGTGCGCCACTCCGGCTCGCCCATGGCGCCGAGCTTCCGGACGTTGAGATAAGCCACGCTGGAGATGACGCCCGACGCCAGGCCGAGCATTCCGCCGAAAAGCTGTTGTCGTTCCATCGTCGGCTGGAGTACCAGCACCACGCCGACGAACCCCGCGGCCAACGCCGCGTACAACCTTGCCGAGGGCCGCTCGCCGACCCAAAACACCAGCAACAGGGCCAGGAACAGCGGCGAGGTGTAATTGAGCGTGACGGCGGTGGCCAGCGGGATGAGGGTAATCGCGTAGAAGTAGGCGACCAGCGAAACGAAGCCCGCCAGGCCGCGCCAGCAATGCGTCCCCGCATGGCGCGTGGCAAGCGGCAATCCGCGCCAAGCGACGATGGCGCCAAGAATCACGGTGGCGACAAAACCGCGATAGAACACCAGTTCCCCGGCGCTGAACCGTTCGGCGCCCAGCTTCACGCATACACCCATGCAGGCGAACAGGAAGCTGGCGGCAATCATCCACAAGGAAGCCATGGCCCGAAAAGAAAAGCGCCGGCCCGACGGCCGGCGCTTTTGCCGTTCGCCTCCTTCTAACCGAGGTGTTCGGCCATGACGCGCCGGTAGAACTCGTGGAAGTGCTGCATGCCGTCTTCCATCGGCGACTGGTAAGGCCCGACCTCGCTGCGCCCTTGCTTGAACAGGGCGTGGCGCCCGCGGTCCATGCGCTCGCCGATATCGTCGTCCTCAATGGCCGTTTCCATGTAGGCGGCCTGCTCGGCCTTGATGAACTCGGACTCGAACAGCGCGATGTCCTCGGGATAGTAGAACTCGACGACGTTGAGCGTCTTGTCCACGTCCTGGGGAATCAGCGTCGAGACGACCAGCACGTGCGGATACCACTCGACCATGATGTTCGGGTAATAGGTGAGCCACACGGCGCCCTGCTTCGGCATCTCGCCGTTGTAGTAGTCGAGCACGGCCTGGTGCCACTTGGCATAGGTCGGCGAACCGGTCTTGGCCAGCGAGGTAATGCCGACTTTCTGCACCGAATACCAGTCGGCGAACTGCCAGGTCAGATCGTCACAAGTGACGAAATTGCCGAGCCCGGGGTGATAGGGCACGACGTGGTAGTCCTCGAGATAGACCTCGATGAAGGTTTTCCAGTTGTAGTTGCACTGGTGCAGTTCGACGTGGTCGAGCTTGTAGCCGGAAAAATCGAAGTCGGCCGCCACTTTCATGCCGGCCAGATCGACAGCGGCTGAACGCGGGCCCTTGAACAACAGGCCGTTCCAGCTTTCCAGCTTGCGCTTGTTCAGGTTCAGGCAGGGATTGGCCGGAAAGTGCGGCGCACCGATCAGTTCGCCCGCCGTATCGTAGGTCCAGCGGTGAATCGGGCAAACGATGTTCTGCGCCGTGCCGGAACCCTGCAACATGATGGCCTGGCGGTGGCGGCAGACGTTGGACATCTGGTAGATGCCGTCGGGCTGGCGCACCAGGAGATGCGAGTGATCGGTCCACTCGGTCGAGCGATAGTTGTAGCGTTCCGGCACCATCAGTTCGTGACCGACGTACCCCGGTCCGGCATCGAAGATAAGCTTTTTCTCCAATTCGAAAAACTTTTCGTCGAAATACCAATCAACGGGGAACTGAGAAACGCCAGGATCAAGCTTGGCGCGGCTCGCGATGTCGGACATGATTCCCAACCTCCAAGATGGACCGGAAACCGGAAACAGCGGAAAGAAAAAGGACAAAAGGCCCACTACTGGGCCTTGAGCAAGTATAGCCAAATTTGATCGCAAATTGACCCGGCAGCGCCGCTTGGAGTATCTTTTCCGCCTTTTTCAGCACTGCGACTTCATGGCCAAGGCCAACCCATCGCCATCCGGCGAATCCTCTATCGCGTCTTTCGAATCCTCGCTCAAGGAACTCGAAGCGATCGTACAGTCGATGGAAGCTGGCGAAGCGCCATTGGAAGCGGCGCTGGCCTCCTACGAGCGCGGCGTCGCGCTGGTCCGGCAGTGCCAGGAAACCTTGGCGGCGGTCGAGCGGAAATTGCAGGTGCTCGAAAACGGCACGCTGCGCGACGCGGATCTTGTCGACGGCGACGGTCCGGAGCGCCCATGACGGACTTCAGCGGATGGATGGCGGCCATCCAGGCACGAACCGAGTCGGCGCTGGCGCGGTTTCTGCCATCGGCCGACATGGCCCCGACGCGATTGCACGAGGCCATGCGGTACTCGGTGCTCGGCGGCGGCAAGCGCGTGCGGCCGTTGTTATGCCATGCCGCGGGAGAGATCTTTGGCCTCGCACCGGACGATCTCGATGCCCCCGCCTGCGCGGCCGAGCTGATCCACGCCTATTCGCTCGTCCATGACGATCTTCCGTGCATGGACGACGACGTGCTGCGCCGTGGCAAACCGACCTGCCACGTCGAGTTCGACGAAGCCACCGCGCTGCTGGTCGGCGATGCCTTGCAGACACTCGCCTTCCAGGTGCTGGCGGAACATGGCGGCACGCCGCCGATGCTGGCGCTGCTTGCCCATGCCGCCGGCTCGCGCGGCATGGCCGGCGGCCAGGCCATCGATCTCGGCGCCGTGGGCAAGACCTTGTCGGTCGAAGAACTCGAGTTCATGCACATCCACAAGACCGGCGCCTTGAT
>WBZU01001125.1_pt1 | contig 20876 bp, 21 predicted proteins | sample 5204311 | NCBI WGS metagenome assembly WBZU01 (sample SAMN12344359, study PRJNA552823) | activated sludge metagenome | biome: Activated sludge suspended growth; feature: Nitrification reactor; material: Wastewater; isolation source: activated sludge from nitrification reactor of wastewater... | reverse complement strand
GATAAAACAAGGCTTGACATAAAGGCCATTCATGGTTTTCTCAGCAATTCCTACTGGGCAAAGAACCGTACACTTAAAACAATTAAGGTATCAATAAAAAACTCCTTATGTTTCGGTCTTTATTTTAAAGGCAGACAAACAGGATTCGCCCGGGTTATAACTGATTATGCTACTTATGCATATCTTGCTGATGTGTTCATTTTAGAAGAACACAGGGGAAGAGGCCTGTCAAAATGGCTTATGGAAGTAATACTTAATTACGGTGAGGTTCAGAATCTGCGCAGATGGTTTCTTGCTACCAAAGATGCGCATAAGCTGTATGAAAAGTTCGGATTTACTTCACTCAAAGAGCCGGAGAAGCTGATGGAAATTTTCAGGAAAGATCTTTAACCGGGCTTGAAGGAGGAAATGTTAATACCGGTGAACAAAGAAGTTGTTCTTTTAATTTTTTTTTAAAAAAATAAGTAGGACTTATTAAGTAATATAAATCTTCTTTTAATTGAAATCGATTTTTGTTAAGTTATGCACAATTCCCCTTTACTAAATTAAAATCAAAAACATGAAAAAATTTACAGCTGAATTCATCGGAACATTCTGGCTGGTGCTTGGCGGATGCGGAAGTGCCGTTCTTGCAGCTGCTTTTCCCGATGTCGGGATCGGATTGCTTGGCGTCTCATTTGCTTTCGGATTAACAGTACTTACAATTGCTTATTCACTTGGACATATCTCAGGTGCACATTTAAATCCTGCAGTATCCATAGGATTATGGATAGGCGGAAGATTCAGTTCAAAAGAACTTGTTCCATACATCATAGCACAGATTCTCGGAGGCATTGCAGGTGCCGGGGTTCTTTATGTCATCTCTACAGGCAACGGTAGCAGTATCGGTGATTTTGCAGCTAACGGTTACGGTGAGCATTCCCCCGGAAAGTATAATCTGATGGCTTGTTTTGTAACTGAGATTGTTATGACATTTATGTTCCTTGTAATAATTTTAGGATCTACATACAGTAAGGCTCCTGCCGGTTTTGCGGGTCTGGCTATTGGTCTGGCTTTAACACTTATACATCTGATCAGTATTCCTGTAACAAATACTTCAGTCAACCCTGCAAGAAGCATCTCTCAGGCATTATTCGCCGGCGGATGGGCTATGGAACAGCTATGGTTGTTTATTGTTGCTCCTTTGATCGGAGCGGTCTTGGCCGGACTTGTAGCAAGATTTCTTATGAAAGATGAAAACTTATAAAAGCTGTTTTAAATTATATTTTAAACCTTAAAAGCGTTTGATTTATTGATTGGTAAAATAGTTAATTGTGTTTATTAGTAATTGTGTAAATTGGATGATTTGTTGATTGTGTTAATTGGTCTTTAGAAATAAATTTTATTGATTCAGTTAACACAATTAACACAGTTAACACAATTAACACAGTTAACACAATTAACTCAATTAACAAATTACAAATATTTTGAGATCAGTTCTCCGATAAAATAACCTATCACTGCAATACCAATACCGACAACAAACATATCCAGCCCGCTTCTGAAAATTCCTCTGCCTGTAAAAGCGCTTCTGGCAGCTCCAACCACAAAATGTGCGATCATAGAAACAGTAAATGATGTCCACACTGCAACGGTACCTTCCAGAAAAAAGAAAGGAGCGACAGGAATCAGAGCTCCGATCGCAGTTGCAAGACCTGTTATCCATGCTTCTCTGAACGGACTTGTTGTGCTCTCGCTTATACCCAGTTCTTCTCTTACACTTTCTTTCAATGCAAGCTCAGGATTTTTAATGATCTCATTTGCCAGTCTCTGTGCATCTTCTGCCTTCATGCCTTTTGCCTGGTAAACAAGAGAAAGCTCTTCAGCTTCAAGTTCGGGCATAAGACGGATCTCTTCGGCTTCCATTTTTTTCTCATGATCATAAACTTCTCCCTGACTGACCGCCGCTAAGTATCCTGAAGAGCCCATTGACAAAGCATCAGCAAACATCCCGGAGATTCCTGTCAGCAGTATTATGTGCGGCTGAACATTCGCGCCGATTACTCCGGCAATTAATCCGAAGTTTGCTGTAAGTCCGTCATTGAATCCGTAAATGATATTCCTCAGCATTCCTCCCGACTCTATCTGATGCCAGGATTCCCCTTCTGATTCAAGCAGGGTGGTCAGCTTTCCTGAATGTTCGGCTGAATCCTTTGCAAGCTGAAGTGCAATGTCTTTAGTCTGCACGGAGTCACTTTGATTATATAAACCGAGATATGATTTTACTTCCAGACCCTCTTCCCTCAGCATTATTTTTGATACCAATCCCGTTCCGAATTTATTGGCAAACCACCCGTAAAATTTTGCTTTTACGGATGGTTTCAGATCATGTGTTTCAATGTTATTTTTTTGGAAAAGATCGAGCCAGACTTCCTTATGCTTGTCCTCCACTTCAGCAAGCTGAGTATATATCCTGCTCTTATTCTCATTCTTTTCAAGTTTACCGAGTATTCTGTATAAATAAGCAGCGTCGGCTTCATCCTGAAGATGGTGATTCCATATTTCAAGTGTTTCTTTATCTGTCATAATTTTCTCACTGAATATTTCTCTGTTTGTAATATTAAATAATTAACCTTATCTTTGTATCAACTAAAAAATTTAAAATGAAAAATAAAATTTCTTTATTGGTAATCCTGAGTTTTGTATTTATTTTCAGTTCATGCAGTAATGACGATGATCCTGTTACTCCTGCCACCGGTGAGGTTCTCCTTGCCCAGATATCTGCAGATTCTGTAGGAATAACTTCAGGACTTGCAACCCGCTCTATGAGCATTACTTCCGGTTCCCTGAATTTTACGGACAGAGGTAATGCAAGGATTTCCTTTTTTTACTCAGGTGAGAATAACAGCATTTCTGTTCCACTCACAATTTTCTACAGCGTAAACGATTCTACTGATGTGTTTCTTTATAATAGCACAATCACGCCGACTACAACTGAACAGTTTGTGGATGTAACCGTTGCATCACCAGGAGTAAATACATTTTTCAAATACAAAATAGCAACAAGTTCAGCCGGCTTTTCCTATTTCAAATTCAGGGATCTAAAAATATATAAAAAATAATTTTCAGGAAAACCATTCCTGAAATGTTTCCAGGAGAAGATAAGCATTAAATCCTATTATTATTATACTGATCAGATAAACTGTAATCTTAAGCCATGTTTTGTTGACAAATTTTCCCATCTTTACTTTGTCACTGGTAAACTGAACAAGGGGAACAACTGCAAAGCTCAGCTGCATGGATAGAATAACCTGGCTGAGTATCAACAGACTTGTTGTTCCTTTTTCCCCGTAAATAAGAGTAACGATAAAAGCAGGAATAATGGCGATCAGTCTTGTTATAAGTCTCCTTAGCCATGGCTTCAGCCTTATATTCAAAAATCCTTCCATTACAATCTGACCGGCTAATGTCCCTGTCAATGTGGAGTTCTGTCCGGATGCTAAAAGAGCAACAGCAAATACCGTACTGGCAAGACTTACACCAAGCAAAGGCGAAAGTAATTTGTATGCATCGGTGATATCAGCAACTTCCTGATAACCCGTGGAATAGAATGTTGCGGCTGATACAATTAATATAGCAGCATTAATAAAAAAAGCGAGAAACAGCGAAACTGTAGAATCTATAGTCGCAAATTTCACAGCCATTTTTTTACCTGCATTGTTTTTCTCAAAGTTCCTGGTCTGAACTATACTGGAGTGAAGGTATAAATTATGAGGCATAACAGTAGCTCCCAGTATTCCTATTGCTATATACAGCATTTCGGGATTATAGATAATCTGAGAACTGGGAATGAGACCTGCAAGGATAGGAAAAACTTCCGGATTGGAAATAATTATTTCAAATATAAAACATGAAAGTATTACGGCAATTAAGCCTGCCACAATGCTTTCCAGATAACGAAAACCCTTGTACTGGAAAAAAAGAATTACCAGAACATCTACTACCGTTATACAGACCCCCACCAGTATTGGTATGCCGAATAACAGATTTAGTGCAATAGCGGAGCCGATTACTTCCGCAAGATCACAGGCGGCAATTGCAATTTCACACAGCACCCATAAAGTGACAGCCACCGGTTTTGAATAATGATCTCTGCATGCCTGAGCAAGATCTCTTCCGGTAACAATTCCAAGTTTCAAAGAAAGATGCTGTAAAAATATCGCAAAAATATTGGAGATCAATATTACACTGATCAGTATATATCCGAACTTAGCTCCCCCGGCAAGATCAGTTGCCCAGTTACCCGGATCCATATAACCCACTGCTACCATAAGCCCCGGACCTGTAAATGCAAATAGTTTTTTCCAGAAAGAACCGTCTTTAGGAACATTGATCGTTGAATATACTTCGGGTAACGAATGTGCAGTTACCTGCTTTCTCCATCCGTTCAGTTCCGGTTTTGTTTCTTTTGTTAATACTGTTTCTGTTTCCTGGTTCATTTTATTAATTTTTAAACTTTTTTTACAAAGATGTTTCTGGCAAGTTTTTCACTTAAAAAAATATTGCCGGATTTAAACTGGATCCGGATAGAATTATCAAAATTTATTTTTTCAATCACCTTTATTTCATCATTGATGTTCAATCCCACTTTGGACAAGTACACCAGTACTTCAGAGCTCTCATCAGAAACCTGTCTGATCAGCGCAATATCTCCTGTATTAAGACTTGCGGCTGAAATTGTCTTATCAATACGGATCTTACCTTCTTTATCAGGTATCGGATGTCCGTGAGGATCGTATTTCGGAAATTCAAGAAATTTCTCCAGTCTTGAAATTAATTCATCTGAGGATGCATGCTCTAAATTTTCTGCTTCATTATGAACCTTTTCCCAGGGATAATTTAAATGTTCAAGCAGAAATACTTCCCAGATGCGGTGTTTCCTGATCAGGTTTAATGCAATGCCTTCACCTTTCTTTGTCAGCTCAAAGCCTTTATATGGAATATTTTTTATATAACCGGATCTGGAAAGTTTGGATACCATATCGCTTACTGCTGCAGAAGAGATATTAAGTCTTTCAGCTAATATAGAAGTGGAAACTTTACCTGAGGAATGCTCGATGGAATAAATGTTTTTCAGATAATCTTCAAGACTCTTGTTCAATTTTCGGGATAATTTATTTAGGTTTAACTTATCTTTAATTTAAGCAGGCTTAAAAATTATATCAAGTCTTTTTAATATATATTTTTATTTCATTTTAAAGATATATTTTAATAAGTATTTTGAAACGAATTCAGCCTTATATCAGTTATCTCAGCCATATGACAATCTGGAACAGAATTATTTTTATCTCGGTATTTTTACTTGTCTTCTTCGGTCTTCAGTTTTTGGTTTTTAAAACATTCCGGAATTTTATCAGTTCAAAATTTCCTGAATCCAAATTACTCAGAATAGTCTCGGTATATCCGTTTATTCTATTTAACCTGCCGTACATATACATTATAGCAAATGGATTCAGCTCGGCAGATATACCTGAAAACATTTACAATTTCGTTTTTCTTCCTTTTTATATCTTCCAGGGAGCTGTCATTTTTATCGGATTGTACTTACTGATAGGCAAAATAATAAAAGCTCCTTTTTCCCTTTCCCGCTGGATATTGAATAAATTTGAATACTTCAGAAAATTTTTCGGCAAACCTGAAATTAAAAAAATAGATAATTCCAGAAGAGCTTTCTTAAGAACCACAACTGCTCTTGTTTCAGGATACGCATTTACCGGAGCGACGCTTGGAGTACTAAGCAGTCATGATTATGAAATAGTATATAAAGATCTAAAAATAGAGAATCTTCCCTCCGAGCTCAGAGGAACTACTATTACTTTATTCTGTGATATTCATTCCGGTCCATATATGAAGGAAGAAATGATGAGGGAATATACTGATGTTGTGAATGACTTAAAGTCTGATTTTATATTTATTCCAGGTGACTTTACAAACTCAAACAGAATGGAAGTTCATCCGCTTGCAAATGCATTTAAAAACCTGAAAGCTTCAAAAGGTATTTACGGTACGCTCGGTAATCATGATTATTTTTCTGATCCGGAATATGTTGCAAATGTGATTTCAAATGAAACACCTGTAAGACTTCTGAGAAACAGTTCGGAGATTTTAAACATTAACGGAAAAGATCTGTGCATTATGGGCTGTGATGATACGCGTCAGAGCGGATCGGCTCCGGACAATCTGTTGATGAGTTATTTCAAATCAACTGCAGATAAGACACGGAAATTATTTGCTGAAAGAAATTTGAACTATGATAATACTCCAAAACTGGCTCTCATACATAAGCCCTATTTTTTTGAAGACCTGAAAGAAATGAACCCTGATCTTGTATTCAGCGGTCATACCCACGGCGGACAGGTAGTACTTGCAAAATTCGGTGATGTAAATATTTCCTTCGCAGGAGCAGTCAGTAAATATATCAGCGGCCTGTACACCAGCGGAAAATCCGGAATGTATATATCCAGGGGTATCGGAAGTGTTGCTTTGCCCATAAGATTCAACTGCTCACCTGAGATCACAAAGATCACATTAGTTTAGATTCCCGGAGCTTACTTAAGCATAGTAAATTAATTTTCTATTTTACCGGAAGGGTCGAATTTTCAACTTTGTTATAAACCGGCTTTTGTGTCATCAGAAAATCAAAAACAGAACCCAGATCTTCATCAGTTGCATTTGCCAGAAAAGTCCATGGCATAACAGTATTAAACTCTCCGTTGTGAACAGTTACATTCTGAATTTCCGGCTGAGCATAAGTTCTGAATTTCTGAATGAACTGTTCTTTGGTCCAGCTGCCGATTCCGGTTTCTTTATCAGGTGTGATGTTTGCTGTTCTGATAATACCGCCTTTTGGATTTGGAAATTCCCTGCCTCCTGAGAATAGTTTATCTTCAATGAACTCACCTTTCTCCATTGGACTGTGACATCCCATACAGTTACCTGAATAATATTCACCTGTTGCAATTTTATTACCAGGATCAGGAAGTTTTCTAAATTCCGGTTTTGATGGTAAAGTTCTGAAAACCAGGCTCAGAGGAAATTTTTCCTTTTTATCGGGTATTTGATTTTTAACCGGAGCAAGTGTTCTTATATATGCAATCACTGCCTCTACATCTCCGGCATCAATGTTCCTGTAATAAAGGTAAGGCATCATTGGAGCCAGAGCATTTCCGTTTTTATCCACTCCCATAGTAATGGCTCTGAATATTTCTCCGTCAGTCCAGCTGCCAATGCCTGTCTCTTTATCTGATGTGATATTCCTTGCGGGAATAAATCCTGCTCCTTCACCAAAATCCTCACCTCCCATTCCTTCAGTTCCGGGTATGACAGGACCGCTAAGCTTATCATAATTTCTTTTTGAATGGCAATCTATACATGCGCCGAAACTGTTTGCCAGATATCTTCCCCTCTCTATTTTTTCCGGAGTTGCGGTAATTTTTATATCCGGCGCAGGTCCGACATCAGGATATTTCAGACTAATGTATGCATACCCTGAAATAAGAAGCACAATGATTATAGTAAATAGTACAGCCGTGATTTTAATAAGTTTTTTCATTTTTGTTTTCTTCTTTGAATTATATTATTGATTATTAAAATTTGATTATTCAGTGATTTTAAAATTCGCTAAATTTAAAAAATTTTTATTTAATAAAATACATATTTTAAATAAATTTGGACAAATTATTTATTGCATCTAACAATAATCATAAAATAAATGAGATCATTGAAATAATAAAACCTGAAGAAGGAGTCAGGATTTATTCTTCCGGTGATTTTGGAATCTGCATTGATGTAAAAGAAGATGGTATTACACTCGAAGAAAATGCCTTCAAAAAAGCATTAATAAATTATCAGGTCCTGAATATGCCTGTTATATCAGATGACACGGGCTTGTTTGTTGATGCATTAAACGGAGAACCCGGAATATTTTCTGCTCGTTATGCAGGTATTGATTCGACCTATTCAGAGAATTGCAAAAAGCTCATTTCTGAAATGAATAACATTCCTGAAATTAACAGAACAGCAAGATTTGAATGCGTAATTTGTCTTCTTGTTAACGAAAAAGAATATTATTTTTTTAACGGAATATGCAAAGGAATTATTTTGAATGAAATCAGAGGGAAGAATGGATTTGGATATGATCCATTGTTTGTTCCTGATGGATATGATCAGACTTTTGCTGAACTCAGTAACTCAGTAAAAAATAAAATTTCACACAGAGCACTGGCTCTCCAAAAATTCAAGAACTTCATTGATTCTTATTCTCAATGAAATCCTTCAGGTTGAATATACCTGCATAGATATCAAAATTCCTGTTCCTGCCGTCAGTCCATACACCTATCAGATTTCCTCCGCTCATTACACAAGAATTGTAATCCCCGATATAATTTCCAACCGCTATAGAAAGAGGGTCAAAATTTGCTGTCGTAATTTTTTCATCTGTAAATGTATGCCCGTTGTCTTTAGAGTAAGAAATGTAAGTCTCTGTAAAAATATTATTAATATCATTTCTTGAATCCTGATACATTATTATGATTGTTCCCGATTGATCAGTAGTGACAGAAGGAAAGAACTGATCGTTATTGGTTTGGTCAGAATTAACTTTTACAGGTGCGGTTAAATAAGATGAGTTGCTAATCAATTTTGTAAAATAAATATCTGATAAATCATTATTCAGCCCGGATGCCGAATATGTTATTAATAGGTCATTATTATCTGTAATTTCAAGTGACGGCTCTGAATTCACTCTGATTCCTGATTTACCTTTTATTACATACTGATTTTGATCAACAATACCGGCCGGAATTATATTTGTAGAAAATGATTCTTTGCTCCAGTTCATTCCACCGTCATTTGATCTTTTTACTGAAATTTTATTTTCATCTTTCAGAAAGGCAAGATAAATATTACCGTTTTGATCGCCGGTTAAACTGCAGTATTCAACATCATCCTTTTCAACATTTACAGGCGGAGAAAAAGAATTTCCACCGTCAGTACTTCGAGAGAACATAAGTAAAGCATTAAGTCCTTTAACTTCATTCCAGGATACATAGATCGAATTTTTTCTCACAGATGATTTATCAATATAAATTTTTGGTCTGTCAATATGAATATTCTCTTTACCGTTATAATCCACAAAGTTAAAATCTGTTTTCCATGTATTGCCATTATCGGTTGATCGTGCTATAAATATTCCTTCTTTTTCTTTATTGATCAGATCAAACTGAACAGCTGTATAAAATAAATTTCCATCGCTGTCAAAATCAAGCCAGGGGTCAGAGAAAGCTGATTTTTTGAATTTTAATGATAAAGGAATTCTCCTGGTCTTCCAGTTTAATCCCCCATCCTCCGATACAAATAAGCAACCGCTCTCCGAATTATCTGAAAAGTCATTTGTAGAAACGGCAAGAATATTTTGATTCACAGGACTGCATTTTATTTTAGGTTCTGAAACTCCTGCTGTATCATTTATTCTGACATTCTTCAGCAAACCTGAAGTTGAAATGTCTTTCGATTTGTATGATACTGAAGCTTTGAACTTATCTTCATACATGCTTTTTACCGGAGATATCTGAAGTCCATCATTCTTTTTTTCAGAATTTTTTACTATTACCAGTACAAAAACTGATGAAAATATAATTATAGATAAAAATACCGGTATTATATTTTTAAATTTCCCTTTCAATTTTCCCTTTCGGTGATAAAGCTTTGTACCCCGTAGAAGATTCGAACTTCTAAGGACAGATTCGTAGTCTGTTGGTTTATCCATTAGCCTAACGGGGCATTTCGGGTGTAACTTAAGAGTTACAATTTAAAAGTTAAAGGCGAATTATTCTGCAAAATATCTCTAATATGAACACTGCATTATTACAAGCGGATATAGCTGAATATAAAAGAAAGATCAAGGATTTTGAAAACTTACTGAAATATAATTCTCCTATTTTATTAAATTGAGATCTCAATAATAAAGACTGTTACCATCCAGTGGAGATCCAATGGAACCAGCGTTTGCCGCACTCCATCAGAAATGTTTTGTCCGAGGATATTTTCACAAATGAAATTAATAAATTTAATTTGCTAAATAAATTTAAGATATTAATGCCGGTTCATTAATTACAAATTAATTATAATAAAAGCATTGCACATCAATGAAAAATCGATTTCAGTTAAAAAGACTGCGCGTTATTTTACAATTATTCCGGAAAGTAATTGCATTAAATCAATATGGTTTGTGATACATGGCTATGCTCAGCTGGCTGAAGAGTTCATAAAGGAGTTTGATTTTCTTCAGGACGGAAGTTCTGTTATCATTGCTCCTGAAGGGCTTTCAAAGTTCTATTTCAGAAATAAGACAGGAGCATCATGGATGACAAAGGAAGACCGGATCAATGAAATTAATGATTATGTCGGATATCTCGACGCGGTTTTCGATGAACTGCAAAGTTCTTTTGATCTATCAAACTCAAAGGCAAATATTCTTGGATTTTCTCAGGGAGTGCATACAGCGGTCAGATGGTTTACTAAAAGCAAATATGATTTTTCGGGACTGATCTTATGCTCTTCCGACTTTCCGAAGGATGCAGATTTTAAAGAGCTGAAAAAAAAACTCGCCGTTTCTCAATTATATTATCTGTTCGGAAAATATGATGAAATAATATCCGTTGAGAAATTCAATGAAAGTCTGGATCTCTTAAAAACCAATGCCGTCCCTTACAAAGATATTGTATTCGAAGGAAAACATGAAATTGACAGGAAATCAATTACAGACATAAATAACAAAAGCCACTCTGAATAAATACTTTATTTTCAGAGTGGCTTAATATCAGTTTAAAAACCGAAAATGGCAGATCAAAGATCTAAGGTCTGATCACTGTCCTAAATATGCTTTCAATGCCTTGCTTCTTGATGCCTGTCTTAATCTTCTTATCGCTTTTTCCTTAATCTGTCTGACTCTTTCACGTGTAAGCTTGTATTTGTCACCTATTTCTTCAAGAGTGAGCGGATTTTCTTTTTCCAGACCGTAATAAAGCTTCACAACTTCTTTTTCCCTCTGGGATAATGTATCAAGAGCTCTGTCAATTTCAATTCTCAAAGAATCTTTTAGCAATTCCATATCAGGCATCTTCTCCTGTTTGTCAGGCATAATGTCTATCAGCTTTGTATCTTCTCCGTGTATGCTCGGAGCATCCATTGATACGTGTCCGCCCGAGTTCTTCAGTGTTTCCTGAACTTCATATACGCTCATATCCAGTTTTTCTGCTATCTCAAGCACATTAGGAACTCTCTCATTCTTCTGCTCGAGTTCACTGATTGTCTTGGCAATTTTACTTTTCTGCTGTACAATGTTCAATGGCAGTCTTACAACTCTTGACTGTTCTGCCAAGGCCTGAAGAATAGACTGTCTGATCCACCAGACTGCATAAGAAATGAATTTAAATCCTCTTGTCTCATCAAATTTCTTTGCTGCCTTGATAAGTCCGAGATTACCCTCATTTATAAGATCATTAAGCGAAAGACCCTGATTCTGATACTGCTTGGCAACGCTGACAACGAATCTCAAATTTGCTTTGACGAGCAGGTCAAGAGCTTTCTTATCGCCTTTTTTAATTCTCTTGGCGCAGTCAATTTCCTGTCCTACCGTAAGAGGAGTGGTCTTACTGATCTCCTTTAAATAAATATCCGTGGATTGATTTTCCCTGCTTGTGTACTGTTTTCCTAATTTCATTTTATAAAATTTTTGCTTTTTTGAATATTAATTCAGGAGATGTATTGTTTCTTACAATCTCTTCACTGATTATTTTTACTTTAAATTTTTTTGCAAGTTCTTTGTAACTGCTTTCATTAGACGTAAGAATAGGCAGCCTTGTTTCCGCACACATTGCCAGTATAACTGCATCCCTAATATTATTGCCAGTCTTGAATTTCTCTATAACTTTCATCATATCGGCAATTTTTAAAGAATAACGGAATGGAATTCCTAATACTCCTACATCGATTAAGGATCTTTTCACTTTTTCGGCTGCTCTTTTCCCTGAAAATCCGGAAAATAGCTCAGCGGCATTAATTACTGAAGTATAACAATGATCAAAAAGTGTAATAGATCTTTGAAATACCGAATCCTCTTTAAATTTTCCAACCGACAGACTTTGTTTCAGAATATCTGTATCAAAAAATATCTCAAATTTGCTTTTCAATCTGACAAAATAAATTTTAAATTTAAAAAGAACTGCCGAAATACAAGAACCCCTTTAATTGTTAAAAGCCCGATGATATTATCATCGGGCTTCTGAAAAATACTTTATACTTAAAAGAATCTTTTCCTGCTATTCAACATTTCCCAGGAAATCTATCTTGTCCTCTTTATGAAGAGTAACAATAGCTTTTTTCCTGTCGGATCTGTATCCTTCAAATCTACCCTTTTTGGTCATCTGGGATTTTTTCTTTCCCTTGGCTACAAGTGTTCTGACTTTTGAAACCCTGACATTGAACTTTTTTTCTACCGCACTCTTGATCTCTATCTTGTTGCTGTCTATGCCGACTTCAAATGCATACTGATTGAGACTCTCCTGCGTGGAAGTATTCTTTTCTGTAATTAACGGTTTTACTAAAATTATTTTCATAGAAATTAAAACTATTTTAATTTATTAAACTTTTGCATAATACATCAACTGCTGATTTCTGCATAAGAATAAGCTTATTGTTCAGCAGATCATAAGTTGCAGCTTTGTCTGAAATTAATACATTCAGCTTTTCAATGTTCCTTCCGGATTTATACACATTATCATTTTTTTCTGATACCAGCAATAATGTCTTTTTATCGTCAATCTTTAAAGACTTCAAAATATTAAAAAGATCTTTTGTCTTGGGAGACTCAAAGGTAAAATCTTCTATAATCATGATCTCATTTTCCTTTGCCTTTAGACTTAAAGCGCTCTTTCTTGCAAGTCTTGCTGATTTTTTCGGAAGTGTTAACTTATAAGTATGCGGAATCGGACCGAATATATTTCCTCCTCCTACCATTATCGGCGATCTGCTCGTTCCCTGCCTTGCTCTGCCGGTACCTTTTTGTCTGAACGGTTTTTTACCGCCTCCTCTGACTTCGCTTCTGCCTTTGGTTTTATGAGTTCCCTGTCTTTGATTGGAAAGATAAGTTCTTACAGACTGATAAACTAAATGCTGATTTGGCTCTATTTCAAAAACTTCTTTCGGCAGACTTAAAGTCTGACCTGACTCGGAACCATCGAGTTTATAAATTTTTAATTCCATTATTAGTTTTTATAGATTTCCACTAAACCGGTCTTTGCTCCCGGAATTGCGCCTTTTATTAAGATTAAATTAGAGTCGCTGAATATTTTTATTACTTTTAGATTCCTTACTGTGATCGTATCATTACCCATTCTGCCAGCCATTCTCTGTCCTTTAAAAACTCTAGAAGGATACGAACTTCCACCGATTGATCCCGGAGCTCTTTCCCTGTCACTTTGTCCGTGAGTTCTCTGTCCTCCGCCGAATCCGTGCCTCTTTACAACTCCCTGAAATCCTTTTCCCTTTGAAATTCCGGTAACTTTCACAGTATCACCTTCATTGAATAGATCAACTTTTATTGTGTCACCTTCTTTGAGTTCTCCCTTAGGAAAATCTCGTACTTCTTTCAAATGTCTGAGTACAGGTGTTTTGATCTTCTTGAATTTTCCAATAAGAGGCTTGGTTGTATTTTTCTCTTTCTTTTCTTCAAATCCAAGCTGTACTGCTTCATAACCGTCTTTTTCAGTTGTTCTGATCTGTGTAATATAACAGGGTCCTGCTTCTATTACAGTACAGGGAACAGCATTACCATCCGGTTGAAAAATGGTTGTCATTCCGATTTTTTTTCCTAAAATACCTATCATGTTTTTTATAATTAAACTTTAATTTCTATGTCCACTCCGCCCGGAGGATCCAATTTAGTTAATGCATCAATAGTCTTATTGGATGAATTCAAAATATCTATTAATCTTTTGTGCGCTCTCGTCTCAAACTGCTCCCGTGATTTCTTATCCACGTGAGGTGATCTGAGAACAGTATAAACATTTTTCTTTGTCGGTAATGGAATCGGACCGCTTACGATCGCACCTGTTGATTTGATCGTTTTGATTATTCTTTCAGTCCATTTATCCAGTAATGAATGGTCGTAAGACTTAAGTTTGATTCTGATTTTTTGTGATGCCAACTTGAATTATTATTTTATTCTTTTAAAATTAATCTACGATTTTTGTAACAACACCTGCACCTACTGTTCTTCCGCCTTCTCTGATAGCAAATTTCAGTCCCTCTTCCATAGCAATCGGTGTAATGAGTTCGATCACAAGCTTTTCAACATTGTCACCGGGCATTACCATCTGAATGGTTTCAGGTAAATGAACAACTCCTGTTACGTCTGTTGTTCTGAAATAAAACTGAGGTCTGTAGTTTGTGCTGAACGGTGTATGTCTGCCGCCTTCTTCTTTAGCCAGGATATAAACCTGTGCTTCAAATTTCTTGTGCGGAGTGATAGATCCTGATTTTGCAAGAACCATTCCTCTTTCAATTTCATTTTTATCAACACCTCTTAATAATAGCCCGCAGTTGAATCCTGCTACTGCTTCATCCAGTTCTTTATTGAACATTTCAGCACCGGTTACAACTGTTTTTTTCTTTGCGCCTAATCCGATCAATTCTACTTCTTCACCTACTTTTACTTTACCTCTTTCAATTCTTCCCGTAGCAACTGTTCCTCTTCCTGTGATTGAGAATACGTCTTCAACCGGCATTAAGAATGTTTTATCAATATCTCTTTTCGGCTGCGGAATGTATGAATCTACAGCATCCATCAGATCATAAATAGGTTTTAATCTTTCGTCATCTTCTTTTGCAGCTGGATCAAGTCCGGCTTCCATTGCTTTCAATGCGCTTCCTCTGATAAACGGGATATCATCACCCGGATAATCATATCCGTTCAATATATCTCTTAATTCTGATTCTACAACTTCTAATAAAAGTTCAGCATCTTCAGGAGTTTTTTCCTGCTGATATATTATATCAACTTTATTTAAGAATATTACTAAAGCAGGAACACCAACCTGTCTTGCAAGAAGTATATGCTCTTTGGTCTGAGGCATTGCTCCGTCTGTTGCTGCAACTACTAATATTGCACCGTCCATCTGAGCAGCACCTGTGATCATATTTTTGATATAATCCGCGTGACCCGGACAGTCAACGTGCGCATAGTGTCTGTTAGCAGTTTCATATTCAACGTGAGCGGTTGCGATCGTGATTCCTCTTGCTCTTTCTTCCGGAGCTTTATCGATAGAATCGAAAGCTCTTACCTTGGAATAACCTTTTTTTCCCAAAGCCATTGTGATTGCCGCTGTCAGTGTTGTCTTTCCGTGATCAACGTGACCGATAGTTCCGATATTTACGTGTGGTTTACTAGCACTATATTTCTCTTTAGCCATTTCTTATTTCTCCTTAAAGCTATTTATTTTATTAATTATTTTTAATTTAAATGAATTTAATATTACATATTAATTTACACTTTGATAATTAATTTAAATTTACTTTTAAACCGTAAATCCAAAATCACAAATTGTAAATTAAAAATCAGTGGGTCAGGGAGGAATTGAACCTCCCACCTCGTGCTTATAAGGCACGCGCTCTAACCATCTGAGCTACTGACCCGGGATGGAAAATCCTTCTTATAATGTTGAAAATCTTGTATAAGAATTTTTTTTATAGAGCGACTAATGTGTCTGATCTACGAGTTGAATTCTGCAATTGCAGAACTGACCCTACTATATTTTAAAGAACTAAAATTATTATGCTACTTTTTCTTTGCCTTTTATCTTTTCTATGATCTGATCCGATACGCTTCTCGGTGTCTCGTCATAATGTGAGAACTGCATCGTATAAATCGCTCTTCCCTGTGTCATGGATCTCATTGTTGTTGCATATCCGAACATCTCTGACAAAGGTACCAAAGCTTTTATGACCTGCGCATCACTTCTCTGTGACATACCTTCTATTCTGCCTCTTCGTGAACTTAAATCTCCCATTACATCACCCATGTATTCTTCCGGTGTTACAACTTCAACTTCCATTATCGGCTCAAGTAAAACCGGATTTGCTTTTCTTGCACCTTCCTTGAATGCCATCGATCCGGCGATCTTAAATGCCATTTCCGATGAGTCAACATCATGAAATGAACCGTCAAATAATTTTACTTTTATATCTTCTACAGGATAACCGGCTAACACACCGTTCTTCATGGCTTCTTCAATTCCCTGTGACACAGGATTGATGTATTCCTTTGGAATCGATCCTCCAACAATTCCATTCTCAAAGATATATCCTTTTCCTTTTTCGTTTGGCTCAAGCTCGATCCATACGTGACCAAACTGCCCTTTACCTCCGGACTGTCTTATAAACTTACCTTCCTGAATTACTTTCTTCTTGATTGTTTCTTTATATGCAACCTGTGGATTACCTACATTTGCATCAACTTTAAATTCTCTTTTCAGCCTGTCAACTATAATATCCAGGTGAAGCTCTCCCATTCCTGAGATCAGTGTCTGACCTGTTTCTTCATCTGTTTTAACTCTGAATGTCGGATCTTCGTCAGAAAGTTTGGCAAGTGATTCACCAAGCTTATCCTGATCTGCCTTTGTTTTCGGCTCGATTGCAATTGCGATAACTGGCTCAGGAAATGTTATTTTCTCGAGAACTATCGGATCGCTTTCATCGCACAATGTATCCCCTGTTCTTGTATTCTTTAAGCCAACTGCAGCAGCAATATCTCCGCAATAAACTTCTTTAAGATCTTCTCTGCTGTTAGCATGCATCTGAAGCAGCCTGCTGAATCTTTCCTTTTTACCCGATATCGAATTATAAACATAACTTCCTGCCGTAGCTTTTCCTGCATATACTCTGAAGAATGTAAGCTTTCCAACAAAAGGATCTGTCATTATTTTAAATGCTAACGCAGTAAATTTCTCATCATCAGATACTTTTCTTGTAACATGATCATCTGTATGATAATGGTGACCTTCCACATCTCCAACATCTGAAGGAGACGGCAGCAGATCAATAACTTTATCAAGTAAATTCTGTACACCTTTGTTTTTAAATGAAGAACCGCATAATACAGGAATGATCTTGACTTCCAGTGTCGCCTGTCTGAGAACATCCAGTATTTCTTTTTCACTGATTTCCTTTCCGTCTAAAAATTTTACAAGTAATGAATCATCAACATCAGCAACTGCTTCGAGCAGTTTATGTCTGTATTCATTTGCCTGATCTTTTAAAGAATCCGGAATATCAACATCTTCATATGTCGCACCAAGTGTTTCATCATTGAACATTCTTGCTTTCATTGTTATCAGATCAATAATACCTGTGAACAAAGTACCCTGACCAATAGGAAGATGAATCGGAACTGCATTCGCTTTCAGCCTGTCTTTCATCATATCAATTGCATGGAAAAAGTCTGCTCCGGTTCTGTCCATCTTATTAACAAAAGCTATTCTCGGCACTTTGTACTTATCTGCCTGTCTCCATACTGTTTCGGACTGAGGCTCTACACCACCGACCGAACAGAAAAGTGCTACTGCACCGTCTAATACTCTTAATGATCTTTCTACTTCTGCCGTAAAATCAACGTGTCCCGGTGTATCTATAATATTTATTCTGTGATCTTTCCAGGAACATGTCGTCGCTGCCGATGTAATTGTAATTCCTCTTTCTTTCTCCTGCTCCATCCAGTCCATTGTCGCCGCACCTTCATGAACTTCTCCTATTCTGTGAAGTCTACCTGTATAATATAAAATTCTCTCAGTTGTTGTGGTTTTTCCGGCATCAATGTGAGCCATAATACCGATATTTCTCGTTTTAGCTAATGATACTTGTCTTGGCATTTTATTATTTAACTGTCTTTCTGATTAATTTGGGTTTTTTAAAAAAAATTTTCTACCATTTAAAATGCGCAAAAGCCTTATTTGCTTCAGCCATTTTATGAACATCTTCTTTCTTTTTCACAGAACTGCCTTCACCTACTGCAGCTGCCATCAGTTCATTTGCAAGTTTAAGGGACATTGACTTCTCGTTTCTTCCTCTTGTATAAGTCAAGATCCATTTAATAGCCAGAGCAATTCTTCTGTCAGGCCTGACTTCAGTAGGAACCTGATAATTTGATCCCCCGACTCTTCTTGATCTTACTTCTATCGCCGGCTGAACATTATTAATGGCTTTTCTGAATACATCTACAGCTTCACCTTTTGTCTTATCTGCTATGATTTTAAATGCATCATACATTATTCTCTGAGCTACCTGCTTCTGTCCGTCCAGCATAATGCTGTTTATAAATCTTCCGATTAATATATCATTGAATTTCGGATCCGGTCTTCTGATCCTTTTTTCGGCTCGTTTTCTTCTCATGTAAAGTTAGATCTAGATTATTTTATTTTGAAATTTTAAAATTAACTTGCTGCACCGGTTTTTGCTTTCTTAGCACCGTACTTTGAACGTCCTTTTTTCCTGTTCGCTACTCCCGCTGTATCCAAAGCTCCCCTGATTATATGATATCTTACTCCCGGAAGATCTTTTACCCTTCCGCCTCTTATTAATACTATCGAATGTTCCTGAAGATTATGACCTTCACCCGGAATATAGGCAGTAACTTCAATCCCGTTTGTAAGTCTTACTCTTGCAACTTTTCTTAATGCTGAATTAGGTTTCTTTGGAGTGGATGTATAAACTCTTGTACATACACCGCGTTTCTGCGGGCATGAATCCATCGCAGGCGCTTTACTCTTTGAAATGATCTTCTTTCGACCTTTTCTGATTAATTGATTTATTGTTGGCAAATTTCTTTATCTGATTATTATGGAAACATACAAAATACTAAAATTAATGTTTTTAGTCAATTGATTTTCTGATAAATTTAAGCAAATTTTTTTATTTCCTGTCAGGATAATTAAACCTTAAAAATTCATCAGAAATGCCATTTTGGATTTTAAAGAATGAATTCTGTCGCAGTGAAATATTATAAAAATTCTTCCCTTATTTAATATTTTATTAATTATCAATAACCAAGGTTAAATCTCACATATGCATAACTCTGATCAGTATTGTTATTGTATGTTAAATTTTTACTTATGTTATATACATAATTAAAATCAAATGTATAATTCAGAAGCGGTTCATAAATAAAATTAAATCTGACATTATAATCATTTACTCTTACGCCATCAAGAAAATAAGCCTGATCATCATCTCTTTCCCCGACAAAAGAATCATAAACGCTACCTCCGACATTTCTGACAAGTTCGCCTTTTGAATTATATACATTTTCACCTTTTCTTATCTTTTGCAATTCTAAATTAAAACTGATCCTGTCCGAAAGATTATACTGCAGTCTTGTAAACAGCTGGTCAGCATTCGGACCGATCGGATGTCCCAGTATCACACCAAAACCGGTATAAATGTTTTTAGGATCAAAATGAGTGTATACATAAGGCCTGATCTTCGTATATTCGAATATCAAAGCAAGATTCTGTATTCCGGCCGGTTCATACCAGTAAAAACCAAGCTGATAAGCAGTTTTATTAGATTGTTTTGAAAAATCAGATAGATTACCAAGTATATCCTCATCCAGAAAAAATGTGCCCTGAAGTTCCAGGTCTTTAACAAAATGCGTCTGCATATCAAAGAACAATGTGCCGTTGTCCCTGTCCTGTAATGACATTTCAAGAAATTTATAAAAAACCAGCGGATTCAGATATCCTAGTTCTATGCCTCTGGATGAAATGATAGCTTCCCCCATCCCAACATCAAAAAGATCTTCAAAAGCAAGCTTTATCCTGTTTGCTGAAAAATATTTCGTATATCTGAGATCTCTCACTGGACTGTATTCTCCGACCGTAGAAGCAAATATTGAAGAGTAATTGATTATCCCGTATTTAAAATTAAATTTCAAAAAATTCATATTCGGAGCATCTCCGGAAAGTGAAAGTCTTTTGCTGTATCCGAGACCGTATTTCAGCTGTTCCCTTCCGATCTGAAATGACAGATCCATTCCTTCTGCAGGACTTGTATAATATTTCAGATACCCGTTAGTAAAATCATAGTTAATAATGTTCTCTATATCTTCGACATATTTGAAATTTGCTTTGATAAGAGGAAATGCTGATTCTATCAGAACTGAGTCTCCTGCTGCCCCTCCTTTAGCAGCTGAAAAATTATATCCCAGCCGGTCAAATAAGCTTCCTCTTATATCCAATCCTCCGTCAAACAGAAAAGAATTTGCTTTTACAGTCGGCTTTATACCGTTCACATAATACAAATTTCCTATAACGTTTATGAAAATATTGTTTTTATCTTTCTGATAGGCAAACAAATACTTTTGCTTGTCAGTTATCAGACCTTTTAATCCGTCTGAAGCTCCGGTATTTCCGCCAAACAATGCAGTAGTGGTTTTACTGTTCAATTCTTCCGGAAGAAATTCGATCATATACTTATTGAGAATTTTATTTTCAGTTCTGCTGAGTTGAGTACGTTTCCTGAACATTAGTCTCAGCTGATCTGCAACCTGAAACCTTGACATATTCGGATCATCATCATTATAATCAGTTATTATTCTCTTCACTCTCATCTCTTTCAGAAAATTATAGACCGGATCAGTCAGAGGTACGTTCTCGATCTGCGCATTTATATCTTCAGCTGCAATTGCAAATACTATAAGTATGAATAATAAAATTTTCGTTGTCATTTAAATAATATATTTTACAATAAATTTCTTTGCATAATATAATTTTTAGATTTTAATTAAT
>WBZU01001122.1_pt1 | contig 20905 bp, 13 predicted proteins | sample 5204311 | NCBI WGS metagenome assembly WBZU01 (sample SAMN12344359, study PRJNA552823) | activated sludge metagenome | biome: Activated sludge suspended growth; feature: Nitrification reactor; material: Wastewater; isolation source: activated sludge from nitrification reactor of wastewater... | reverse complement strand
CAGGATACACGGACCACCGTATCTGAGATCGGCGCGGATTTGTCTCTCGGCAGCACGACTGCTGCCACTCCCGCAGCATCGGCCGTGCGCAGGCACGCACCGAGGTTGTGCGGGTCCTGGATACAGTCGAGAATCAGAACCAGCGGGTTGGGCTTTCCTTCCAGCAACTGCGGCAGCGACGCTTCGTCATGCAGCGGGATGGCGGCTTCGGAGCGGGTGTGTTTGTTGGCGCGGGCTGCGTGCACGGCCCAGAATGGCCACAGCGGCACACAGCGCAAGCAGCAGCGCAGTTGTTGCATTCAATGCCGCCGCCCGGTAGTCTGCGTGCATGTTGTTTCGAAGAAGCCTTCACATCCTGATGCCCGCCGTCGCCCTGTTGCTGGGCGCCTGCGTTCAGCATCTGCCGGACGCGGCCGCCATGGATGAATACTATCGCAAAGCCGAGGCCCTGTGCCAGGAAGAGCGTGCGGACATCAATCGCAGGCATGCTTCCGGCGAGATCGATGACGCCACATACAAGCAGGAGCTGGCCGCGCTCGATGGGCGTATTGCGAAGCGAGCCACGGATTTTGCCATCGCCACCCAGCAGATCGATGAGGCGCGCCGCGAAGGGCAGGGGTTGCCATCACCCGATCATCCGGTGGCCATCTCCGTTCCAGAGGCCGGCAGCCTGCCCACTGGCACCAGCTATCGCCAGTTCAACAAGCAGCAGGACGCTGTCTACGGCGGGTCCGGCGAGACGGTCAACAGCATGCGCCAGATGATGAACCAGTATCAGCCTGGCCAGAACATCCGCACCCCCACCTCGGGGCGCTGAGGCAGTTAGTCCTTCGCGCTGCCTTCGGTTTCGCGGAATGCAGTAGGCGTGAGGGAAGTGAATCGTTTGAAATCCTTGCTGAAGTAGAACTGGTCCGCGTAGCCCACCTGACGCGCGACATCTTTGACCGGATCGGCGCTTTCGAGCAGCCGGCGCTTGGCTTGAGCGATCCGGTAGTGCCGCAGCCAGTCGATGGGGGAACTGCCAATCGCCGCGCGAAACACGCGATTGAAGTGCGAGGGGCTCATGCCGGCCAGGTCCGCCAGCTCAGCTACGCGCAGCGGTTTGTGGTAATAGAGGCGCATATGCTGGAGCACGCGTTCGAGAAACGGCGACAGATCGTGATGCTCGGGCAACGGATTTGCCTGCCGTGAATCGCATGCCAGGGCGATCAGTGTGGCCACATGCGCGTGAATCCATGCCGCGTGAGCCGCATCCTGTTTGCGCATCAAATCGAAGATACGTTCCAGTTCAGCCGTGCAGCGCGGCATGTCCATGCCTTCAAACACGGGCTGCGAGTCGGCTGCCAGCATTTTCCAGGTGCGATCCATTGTGATGCCTTCCACGCGAATCCAATCGAGCGTCCACGGGTCATTTCGATCCGCGCCATACGCGTGGGGGTGATGGCAGTTCACCCACAGGAGCTGGCCTGCTCGGACAGCATGCATTTTGCCACGCAGGCGCACCCAGCCCGCTCCAGATCGGCAAAAGGTGAGTTCGTGCCCCGGATAGTAATCACGCTCGATTCGATGATCGGGGCCGGCGATCAATCGTCCGGCACGCACGACTGTGAGGAATACATCACGCAGAGGTTCGGCAGGAACGCCATGCAGTGAAATCAGGAAGCGGGTGCTGGCTGGCATGCGCGCATTTTACATGCCAGCCGGGAATGCGGCAATCGCTTGTTTCAGGGCATCTGTTGCCGGTTGCCGTGTGCGGTGCCTCTGCTTTGATCCAGGCCAGTATGAGCACGATCAAAGTATTGGTTACCGGCTGCAAAGGTCGCATGGGGCAGGCCGTCATCGCGGCCACGCAGGATCACGCACGAACCGAAGTAGGCGCGGGTGTCGATGTGGGTGATTACCTTTCCGACGCGCTGCCGAAGTGCGATGTGGTCATCGATTTCACGACGCATCACTTCAGCGACGAACTCGTGGCGGCTTGTGTGGACGCCGGGAAGCCCTTTGTCATGGGCACCACCGGCCATACGAGCGAGGAACGCGAGCGCATCCGCGTGGCTGCTCAAAAGCTTCCTGTGGTGCACGCGGGCAATTTCAGCGTCGGCGTAAACACGCTCTTCTGGCTCACGCGCAAGGCTGCGGAGATTCTGGGGCCGGACTTTGATTTGGAGGTGGTGGAGATGCATCACCGCATGAAGACGGATTCACCGAGCGGCACTGCGCGCCGCCTGGCGGAGATTCTCACCGAAGTGCGTGGCTTGAACTACGATTCCGATGTGCGCCACGGTCGTTTTGGCGATGTGGGCGCGCGCACCAGGACCGAGATCGGCATGCATGCGCTGCGAGGCGGGGATGTCGTGGGCGATCACACCGTTGTGTTCGCCAATGTCGGTGAACGAGTCGAACTCACGCACAAAGCCAGCAGCCGCGCCATCTTCGCCACCGGTGCCGTGCGCGCGGCGGTTTGGCTGATGGACCAGAAGCCCGGACTCTATGACATGCAGGACGTGCTGGGCCTGCGCTGACGCCGTTCTCCTGCATGCCTGCCGAGCCCATCATCTTCTTTAACCGTCATACCGGCAGGCTGGAGACAGAGGCGGTTTATGGCGAAGGCTTCCTGCGTTTTGTCTATGGGAATACACTTGGCCCCGCACTGTTGCACACGTTGGTGAAGCGCGCAGCCTTCTCCCGTTTGTATGGATGGCGGATGGACCGGCCTGCGAGTGCGGCAAAGATCATGCCGTTCATCCGGCAGTATGGCCTGGATGAGACCGAATTCGCCGAGCCGCCGGAATCCTTCAGAACCTTCAATGAGTTCTTCTGCCGGAAGCTCAAGCACGGTGCCCGGCCCGTGGATGCGACCCCGAGCAGCATCGTTTTTCCGGCCGACGGCCGTCACCTGCTGATTCCCGACGTGTCCGCGTGCGACGACTTTTTTATCAAAGGACGCCGCTTCGATCTCGCGGCGTTGCTGGGTGGCGAGGCGCTGGCGGAGAAGTTCGCAAACGGTTCGCTGCTGATTTCCCGGCTCTGCCCGGTGGACTATCACCGCTTTCACTTCCCCTGCGCAGGTAGGCCCGATCAGCCGCGTTGGATCGGTGGCCCCCTGTTTTCAGTCAGCCCGATCGCTTTGCGCTGCCGGCCCTCGGTGCTGTGGGAAAACAAGAGAGCCGTCACCGCCTTCGAATCAGACGATGCGGGCAGCGTGAGCTTGATTGAGATCGGCGCGACGTGCGTGGGCTCCATCGTGCACACGTCGCAAGCTGGGGAGCACGTGGGGAAAGGTGATGAGAAGGGTTATTTCCGTTTCGGGGGCTCGTGTGTGATCAGTGTCTTTCAGCGAGGTCGTGTTGCTTGGCACAAAGACTTGATCGAGCACGGTGCCGCAGGGCGCGAGGTGTATGCACGCATGGGCTGCGATGCAGGCGTAGCCTCTGGCGCATAGTAGAGAGTGAGCGGCGCGGGCGCACGCTGCGCAAGAACGGCTTCAAAGTAGCTGAATCAACGCTTGCCCCCAATCGATGTCTTAGCACGTATCAGATTTTGAAAGCCATGATGCGTTTCGCCACTCTCATCAAAAACCCTGCCGACTGGATGCGCGGCAGTGGGCCGCATTCGGACATCGTCATGACGAGCCGCGTGCGCCTCGCGCGCAACCTTCGGGGATTTCCGTTCCCTGGATGGAGCCAGGAAAAACAGCGCCAGGAACTGCTCGAGATGACGCGCCCGATCGTGGAAGACCTGCCGGAGATGAAGGACGGTTATAGCGAGGACTATGCCGCGATGAGCAAGATTAAAAAGCAGGTGTTGGTGGAGCGCCACCTCGTGAGCCGTGAGCACGCTGCACGCTCAACTGGTTGCGCCGTGGTGGTGGATCGCCGCCAGAACATCTCAATCATGGTCAATGAGGAGGATCACCTGCGCATGCAGGGCATGCGCCCGGGGTTGAGCCTGCGGGAGGCCTATGAGGTGATCGACCGGGTGGATACTGAGCTTGAAGAGCGCCTCCCTTATGCGTTTGACTCGCGGCTGGGCTATCTCACCGCGTGCCCTACGAATCTCGGCACCGGCATGCGCGCATCGGTGATGCTGCACCTCCCCGGACTCGTGCTGACTGAGTCCGTGGGTCAGGTGATGAAAGCCGTGGCAAAGATCGGACTGGCTGTGCGCGGTCTGTATGGCGAAGGCACCGAAGCGCTGGGCAACCTGTTTCAGGTGTCGAATCAGCAAACGCTCGGTGAGTCCGAGGCCGAGATTCTCACGAAGATCGAGACCGTGCTGCAGGGTGTTTTGCGCAGCGAGACCCATGCCCGGGCCCGGCTTGCGGAGGATCACCGAACCATGCTCAATGACCAGGTGGGGCGCGCGTATGCGATTCTGCGCCACGCCCATGTGTTGAATTCCAAGGAAGCCCTGAATCTGCTGTCCATGCTCCGCCTCGGAGCCGATCTGGATTTGATTCCCCAGTGTGACCGCAGTCTGCTGGACATGCTTCTGCTCGAAATCCAGCCGGCGCATTTACAACTGCTCGCCAGCCGGGAATTGACTCCGGATGAGCGCGATGTCCTGCGGGCGGAAATCACTCGGCAGCGTTTGCATTCAATCGACGGTCCCATTAGTGTTTCGCGGTTCGACGTGGCCAACGGACAGGACGAATCTTCAACATCCCCCAATGATGAATAACTTCACCCCCAGAGCACAGCAGGTTCTAGCGCTCGCGCGCAAGGAAGCCGACCGGTTCAACCACAACTACGTGGGAACCGAACATGTCCTGCTTGGCTTGATCAAACTCGGCCAGGGCGTGGCCGTGAACGTGCTGCAAAAACTCGGTCTCGATCTCGAAACTGTCCGCATGCAGGTGGAACAGCAGGTCGGCTCCGGTCCTGAGACCAAGATGGTGGGCAACATCCCTTACACGCCTCGCGTCAAGAAGGTGCTGGCGCTTGCCTCCAAGGAAGCAAAGCACCTGAACCATAGCTACGTGGGCACCGAGCATATCCTCCTGGGACTGCTGCGTGAGGGGGAAGGCGTTGCAGCCCAAGTGCTGCGCAACCTCGATATCAATCTTGACAAAGCCCGTAACGAAATCCTCCGCGAGCTGGATCCCAATTTCAATTCCGAGGCCGGCGGCAGCGAAGAGGAGGAGGAAGAGGAGGAAAGCAATGGCGGTGGTGGCCAGCAGGCGGGATCGGGACGCAAAGGCGAGGGTAAGATGCCCGCCCTCAAAGCGTTCGGACGGGACCTGACAGAGCTGGCGGCGAAGAACGAGCTGGATCCTGTGATTGGTCGCTCCGAAGAAATCGCGCGCGTGATTCAAATTCTCTGCCGCCGCACGAAGAACAACCCTGTGCTGATCGGCGAGGCGGGGGTCGGAAAGACTGCGATCGTCGAAGGGCTGGCGCAGGAAATTGCGAGCGGCACGGTGCCGGAGCTTTTGCGGGACAAGAAAGTCATCACGCTGGACCTCGCCCTGATGGTGGCCGGCACGAAGTATCGCGGCCAGTTCGAAGAGCGCATCAAAGCCGTGATGGACGAGATTCGCAGGAACAAGAACGTCATTTTGTTTATCGACGAACTGCACACCATTGTGGGCGCTGGATCTGCGGAAGGTGCGATGGATGCCAGCAACATCATCAAGCCCGCCCTCAGTCGCGGTGAGTTGCAGTGCGTGGGAGCGACCACGCTTAATGAGTATCGCAAATACATCGAAAAAGACGCCGCGTTGGAGCGCCGCTTCCAGACCGTGAAGGTCGATGAACCGAGCGTGGAAGATGCGATCAAGATTCTCAAGGGCCTGAAGGGCAAATATGAGTTGCACCACAAAGCGGTGTATTCGGACAAGGCGCTCGAATCCGCCGTCACGCTCAGCTCCCGCTACCTGCCGTCCCGCTTTCTGCCGGACAAGGCGATCGACATCATGGATGAAGCCGGCTCCCGCTGCCGGATTGCAGCCATGACACGTCCGCCCGTGCTTAAGAACATCGAAGGCGAGATCGATGAGATTCGCATCGAGAAAGAAAACGCCATCAAGGAGCAGGACTTCGAAAAAGCCGCTTCCCTTCGCGACAAGGAGAAGGACGCGAAGAAGCGTTACGACGATACGCTCGAAGGCTGGCGCACCAACAATACGGAGCGCATCGTGAATGTCGAGGAAGAGGACATCATGGCTGTGGTGTCCAAGTGGACCGGCGTGCCGCTCCAGCGCATGGAGCAGGCCGAGGCAGCGAAACTTCTGAAGATGGAAGAGGAACTGAAGAAGCGCGTGATCGGTCAGGACGAGGCGGTGACTGCCATCAGCAAGGCCCTGCGCCGCAGCCGCGCGGACTTGAAAGATCCCAAGCGTCCGATCGGCACCTTCATTTTCCTCGGCCCCACCGGCGTGGGAAAAACCTTCCTCGCCAAGAATCTGGCCGAGTTCATGTTCGGCAGCGCCGATGCCTTGATCCAGATCGACATGTCCGAATACATGGAGAAGCACACGGCCTCCCGCCTGATCGGTGCACCTCCCGGATACGTCGGCTATGAAGAAGGCGGCCAGTTGAGCGAGCAGGTGCGTCGGCGTCCGTATTCCGTCGTGCTGTTTGATGAAGTGGAAAAGGCGCATCCCGACGTGATGCATCTGCTCCTCCAGATTCTCGAAGAAGGCCAGGTGACCGACAACTTCGGTCGCAAGATCGACTTCCGTAACACCATCGTGATCATGACATCGAACGTGGGTGCGGAGAGCATCAAACGTCAGACCACGCTGGGCTTCAATGCGATCACCACTGACAGCGCCGACAACAACGACATCAAGAGCAAGGTGCTCGAGGCCGCGAAGAAGTGGTTCAAACCGGAGTTCATCAACCGTCTGGATGATCTGATCGTGTTCCGCATGCTCGAGAAGAGCGATCTGAACCGTATCGTCGATCTGGAAGTCGGCAAAGTGCTCGCCCGCCTCAAGGACAAGAAGATCACCGTCACACTGGACGACAAGGCGCGCGAATTCCTCATGAAGGAAGGCTACGATCCTCAGTATGGTGCGCGCCCGATGCGCCGTGCGGTGGAGAAGCACATCGAAGACCCGCTGGCCGAGCAGCTCTTGCGCGGCGACATCAAAGAGGGCGATCGCGTGCTGGCATCTTATGATGAGGAGACCAAGAAGCTGATGTTCACCACCGAGCCCCTCGGCGATGTGCCTGAAGTGGCGGAAATGAACATCGACTCTCCTTGATGCGTTCGTGATCGGAAACAATTGATACGAAAGGCCCCGCTCGGAATCCTGCCGGCGGGGCTTTTTGCTGCCTCGATGATGAAGCTGGGGTGGGCGCGGCTCGGCGGCAGGATTTCTTCCGCCTGCAGGTTCCGCGCTTGATCCAGCGCGCAGGCGCACAATCAGTGACATCTCTTCATGCGTCTGCTCGCTCCAGCTTCTCTGCACCTGCTCTGGCTTACGCTGGTGCCGCTGGTCCTGTGGCTGTTTCGGCGGCGTGCGCGGCAGGTGACGGTATCGACCTTGCTCTTCTTTCGCACGCTGGCGCGGGAACACCACGAATCGGCCTGGTTGCGCGCGATCAAGAAATGGTTGTCGCTTGCGCTTACCCTTCTTGTGCTGCTGACGGCGGTCTTTGCACTTGCGCGTCCATCGCGGGAAGCGTCCGCCGGCAGTCCCGCGGCGGTGGTGCTGATCGTGGACTGCTCCGCATCCATGGGCGCGAAGGACTCCCGCGGTTCGCGGCTGGATGAGGCGAAGGCAAGGGCGCGTGCGCGTTTTTTGGGTTTGCCGGATAATGTGGTCGTCTCTCTGCTCGCATTTGCCGCCCGGCCGGAGGTGTTGTTGTCGCGGAGCCGAAACCATCGAGAGTGCATCAGGTTGATCGATTCGCTTACCGTCAGACCAGAGGAGGGGCGGGCGGACGCTGCCGTGGTGGCTGCGCGCAGAATTGCGGCCTTGGATCCCGGGGCTGAAGTCTGGCTGATCAGCGATCATACCGTGCCGGACGTCGGTGTTCAGTTTGCGAACGTGGCCTTGCCGGCACCGGTCAATGCAGGGATCACTGCATTTCAGATTCGCAAGGCTCCGCTCTCACGCGATCGCTATGAAGCCTTCGTCAAAATCACTGCTGCCGCATCGAATGCGCTGACGGTTTCGCCATCCCTGGAGGCGCGCATCGACGGACGCGTGGCGCAGCTGCGCGAGCTGGATTTGAAGCCGGGCGAATCCGCATCACTCGTGCTACCCCTCGAAGGCGTGCATGGTCAGTTGCTGGAGGTGGAAGTGAAGTGTCCTGGCGACTGCTTTCCCTGGGATGACGCCTGCGCTTCGCCTCTGCCTGTGCTTCGCCCACTGGTCGTGGCGTGGATTGCGGACAAGCCTGATCCGTTTACGGATCTCGCCATGGGCTCGCTCGTCGAGGCGGGCCGCGTGGATGTGCTCCGCGGGAAGCCCGCTGACTGGCCGCTCAAGGATGAGCCTGACGTGTTCGTGTTCGAGAACTGGCTTCCAGATGCCTGGCCGGCCAACCGGCCTGTGTTGGCGTTGCTGCCACCGAAATCCTCCGGCCCGCTGCACGCACGTGCCTTGCCGCAGGGGCTGCCTGCTGAATCCGTGCGCGTGGTGAATGGCGAGCACGCCGTGGTTCATCGCGTGATTTCCAGCCGGTTGTCGTTGACCCAGCACTCGGTGATCGAAACCCCCGCATTGCAGACCCTCTGGTCGGGGGGAGATGAGCCGCTTTTGTGCGCGGGCGAACTTGGCGGCCAGCGTGTGGTGGTCACTGCCTTTTCGCCTGCCCGCTCAGAACAGCTGGCTTTGCTGCCGGCGTTTCCTCTGTTGCTCGGCAATGCGATTTACTGGTGTGCGGAGGGCAGCGACGCAGCGCAGGGCGTGAGGCCGCTTTTGACCGGCGAGGTGATGGCGCCGTCTGGTCCGTTGCAGTGGCGCGCGTGGGATGGGGCGAATTTTGTCAGCGCCACAGATGAACCGTCTGGGGGCCTGTTGGAACTCCGTCGCATCGGTGCCTGGCAGACCGCTGACGGGAATGCGGGATCGTGCGTGCTCGCCTCGCAGGCCGAGACGGACCTGCCCAAACGCAGCGGCGACGCTACCGAGCCTGGAATGAAAATGCTTGCGGGTGGAATGAGCTGGCCGCAGCGATTGATCTGGTTCGTGCTGGTCCTGCTAATCGCAGATAGCTGGCTCCTCCATCGAAAGGCGGTGTATTGAGTCGCCTCGTCATTTGGCGGCACCGCGGGAAGAGTCGGCAATTGAGGTGAGGAGGGGATACAAAAAGAAGGGCTGGGTGCTCCCCAGCCCTTCCAGAAAACTTGTCTCTCGGACGATTACTTGGCCTGCATCTGCTTCTGCTGCTCCATGATTTGCTGTGTCATGGAAGCAGTCGCTGCACCTCCAGACACGATCGTGAGCACGATGCAAATGGTCCAGGCGATCATAATCTTGCTAAGATTAAGTGCCTTGGCGTTCATCCATCCCCAGATGAATGGATAGAAGCCGCACAGGATGCCGAGAATCACATGCAAAGCGCCTTTGGCTTTGCCCAGCTGAATGAGCACCATGATGGCGCAAATGAGGCCGCCGATGGCACCGAGGAAGTAGAGAGCAGTCATTGTGGGATGGATGGGTGTTGAGGTTGATAATGCTAACGTCGTCAGATGAGGCCTGAGATGCTCAGGAACCGGGCAGCAGCCAATCAGGTTCGCATAAGAACGTCAAGACGGATCGTTGCCGATTGTCGGACAAACGAGTGAAAGAGGTTTCGACAAAACAAAGCCCCGCTGCCCAAAAGGGGCAGACGGGGCGTTGGATGTCCGACTTGCTACTTGCTCGCCTAGGCAAACTGCGCGTCGAAGATGATCTTCGACGGCGGGAAGTCCTTGGCTTTGACGTAAGCGCAACTTTCCGCGGCACCGTGCTCGCGATCCATGCCGCCATCTTCCCACTCGACTGAGAGCGGGCCACCGTAGCTGATGTCGTTGAGCGCACGGATAATCTTTTCGAAGTTGATGTGACCGCGGCCCATGGACTTGAAGTCCCAGTAACGCTCTGGCTTGTGGAAGTCCACGTGCCCGCCAAACACACCGGCGTCGTGACCGAGATCCCACGCCACATCCTTCATGTGGACGTGAAAGATGCGGTCCTTGAACTCATAGATGAACTTCACGTAATCGACGCCCTGGTAGCCGAAGTGCGACGGGTCGTAATTAAACCCGAACGCGGGATGGTAGTCGACCGCTTCCAGGGCGCGGCGCGCGGAGCTGATGTCGAAGGCGATTTCCGTGGGGTGCACTTCCAGCGCGTAGCGGACGCCGAGCTTCTGATACTCATCGAAGATGGGTTTGAAGCGTTTCGCGAAGTCTTTGTAACCGGCTTCGATCTGGCCTGGAAGGTTCGGGGGGAACGAATAGACGAGATGCCAGATGCTCGATCCGGTGAAGCCATTCACCACGCTGACGCCGAATCGCTTTGCTGCGTGCGCGGTCTTGATCAGTTCTTCCGCAGCGCGCTGACGAACGCCTTCCGGTTCGCCATCGCCGTAGATGTAATCGGGCAGGATTTGCTTGTGACGCGGATCGATGTTGTCGCAGACCGCCTGACCTACCAGATGCGTGGAGATGGCGTGGCACTGAAGGCCGGCGGCTTTGAGCTTGGCTCGCTTCGCATCACAGTAGGCCTGATCGGCTTTTGCGACCTCGAAGTGGTCGCCCCAGCAGGCGAGTTCCACGCCGTCGTAGCCGAAGCTTTTTGCTTTTTGCAACATCGTATCCAGGGGCAAATCTGCCCACTGGCCAGTAAACAGAGTAACAGGACGGCCCATGGTTGTATGTGAGTTTGGTGGAGGGCGAAAGGGAGCGGGCGATGCCCGTGAGGCAACCGAAAAGCCGACGATGAATGACCTCATGTGCCAGGGCAGCCGCTGCTGCCTGCATTCCATTTCGCCGTGCAGCACGGCGCGAGGCGTGGTTATTCACAGATGGCAATGGCACTCTCCCTGCTTGCGAAAAGTTTGCCCCACGCTACAAACTCCACCCCCTCGCCGGTCCAACCTCTGCGAGGGGTTTTTCGCCCATGAAATACGCCCACTACGACGAGAACATACCGAACGAAGGAACGCTCCATCTCATCGAGAACGAGAAAGACGCCTGCGGTGTCGGGTTCGTCGCAAACGTGCATGGGAAAAAGAGTCACGAGATTCTCAAGATGGCGATCTCTGGCGTTTGCAATGTCCAGCACCGCGGCGCTGTCGATGCCGACCGTGTCACGGGCGATGGCGCGGGCGTGCTGACCCAGATTCCGCACAAGGTTTTTATGCCCATCGTCGAACAGATGGGCCACAAGCTGGACCACCCCCTGGATCTGGCTGTTGGCGTGTTCTTCCTGCCACAGGATCAGACCGAGCGGATGAAAATCGAACTCGTTATCGAGGGCGTCGTCCGCAACCGCAAGATGAAGGTCATCGGCTGGCGCGAAGTGCCCGTGAACCCGAATGAACTGGGCGAAAAGGCCCGCCGCACGATGCCATGCATCAAGCAACTGCTTATCGGAAGGCCAGATGGCATGGACGACGGTCCGTTCGAGCGCCAGCTTTACCTCGCTCGTCGTGAGATGCGTTTAAAGGGGAAAGAAAACAAGCTTGCGGAATTCTACACGCCTTCGATCTCGCATCGCACGATCGTTTACAAGGCGCTGCTGCTTCCTTCCTCACTGGTCAAGTTCTATCCGGATCTGGACGACGAGAATTACGAAACGGCGCTCGCAATTTTCCATCAGCGTTTCAGCACGAACACCTTCCCGACCTGGGCGCTGTCGCATCCGTTCCGCATGCTGGCGCACAATGGGGAAATCAACACGCTGCGAGGCAACCGCAACTGGCTCAATTCACGCGCGTCAGATTTCGCCAGCGACGTGTGGGAAGGCGAGGAGCATCTGTTTAAAGACCTGGTTGATCCCAACAGCTCAGACTCCGCATCACTCGATCAGGCGCTTGAGCTGCTCGTGCTGAGCGGGCGTGATCCGACGCACGCCATGGCCATGCTCGTGCCCTCGGCGTATGGTATTGATCCTTCCACCAGCGAGGAGTTGAAAAACTTCTACGAGTTCCATGAGTGCTTCAGCGAACCGTGGGACGGCCCTGCCGCACTTGTGTTTAGCGATGGCCGCACCATTGCGGCCTCTCTCGATCGCAATGGTTTGCGTCCCTCGCGATTCAAGCTCACCGACGATGGCATTTTTGCTCTCGGGTCGGAGGTGGGCATCATCTACATCGACCCCGCGAAGGTGGTAAAGAAGGGCCGGCTCGCTCCGGGAGAAATGCTCGCCATCGATGTGGTGAAGGGAACCATCAGCTTCAATGATGAAATCAAGGCTGGACTCGCTGCGCGCCAGCCATACGGCGAGTGGCTGCAGAACCGCAAGCACCTCACTGCGCAGGCGCCCGACGCGCCAAAATCAGAGGTGGATGTGCTGGGTCTGTCTCAGCGTCAGGCAGCGTTTGGCTGGACGAAAGAGGAGATCGATTTTGCCATCGTGCCCATGCTGCAGAAGGGAGAAGAGGCCGTGTATTCCATGGGCGACGACGTGGCCCTCAGCGTGCTCTCCACGCGCCCGCGATTGCTCAGCAGCTACTTCAAACAACTTTTCGCGCAAGTCACGAATCCGCCGATCGATCCGATTCGCGAACGCGCGGTGATGTCGCTGGATGTCGTGCTCGGCTGGCAGCGCAACTGGCTCGGCGAAACGCCCGAGCATGCGAACGTGGCGCATCTGTCCTCGCCTTTCCTCTTCGAGAACGAGTTCGCCGCCATCAAGCAATTGCCGGGCTTCCCGCATCGCGTTCTCGACATCACATGGCCCCTCAGTGAAGGCCCCGGTGGCATGAAAGGTGCACTGGACCGGCTGTGCAAAGAAGCCGAGGCGGCGGTGAATGACGATGTGCGTATCCTTGTCCTGAGCGACCGCTCGGTGAGCGAGTCGCGCGTGGCCATCCCGGCTTTGCTGGCGACCGGTGCTGTGCACCATCACTTAAATCGGAAGCAGGTGCGCATGCGTTTGAGTCTGATTGTGGAGACCGGCGATGCACGCGATACGCATCAGATGGCGGCGTTGTTTGGATTCGGCGCCAGCGCCGTGTGCCCGTATGTCGCTTTCGATACCGTGCAGGAAGTGCTGGAGAAGGACAAGGCATCGAAAGCTCCGAAGCTCGAAGGACTCACCTTCGACAAGGCGCTGGTGAACTATCGCAAGGCGCTGGAAAAGGGCGTTCTCAAGATCATGTCCAAGATGGGCATCAGCGTGCTGAGCAGCTACACGGGTGCGCAGATCTTTGAAGCCATCGGCATCGGCAAAGATGTGATGGCCTACGCCTTCACCGGCACGCCATCGCAGATCGGTGGCATCGGCTTCAATGAGATCGCGGATGAGGCCATCGCGCGTCACAGCGCCGGATACGCCGGTCCCTTGCCGGAAGGCCAGGGCAGCGTGGATCTCGGCGATCCCGGTTACTACCGCCCACGTCAGAAGGGCGAGATGCACGCGGTCACCGGCCCTGTGATCAAGAACTTCCACACCTTCGTGAAATCCGGATCGCATGAGGAGTATCAGAAGTATGTCGAAGAATCGCTGAAGAACACGCCCGTAGCGTTGAAAGATCTGCTGCAGTTCGTGCCGGGTGAAGAGGGGCCGATTCCGATCGATCAGGTGGAGCCCATCGAAGACATCCGTGTTCGTTTCACCACGGCGGCGATGTCGCTCGGCGCAATTTCACCGGAGGCGCATGAAGCACTCGCCATCGCGATGAATCGCATCGGCGGCAAGTCCGACTCCGGCGAAGGCGGCGAAGATCCGCGTCGCTTCAAGCCCTTCGAGAACGGCGACTGGGCGAACAGCAAGATCAAGCAGGTCGCGAGCGGACGCTTCGGCGTCACCGCAGAGTATCTCGCCAATGCCTGGGAACTTGAAATCAAAATGGCCCAGGGCGCGAAGCCCGGCGAAGGTGGCCAGCTGCCCGCGATGAAGGTGAACCGTCTCATTGCGCGCCTGCGCAACACCACGCCCGGCGTGATGCTCATCAGCCCGCCGCCGCATCACGACATCTATTCCATCGAAGACCTGGCTCAGCTCATCCACGATTTGAAGGAAGCGAACCCACGCGCCCGCGTGTGCGTGAAGCTCGTCGCCGAGACCGGCGTCGGCACTGTCGCGGCAGGCGTTGCCAAGGCGAATGCGGACATCATTTTGATCAGCGGCCACGACGGCGGCACCGGCGCATCGCCGTTGTCATCCATCAAACACGCCGGCCTGCCGTGGGAACTCGGCCTCGCCGAAGCCCAGCAGGTGCTCATGCTCAACGGACTGCGCGAGCGCATCACGCTGCGCACCGACGGCGGCCTGCGCAATGGACGCGACATCGCCATCGCCGCGCTGCTCGGAGCAGAAGAATTCAACTTTGGCACCATCGCCCTCATTGCCCTTGGCTGCGTGTATGTGCGCCAGTGCCATTTGAACAACTGCCCTGTCGGCGTCGCCACCACTGATCCGAAGTTCCGCAGCAAGTTCAAAGGCAAGCCGGAGCATGTCGTGAATTTCTTCAACGGCGTCGCTCAGGAAGTGCGGGAGATCATGGCGATGCTCGGCGTGCGCACCATGGACGAGATGATCGGTCACACCGAGTTCCTCAAGCAGCGCCATGTGCCGGATCATCCGAAGGCGAACCTGCTCGACCTCAGCCCCATCCTCAAGGATGTGAGCTCGCAGCTCAGCCAGGGTGCGCCGCGCATCTGCAAGATGAACCGAAACGACGGCCTCGACGAGCATCCGCTGGACGACAAGATCATCCAGGCCAGCACCGCCGCGATTCGTTATAGCAAGAAGGTTACGCCGCTGCGCTACAAAGTGCAGAACACCTTCCGCAACATCGGCACCAAGCTCTCCGGCGAGATCGCCTTGCATCACGGCAATCACGGTTTGCCCGATGGCACCGTGGACATCACCTGCGAAGGCGCGGCTGGCCAAAGCTTTGCCGCCTTTGTCTGTGGCGGCGTGAAGCTCACGCTCGTCGGCGAAGCGAATGACTACGTCGGCAAAGGTCTCTGTGGTGGTGAGGTCATCGTGAAGCTGAATCCGAAGATCAATCCGGGCTTCCAGAGCTGGGAGAACAGCATCATCGGCAACACCGTCATGTATGGTGCCACCAGCGGCCGTCTCTATGCCGCAGGCCGCGCTGGCGAACGCTTCTGCGTGCGCAACTCCGGTGCCACGGCGGTGGTCGAAGGCGTGGGTGATCACGGCTGCGAATACATGACCGGCGGTGTCGTTGTCATTCTCGGCACGTTCGGCAAGAACTTCGGTGCAGGCATGAGCGGCGGTGTCGCCTATCTTCTGGATGAGAACGATGCTTTCGCGAAGCTGCATAACCCCGAGATGATCAAGGGCGAGAAGTTGAGCGATCCGGAGGACATCAACCAGTTGAAGAAGCACATCTACGATCACCTGGAACGCACCGACAGCCCGCGCTCGAAGATGATCCTGGAGAACTGGGCCCAGTATGAGCCCCTGTTCGTCAAGGTCACCAGCAAAGCCGAGCCTGTCGCCGTGCCGCCTGAAGACGAGACCGCGCCCACGACTGGTCCGCTTGTTCCGGGAGCTGCTGCGAAGGCGTAGTGTGGGATAGGTGCTCGTCTGTCACCAGTCCGGCGGGAATTCTACCCGTAGCTGTTTCCATGCCCTCGCTCCTCCACATCGCCGAAGCTCGCATTCAGGATGCCATCGATTCGGGTGAGTTGATGCCCGCAGGCCTGAAGGGCAAACCCTTGGACCTCGATGCCTACTTCGCGATGCCAGCGTCCGTGCGTGCGGGGTTTCAGATGCTCAAAGACGCGGGTGTGGTGCCGCCGGAGGTGGATGCGCTGCGGGCGGTGGGCGAATTGAAGGAGCGCATCAGCTGTGAGATCGATGAGGCAAAAAGTCATGCGCTGATCGCGGAGCTTCGGGTGCGCGAGACTGAACTGGCGATGGCGCTTGAGCGGATGAAGAAGTTGCGCCGAGCGGATGCGGTGTAGTGCTGCCGCGTTGCCGGCTGAATGGGTGTCTGCTGCGAGCAGGGGCTTTACTTGTCTGGTTTCGTGCGGTGGTCGCCGAAGTATTTCTCGCTGCGGTAGCGGAGCCAGACGCGGAGTTCCTGAGGCACCTTTTCACGCTCGGCATCTGTGAGCGTCTCATAGAGAGCTATGGCTTTTTCCCGCTCGCCACGGCAGGCGGCATTGCGGTGTGCATCCCAGAGACTGCGCGCGGCGCGGATGCGACGATTCACCTCTTTGATCAATGCCTGACCTTTGAGTGGCTGGTCCGGCTTGTTCGATCTGGCAGGCATGCTTCGGTCAGGTTCCTCCTGTGTGCGCGAGCACGTAGGTTTCGCTTCCGTCGGGCTCTGCGAGTGTGGTGGTGTCGATGGTGGGGCCGTAGTGTTTTTCGATGACGGCGCGCTCATCGGATCGTTCCCACAATTTGAAGGGCACAATGATCCAGCGGAAGGCGATTTCCACCGGGCAATCGCGAATCAGGCCGGTTTCGTAACAGCGCATCCCGAGGTAGAAGGGCCAGAGACGTTCTCCGGAACCTCGTCGGCCTTCTTTGAGTTTATAAAGCAGAATAGGGGCGCTGGTGCCCGTGTGAGATTCGATTTGTGCCGCCAGATTGCGCAGGCCGTTGTCCCACGGGCTCCGGGTTACAAAATGAAAGGCCAGCGCGATCATGATCAGACCACATGCGGCAGCGGTGCTTGTGCCGAGTCCTGATGGTTGGGTCAAGGTTTCGCGCCGGGCGATGCCGCGCAGTGCCAGGCCGGCAAAGGGAAGCACGATGAACCAGCCCAGCCAGTGCCAGGCATTCCAGGTGCCGGCTTGTGTGTCCCGCACGAGCGGCGCGACGATCAGTGCGAGCATGCCAGCTGCGCCAAAGATCAGCGCACCGATGCGCCAGCGAGCTGCGATCTTGGCGAAGCGGTCAGCGGCAATCTGTGCCAGTGCGCCTGCGATCAAAATGCCAGCTACCATCTGCAATGGCATCATGAAGCGGGGTCGCGACGACGGCAGCAGGGCGATGGCGAGGAAGCTCAGAACCATGCCGTAGCGCAGCCCGCGCAGCCATTGGCCGTGGCGATCTGAACCCGCATCCACCCGCCAGCACAGCGGCAGCAGCAGCGCCCAGGGCAGGCAGTCCGCCAAGCTCATGGGAATCTGCAGCAGGTAGTTGGTCAGATTGAATTCGCTGAGTCCGAGCCGATGGGTGATTTGTTCCACCCACACTTTGGAGGAGTCGTGCTGAACATTGCGCGCGCTGTTGATCAAGCTCCATGGCACCCACACGACGAAGAAGCAGGCCAGCCCGGCAAAGTGGTGCCAGTGTCGTAGCTCGGAGAGCTTGTGCTCACATACCAGCACGCCAATCACGCAGGCGTAGAAGTAGAGCATGTGCGGTGGCCCCTTCGCCAGGAAGCCGAGGCCCAGCACGAGTCCGCTGACGGTCCAGGCGAGCAAGTCGCGATGCTGCCATCTCAGGCCCAGCCATGCGGCCATGGCGATGCCGTAAAGGCTGACGTAGAGCGCTTCGATCTCGATCATGCGGCCTTTGTCGATGGCTGCCTTCGTTGTGATGGAGATGAGCGCAGCGAGCAGTGCGGCATCATTTCCCAGCCAGCCGCGTAACAGCATGAAAATACAGAGGGCCATGGCCAGCATCATGAGTGTGGATGGAGTGCGCACGGTCCACTCATTCATCTGCCCGGTCAGCTTGATCGCCGCGGCGCTCATCCAGTTCACCAGCGGGGGCTTGCGGTTGTAGATGTCGCCGCCGGACCGCGGCAGCGCCCAGTCGCCGTTTTGCAGCATCGTGCGCCCAGGCAGGACGCGGCGAGCCTCCTCCCCATACAGCTCGCGTTTGCCCAGCCAGGGCAAGTAGATGACCGCCCATGACACGATGATGATCAGGATGGCAAAGAGCGGGCGGGCGTAAGGCATGATACTGGAGCCTGCCATAGTGATCAGGTGCGCCCGTGGCGCAAGATTCGCCTCTGGGTCTGATCGAGCCCTGAGAATGCGGAATGTGGAGTCAGGGAGGCGGCTCGGCCACCCTGCGGCGAGAGCATTTTTCTGCCCATTACAGGAATCGGACTCGCCAGGGGAGTTGCTTCTGTGATGTAATGACGTTGTCGCCACACTCTTTTTTTGAATCTCGAGAACCATGCGCAACCTCCGGTCGCCCTTCTTGCTAGCTCTCACGCTTTGCCTGGTTCTTGCCACGGTCCTGTGGTGGCGGAGCCATCGCGAGAGCGGGGGGCTTGTGCGCCCAGCGGGTGTGGCCACTGCTGAGAATGCCAATCACGCTGTTTCAATCCAGCCGGTGGTTCCCGCCGTGGAGCCGTCGAAGGTGACGTCCTTGCAGCCGCCCGCGAGCCTGTCCGCGCCGCCTGCCAAAGTCTTGCCCGTGCGTGCGAAATCGATGGACGATGCGGCGGTTTCGAACGCGGCACCGCAGGGATCTGCCTTTGAGGTTGCTGGTGACAAGTATGCGCGCGCCGAGGTGATCGCAGAGCGCGGGGGGGTGGATTTGAACACGCCGGCTGTTTACCGCCGCACGCGGCTTGTCCGAGTAGCGGACTTCAAATATCCGCTGCTGCGCGTGGATGATGAAGTGGAGGTGCGGAAGCCCGGCCAGGCTGCGGTCAAATCGCAGCAGGCGCTGGTGGCAGATCATGTGATCGTGCGACCGCTTCCAGGCGCGAAAGACCTGGATGTAGCTGCCGCATTGAACCGGGCTGGTGCGAAGGTTCGACAGAAGATGCCTGCTTCTGGCATCTGGCTGGTGAGCTTTACCGACGTGACGCTGGACGCTGTGTCGGAGGCCGTGGCGAGCGTGGCGGTCATCGGCCGGGATGTGGCGAAGTTTGCCGAACCTGACTTCGTGGTGCACGCCTCCGTGTTGCCTGATGACGCGAGCTTCGGTTCGCTGTGGGGCCTGCACAACACGGGGCAAAGCTCCGGCGTTCTTGATGCGGACATCGATGCGCCCGAAGCGTGGGATCTGAGCACCGGCAGCCGCGATGTGCTCGTAGGCCTGATCGATACCGGCATCGACCGGACGCATCCGGATCTGGCCGCGAACATGTGGGTCAATCCGCATGAGATTGCCGGGAATGGCATCGATGACGACGGCAATGGCTACATTGATGACGTGCACGGCTGGGATTTCGCGAACGACGACAACGATCCGATGGATGACAATCGCCATGGCACTCACTGCGCTGGGACGATCGGCGGCGTAGGGAACAACGGGCAGGGAGTAGCGGGTGTGAACTGGCAGGTTTCGCTGGTGGGTTTGAAATTCCTGTCCTCCTCAGGCAGCGGTGCGACATCGGACGCGGTGGAGGCCACGGCATACGGCACGTCCATTCATGTGACGCTGACGTCGAATTCGTGGGGGGGCGGTGGCTACTCGCAGGCGCTCAAGGATGCGATCGATGGTGCGAATGCCGCAGGGATTCTGTTTGTGGCAGCTGCGGGGAACAACAGCACCAACACGGATGCGTCGCTGAACTATCCGTCGTGCTACGCGAGTCCGAACATCATCTCCGTGGCGGCCACCACACGCACGGACACGCTGGCATCATTCTCAAACTATGGATTGACCACTGTCGACCTCGGTGCGCCGGGCAGCGAGATTTACAGCACGGTTCCTGGCGGTGGATACGATACGCTGAGCGGAACGTCCATGGCCACGCCACACGTGTCCGGCGCGTGCGCACTCTTGAAGGCCATCAATCCGTCGCTGACCGCGATGGAGATCAAGGACACTCTCCTTTCCACCACGGATGCCGTCTCCGCGCTCGCGGGGAAGTGTGTGTCCGGCGGCCGGTTGAACATTAACAATGCCCTGCTGCAAACGGCGGATATGCCGGTGACTCCTGGAAGTTCTCTGGCGGTCACGGCGAACTTGGGCGCTCCGGTTCCCGCAGCGAATCAAACGTATACGCTGACCAATCGCACACCTGCAAGCATAGCCTGGACCGTGGCCGTGGACAAACCGTGGGTCACGCTTTCCAGGGTTGGTGGAACGCTAGGCGTGGGTGCGTCGTCGAGTTTTGACGTGACTCTGAATACTGGGCTGGCAGCCGCGCTCCGATCCGGAACGAGTGTGGCAACCATCACGGTCACAAACACCACCAGCGGCCGCGTGCAGAAACGCACGGTCACGGTGACTATCGTGCCGCCTCCGGTGTATGCGTTCGATTTGAATGCGGATCCCGGCTGGCCGCGCACGGGCCAGTGGGAGTATGGCCAGCCAAGGGGTGGCGGCAGTGCTTCGGGACATGGTTCACCCGATCCCACCTCTGGAGTGACCGGAGCCAACGTGTTTGGCGTCAATCTGAATGGCGATTACTCTCTTGCCGTCGGCGGCCCCTACACCCTCACGGCGGGACCGTTTGATTTGGCGGATTATCGGAACGTGCGGCTGCAGTTCAAACGCTGGTTGAATACGGACTACGAACCGTGGGTTTCCGCACTGGTCGAACTGTCCACCGACAACTCCAACTGGACAACGATCTGGAGAAATGGAGGCACGTTTATTGGCGAGAGCCAATGGAGCATGCAGGATTATGACATTGCCGGTCTGGCCAGCAAAAAGCCGCACATCTGGATTCGATGGAGCTACGCCATCACATCATCGACCGGTGTCTGGTCATGTTCGGGCTGGAACATCGATGACATCAAAATCCTCGGCGAACCGGATCAGCTTCTCACCCTGTCACCGCCGTTGCTGGCGATCGCGGAAGGCGATCCGCCCAAGACCATGACTCTGACGATTGCGCCGGCACCGATCGATGCCACCTCGGTCATTTTGACGAACACGGACAGCACG
>WBZU01001121.1_pt1 | contig 20906 bp, 30 predicted proteins | sample 5204311 | NCBI WGS metagenome assembly WBZU01 (sample SAMN12344359, study PRJNA552823) | activated sludge metagenome | biome: Activated sludge suspended growth; feature: Nitrification reactor; material: Wastewater; isolation source: activated sludge from nitrification reactor of wastewater... | reverse complement strand
GGGAGCGGAAGTCAGGGATGCCTGACGGCACGCTGATGCCGGCGCCGGTCAGCATGACCGCGGCGCCGCCGGCGTCCAGCAGCATCCGGGCCAGCTGGCGCTGCTGGCTGGTGGGAGCCTGGCTCATCCGCGGGCCGCGCGCAGATGCTTGAGGGCGCCGGGCACGCCGGGAAGGTCGCCGGGCCACGGCGGCCCGCCGGCGCGGCCGCCGGCGGCGATCTCGTCCGTGTAGGGCAGCTCCGAGCCCCACATCCCGTCCCATGGGCGGTCATCCAGGACGGCCACGAAACTGAAGCCTTCCCCGTCTGAGGTGCTCACTTCGCAGGCGGCGGGCTCTCCGCCGGCGAGGGCCCGGTCGATGGCGTCGCGCGCGGCCGTCAGGCCGGCGCGGTTGCCGACGAGGAACGCCTCGTCATGCCAGGCGCCCTGGGCGTGCACGTGCAGGAGGGAGATGTCGATCATGAGCTGAACGTATCCCGCGTATCGAGGCGGCGCGCGGTCACCGGGGCGGCCGGCGGCGGAACTCCGTCCGGAGCGCATGCGCGAAGCTGGCGGCGCTGGAGTACCCGGTTCGGGCCAGCAGCCGCCGGGAGATCTCCGCGACGGCCATGCCCTGCCTGCGCATCTTCCTGGCGTCCTGCAGGACCGGCTCGCCCATGCGGGCGGGGCCGCGGGCGGCGGGCCGGCGGCGGGCCTTGCGCGAGCACTGCTTGCACAGGCTGGCCTGGCGGGCCTTGCCCTGGCCGCAGCCCGGGCAGCGCCGCGCGCGGGCGTCCTCGGGGTAGAGGTCATGCAGCTTCGGCGTGCCGGGGCGCCGGGGCATGCCTTTCCCCTGCCCCTGGCGGCCGTTGACGAACAGGGCGCGGATCACGGTTTCGCGGGGGATGCGCTTCACGCGGCGCTCGAGCAGGTCAAGGACGGTTTCGCGGGGCAGGGAGAGGCGGCTGGCAACCGCCTCGATCGGGTCGAGGCTGCGCAGCACAGCCTCGACGAACTCCGAGAACGGGCCGGCGTCGAGGTCTCCGGGGGCTTCGGCACGCGGCGCATGGCCTCTGACCCATTGCCGGCGCCGGCCCGTGGCGTCGAACCGGGCGAACTGGGCGCCGCAGCCGCACGGGCATTCATCCCACGGGCAGCTGCCCTTGGTCTCGCTGCCGCAGCGCCAGCAGCTGCCGTTGCCCGCCGGCATCATCATCTTGTCGCATTTCGGGCAGTACCGGCGCTCCATGCCGGCGGGGTCCTCCCCCGGGGTTTCGCACCACGGGCACAGGCCGTCAGCGCCGACGGTGACGATCTCATGGCAGGACGGGCAGTGGCGGCTGGCTCCGGCGCTGTGCTCGTCGGCGAGCTCCGGGTAGATCTCCCAGACGCCCACGCCGGCGGCGTCGGCGGCGTCCTGCACGGTGCGCCGGCTCACCAGCGGGCTGTCGTGCTCGTGCAGGTATCGGTAGATCAGCCTGGTGCTGACGCCCAGCTCGTCGGCGAGCGCCTGGCTGGCGGCGCCGTTGACGTGGGCTCCGGAGCGGGCGCGAATGGCGTCCAGGCGGCCTTGCAGCCACGCCTGGAACGGGCCGGACGGAAGCGACTCCGTGCTGCTCATGGCCTGACCGTAGGGGCCCGGCCCGCGCCTGCGCCCGCGGCAGGGCCGCGGGTCAGCCGGCCCGGCGCTGGCCGACCTTGACGCGGCGGTGAGAGCCGGCGGCGGGCGCGGCGGGCGCGGCCTGGGTGATGAACGCGCGCGCGGCCTGCACGGCCTGGCGCCTGAGCGGGGCCGGGTCGGCGCCGATCGTGAGCAGCACGCCGATGAGCTGCTCAGCTTCGGCGCGGGCGGCGGCGAGGCGCTCAGGCCTGGGGACCGCAGGGAAGTGCGTGCTGGTCAGCCGCCGGCCGGCGCTGGAGATCTGCTGCGGGACGCCGGCGATGACGACGTCCGCGACGGCGCGGGCCTGGCCGAAATCAAAGGTGATCGTGACGGCGGCGACATGGACGGCGGGGCTGACCGGTGCCATGGCGGCCACCGTATCCGCACCCGGCCGGAAACCTCCGGCCGCGCCCTACTGGTCGCGATCGCGGCGGCGCAGGACCGCCGCGGCATGAACGAAGAGCTCCGCTCCGGCATGCTGCTCGGCGGGGAACATGGAGGCCAGCAGCTTCGGGGCGGACTTCAGGAACCACAGGGCTTCGTCGATACCCTCGACGGAGGACTCAGGCAGCATCTCGACAGCCGCGATCGCGGCGGCGGCGTCCTGGGAGCCGATGGCCGCCTTGGCGTCGCGCAGGAGCGTGTCGATGTGCTCGTCCTCGAGGCGGCCGCGCTCGCTGGCAGCATCCTCGTAAGAGCTGAAGATCCCGGCTTCCTCACCGGATTCCTCGTCGATCACCAGCCAGGTCGCCTCGTCGGTGCCGGCTTCCGCCACGGAGTAGCGGTCAGTCGCAGAAACGGTCATGCACTGAACATGCCACCGCCGCGCAGAATTGCCGGCCCATGAGCCCAACCCGCCTGGCTTTCCGCGCCTGCCTCCGGCGCGCGCAGAAGCACGGATGCCCGCAGAATAGTGCGGACGGGAAGAAGGAGGTTCAGGCGAGCGGGCCCGGATCTGCGCGCCGCGGGCTTCCGTGGCGCACGCGGCACGAAAGGTGTCCCAAACGTGTCACGTCCATGGCGAAAGGCGGGCCGGCCGCCGGGCCGTCAGCCCCGCCGCGGCGGGGCTGACCTTCAGGAAGACGGTCAGGATTCCCGGGAGAGGGCGTCAGCGGCGGCGCTGAGGCGCTGGGAGCCCAGCTCGGGGATCCCCTCCAGGATGACTTCGACGGCGGATTCGAGGAGGCCGAGGCAGTCGTGGCGCCCTTCGGTGCCGCCAGGCAGCGCCTCGACCATCGCCTTGGCTGTCCGCACGTGCTCCAGCGCGGCGGCAGGCAGGCGCCGGTCGTCCAGGAAGGACGCCGCGAGCATCATCTCGTGGCGGGCTCCAGCAACGGACTTGCGCACCTCCTGGGCATGAGACACGTTCAGTTCCAGCGCGAGATCATCGGCTGCTTCTTCGTCGGCTGCTTCTTCGTCGGCTGAGAACCCCGCCTGCTCCCGCAGGTGGCTGTCCCAGATCTGAAAGCCCGGCTGGTCGCCTTCGGCGTACTGGACGATGTACCGGCTCATCGGATTCAATCATGCCACCGCCTGGCGTTTCATCAAGCGCTCTGCTGGCGGGCCCCGGGGCGCTGCCAGCAGAACGCCGCGGCCCCGGCTGGTAGGCTCCGCTGCGTGGGAGCCTTCATGAGATCGCCGGCCGGACGGGTGCTCGCCGCGGCGGCTGCTGTGCTCGCGTTCGCGGCCTGCGCGCCCGCCGCAGCGCAGGCCCGCCGCACGTACTTCACGGAGTTCCTCTCCCCGGACGGCTGGGCGTTCGGCCTGCGCCAGCGCCCAGCGCGCATTCACGGCGGCAGCGACTTCGGCTGGCATTCGATCCGCTGGTACTCCTGGGGCGCAGCCCGGGCTGTCGGGCACGGCCGGGCCTACTACATCAACAAGACGTTCGTTCCGTACCGTCGGCAGACCTGGCGGGCGAAGTTCGTCCTGGACGCCCGCGGCGAATGCTTCGGCCGGATGGTGTACCGGCGCCTGACCGTCCTCAACGGCGCCACCCGCCCCGGCTACATCCGGCGCGTCGAGCGGTCCTACTACCCGTGCTCAAACGCGCAGGTTTCCTGAGAGCGCAGGCCGGGCGCCTGGCTGCGCACAGCGGCGGTACGTTCGCTCGTGCCGCCGCTCCCTCCTGTGCCCCTGGACTTCCCGCAGCGCCCTGTCGCGTCGCTTCGCGCAGGCAGCAACGTCGCTGACCGCCGCCTCGCCGACCTGATGCTCAGCCTCATGAGCGTCCGCGGCCGCGAAGGCATGAAGGCCCAGGCGATCCTGCGCCTGGACTTCTGGGAGGCCTACTGGGAGCAGGCGGGGACGCTGACCCCTGACGACGCCGAGCAGTTCGCGATGGCGCGCAGGATCATCGCCGCGGGCCTGCCCGCCGCCGAGCGGTTCCGCCAGGCAGCCCGCGACGCCGGCCGGCAGTTCGCCCAGGGCGCGCCGGCCTCGCAGTGGGCCTGACGGCACCGCCGTGCACAAACCGTTTCGTGGCGTCCGGGCCGATGGCACGCTGAACGCATGGGAGGACGCACCCACATGGCTTTCGGGGCGCTGTCGTTCGCGGTGCTCGCCGGGCCGGTCGCGCATCTGACGGGCACCCCGGAGATCACCCCGGCGGAAGTGCCGATCGGCCTGGCTGTCGGCTGCGTCGCCGGCCTGCTGCCCGACATCGACGCTCCCGGCGCGCTGCTGTCAACCGGCGGGTGGATGCCGCGGCGGATGGGCGCCGCGCTGCGGTTCCTCGCGCGGATCGTCAGCCTGCCGTTCCTGATCGTCGGGTTCTTCATCAAAGGGGCGCTCGGCCATCGCGGCGGCACGCATTCCATCGCCCTGGGCGTCGTGTTCACGCTCGCGTTCGCGATCCCGGTGACGCTGCTGCTGGGCACCAGCGGGGACTGGCTGATCTGGACGATCGCGTTCGGGTTCGCCAGCCATCTGATCGCTGACATGCTCAACCCGTCCGGGGTGCCGCTGCTCTGGCCGCTGCGCTCCAAGCACCGCACCACGCATCTGCTGCCCAAGCCGGTGCGCATCCCCACGGAGTCCCCGCCGAACCTGCGCGAGAACGGCGTGCGCATGATGGTGGTGCTCGCCACGGTGCTGCTGGTGGGCTTCTACTACGTGCTGGTGCCGCTCGGCGACAAGGTCGGCTGGGGCTTCTAAGCCAGAACGGGAACGTCGGCGAGGCCCGCCGCGGCGATCGTGATGTCGCGGACGAACTCGTAGGAGCGGTGCAGCTGCTCGTCGGCGGCGCGCAGAAGGTCGTTTCGGGTTGCGTCCGCCGGCGCGATCACCGCGAGCGTCGCGGACTGGCGCGGCCGGACGGTCAGCCCTGAGGAGGCGCGCATCTCATACGGCGTGAACTCGACAGTGACTGCCCATTCCGCTGATCGCATGATCTGAACCTAGGCGCCTTTGCGTCCGGCGCAACCCCAGGCGCCTGCGCGCAGTCAGGCCGGGAAGGCCGTCATGACGTTGCCGTGCTCGAGCAGCCATTTGACCACCCGGGAGTTCTCCGCCGGCGCCGCATCGAGCACCCGCAGGCCGCGAACGTCGTCGAACGCCCGGTGCAGATGAATGTCCGCGGCGGCCGCCAGTTCCTGCACGGAGGCCTGCGCGTCGGCCAGCAGCGTGATGCGGGCGCGCCGCGCCGGCCGCGCCCGCCATCCGGCGGCGCGCAGCTCATACGGCCGGAACTCGACCGTGACCATCCACTGCTGAGGGGGCGACCAGCTGCGCACGCCCTCACGGTACGCCTTCACGCCCGTCCGCCCCAACCGGGCGGGCCGGTTCGCAGCGAAAGGAGTTGCGGGCCCTCAGGGCCCGGGCATGATTGCGATGGCGCCGAGATCTCATGTCCGATCTGCTCTCCTCTGACCTCCCCGAAGCCCTGAAAGCCGCCGAATCCCCCGATCCGGCGGGCCTTTCGCTGCCTGACCGCTACGCCCGGTGGGGTTCTGCCTGCAAGCGGATACTGTGCCGGGCAGGCGAGGATATCTCGAGCATGCCCCTGACCCCTGACACCCCCGAATTCGAGCTGGTGCCCCGCATCCGCGGCTGGCGCCCGATTCCGTCCGCGCGAATCATCCGCGCCGCTGAGCTGCAGAAGGGCCGCGAATGCCCGCTGTGCCGCGCCGGCGCGCAGGCTCACAGCGAGGCGTGGCATGCGTACGGCGTCAAGAAGGACGTCGCCGCGGCCGTGCGCGCCGCCCAGGACGCCGGCGTCAGCGGTGTCACCCCGCAGATCGCCAAGCGCCATTTCACTGCGCACCAGTACCTGCAGCCGGCACCGCTGAAGCGGATCAGCAACGACGAGATGATGTTCCTGGCCGAGGCGCTGTCCGACCGCGAGCGGCGGATCATGCAGGCGGTGTACCGCCAGCGGGTGCTTTCCACCCGCCAGATTGCCGACGTGTTCGTCGCTCCGGAGTCCAAGGACGACACGACCGCCTCAAAGAGCGTCCTGCGCACTCTCGGGATCCTGCGCTACGGCCATTTCCTGTACCAGTACCAGCCGCGGGAGAAGAAGTCCGCGGAGAAGTTCTACTTCCTGGGCCGCCACGGCGTCCCGTACGTCGAGTCCGTGGAAGGGCGCCTTGTCGGCGAAAGCCACGTCGTCAACGGCGAGTCCGTCCGCGAGTACATGATCGAGCACGACAGCCTCGCCGCTGACGTGTTCGTGCGCATGCGCAAGCAGCTGTACGCGAAGTTTGGCGACGACTCCCTCGTGGAAGTCGGCGGCCGCGCCCAGCACCTGCATCTGCCCACTGACTCCTGGCATGGGGCCCGTTCCCTGCAGCTGGGGTTCATCGACCCGTTCTCCGGCGTCGAGCAGAAGCTCGTCCCGGACGGCTTCGCCGCCCTGACGATCGGCGACACCCGCCTGCCTTTCTTCTACGAGTGGGATTCCGGCAAGAAGACCCCGGAGGACACCGTCGAGCAGCTGTGCGCCTACGCCGGCCTGGCCATCAGCGGCGCGGCCGCCCAGCGCTTCCCGCAGCTGGACGTCGCCGGGTACTTCCCGCCGGTGCTGCTGGTCACCAGCACTCCGACGCGCGCGTACAAGCTCGCGCAAATGGCCCGGGAGGCATGCTCGCGCTTTGGCGAAGGCACCGTCCCTCCCATGTTCATCACCAGCCTGGACACGATGCGCAACGGCGCGTTCACTCCGGGCGCCTGGCATGACGTGCACGGGGAGCCTTCGACGGCAGCGAAGTCGATTGCCGAGCATCTGCAGGAGGCCAGCGTCCCGCTGACGTCCGCGGCGCCTTTGAGCTCCCGCGTCCAGCTCGAGATTGACCTGGACGCCGCCCGGCCGAAGGCTTACACGCACGGGCAGACCAAGCAGGGGCCGGCAGCGGCCGCGCCGCAGGCGGCGTAGCCCCCGGCCAGAACCTGGCGGCAGGCTCCGCCCGGCAGGCAGCATGAGCTTCATGCCCGCAGCGTTCTCTGACCGCGACGTCGTCGTCCTCACCGAGGACGTCGAAGGCGAGGACGAAGCCGGCGCTGCGCGCATGTTCCCGGCAGGCACCAGCGGCGCCGTGGTCCGGGCCTCCGGCGGCGGCCAGGAGGCGCTGGTGGAAGTCGTGCGCGCGCAAGGCCCTGAATGGCCGGCGGCCGGCCACCGCGGCGAGACCGTCGGGTTCCTGCGGGTTTGCGCCTCCCAGGCTGACGTGGTGCGGCCGGGCGCCTGACCTCCGGATTCTGCGGTGCTTGCGGGATTTCAGGCCACATTTTCCGGCGAGTAGGGACGCCCTGATGTGCCTGCCGGCTCACTTTGAGGGCAGGGTTCAGTGCATGGAAGATCAGCTGCCCTCCCCCGGCGCCCAGACGATGGTGGGCCGCTACGCCCACCGGATCGCCGTGAGGGTCGGCATCGACGACATCCAGACGCTGTCGCTGCTGTCAGCGGCCGGGCCGATTGTCGGCCGCCATCACGTCGTCACCGACGACCCGCATTCGCTGCCGCCGGCCGCCCAGATTCTCGAGATCATCGACATCTACAACCACATGGTGTTCGGGCTGCCTGACGACGAGGCGCTGCGTCCGGAGGAGGCAATCTGCGCGCTGCGCCATCTGTCCGGGATGGTGTTCCATGAGGGCATCGTCGAAGCGTTCGCCGAGGAGCTCGGCTTCGCGCCTGACGACGACATCATGCTGTACTAGCCCGCGCTTTCCGGCTGCCATCCACTGCCGCGGCCCGGCAGAAACCCCTCTTTTTCCCGGGTCCGACCCGGCAAAAACCCCTCTTTTTCCCGGGTCCCGGCAGGCCCGCCTGCGAAGACGGCGCCGCTCAGCGCCGGCGATCCGGGGCCAGGCCAGCCCGGCCTTTGGGCTTCGCCGGGGCTGGCGCGCCCATCGGCGATCTCCCCGCTTCAGGACCGGAGCGCCCGTCCGCGGCCAGCGGCCGCCGCGCCGGCGCCCGGGGAAGATGCACCTGCCCGGGACGTGCGGTCTTGGGCTTGTCCGGACGGACGGCCACGGGCGTCACGGGCTTGTCCTTCGCCTGGCGCAGCAGCAGGAGCAGCAGCGCGGCGCCGCCGAGCACGGCGATCAGCGCGCCGGCTGACACTGCCAGCTGGATGAGCATCAGGCCGCCTGGCGGCCGGGACGGAAGGGAAGCGCCATGAGATGCAGCATGCCACCGTCCGTCGGGCACGCCAAGCCGGTTTCAGGGCTTCTCGGGCAGTTCCGGCCCGGCCCAGCGGCCTGACGCGAGCTGGCGCCACGGCGGCCTGGCGCCGCTGGCAGGGCCGCCGCTGATCGGGCACACCGGCGCGTAGGCCCGCGGCGAGGAGCCGTACAGGGCGCCGGCGGCGCGCACGTCGCGCTCCAGGGGCCCGCAGATCGCCCAGCCGACCGGCGGCGCCGGGCAGCCGCCGGCGACGTGAGAGGTCATGATCGCGCAGGCGCGGCCCGGCGGATGGCCGAGGCCGAGGATGTGGCCGAGCTCGTGCGCGACCAGGATCGTCCGAAACGGCGTGTGGAACCCGGCAGGCCCTTGCCGGAGCAGCTCAATGCGCTCAGGCAGCCCTCGGAAGCCGAGGTTGCTGGCGTGCCCCTGGCAGTCGCGCTTCGGGCAGGACTGCTTCAGCGTCTCCCGCGGCACTTCCCGGACGGTCACGTCCGCCGGGGCTGACCCGCGCACCAGGCGCAGGCGCACATGCACTCCGGCGGAGTTCCATGCTGTGATGGCCGCGCGGACGTCCTGGCCGTATGAGCGGGTTTCGTCACGGACGGTGATCTGCCCGTGCGGCCAGGGCACCGGCCCGGACTGGCGGCCGGAGCTGCCCAGCACAGGCCCGGCAGCGAACATCGCTGCGGCGGCAGCCAGGACGGCGGCGGCGCTTGGAGCCCGGGGCGGCGGCATCCTGGAAACTACTCGGGCGCCCGCAAGGCTGCCAGCGTCCTTCGCAGCTCCTTCCAGGACGCTGCCTGCCTGCGGGCGGCAGCCCAGGCGCCGGCGGCGCCGATGAACGCGCCGGCAGCGTCACAGGCGAGATCCTTCATGGTGTCCTGAAACCTCCGCAGCGGATCGTCCGGAACCCAGGACACGGCGGCTTCGGCGAGCTCCATCCCGACGCCCAGCGACACGGTGGCCGCCGCAGCGAACAGCGCCAGCCACCAGGGCCTTGAGTCCAGGCCCGAACGGCGGGCGAGGCCGGCGGCGGCCTGGAAGGCGACCGCGCCGACGAGCGCGGCCATCGCCGTGTGCTGGATCCGGTTCACTGGCCCGCCGCCCGGGTGGGCGACCGCGAGCACCGACAGGCCGCACGCTGCGGCGATCGCCGCCGCAGCCTGCCAGGACGGGCGCGGCCGGAAGGCAAGAACAAACACGCTGACCAGCAGCGCCGGCGCCAGCTTCGCGATTTCGGATGGCTGGCCGGACGCGACGGCGCAGGCCGCGGCGGCCAGGCACGCCACGGCGCCCGCGGCAGCAGCGGCCGCCTGCGGAGTCCTCAGGCGCTCAAGGATGCCGGGCACCCCTGACGCTAACACCAGCCGGAAGGCCCGGAACATCGGCCTGGGCCGGGGCCGGCGGGCAGGCTGGCAGCATGACCGCCAAGGACTTCGCTGCGCTCCTGGCCGTGTACGCGTTCTGGGGCCTCAGCTACGTCGCCGTCGGCGTGATGGTCACAGCGTGGCCTCCGCTGCCGGCGGTCGCCGCCCGCTACGTGCTCGCCGGAGCAGTGTTCGCGGCCTGGGCGGCCTGCCGGCGGGACTCCTGGCGGCTCGGCCGGCTCGAGCGGCGGGCCAGCGCGCTGAACCTCGTGCTGCTGATGAGCGGAGGCGCGGTCCTGCTGAGCTTCGCCTTGCAGGCCGGAGTGAGCGCGGGGGTGGCGGCGCTCATGTACGCGTGCACGCCGCTGGCGGTTGCCGCGTGGCTGTCATTCCTCCGCGGGCAGGGCGCCGGCCGGGGCGCCTGGGGGCTGCTGGCGCTCGGGCTGTGCGGACTGGCAGTGGTGGTCGCAGGATCCAGCGGGAGCACGGAGTCAAGCCCGGCCGGAGTCGCGCTGGCCGCGCTGGGGGCACTGTCGTGGGCGGCAGGCACAGCCGCCGCCCATCATCTGGCTCCCGGGGTGACGGGCCGGCCTGCGGCAATGGCCGCGGAAGCCGCCGGCGCTGCGTGCCTGGTTGCCGTGGCGGGCGCGGCGGCGGGGCAGTGGGGAGCTTTCAGCCTGGACGTCCCCTTCCGCATCTGGGCGGCGCTTGCCTGCGCCGCGCTGCTGGCCTCTGTGCTCGCGTACGCCTGCTACCGGCTGCTGATCCGCCGCGGCCATGTGCTGATGGCTTCAACGGCGATGATGGCCAACCCGGTCGTCGCTGCCGCCAGAGGCTTCCTGGTGCTCGGGCAGGGCGTCAGCGTCATGCAGGCGGCCGGCGGCCTGATGGTCCTCGCCGCTCTCGCGCCGATGGCGTGGAGCGCGAAAGCCGGCTCGGAAGCCCTCCCGCCAGGGGAATGAGCCTGCCTGCCGCGCCGGCACGCCCTGACGGCCCGGACGGGGATACGTTGCTGTTCGTGAGCTCATTCAGCCCCAGCCGCCGGATCATCGTGTGCGAGGAGCGCGAAGGCACGTTCGCGTATGACGCGTCGACTGACGCGGCGTTCGCGGCGTCCTGCCGGGCGCTTCTGAGCCGCGCTGTCGAAGATGGCTGGCTGCGCCGGGTGATCTCCGATGAGACGCTCGCCGTCGCCGAGATGGCAGACAGCGTCGTCGCCGCGCTGCCTTCGGAATACCTGCGCGAAGAGGCCAGGGAGCAGCGCCAGTTCGCCCGCCAGGCCGCGGCGGCCGCCCGCGTGATGGCAGAGCTTCGCGCTGACGCGCAGAAGCTGCTCGACGGAACCAGCGACCCGGTCGTGACGGCCGGAAGGGGCGTTCACGCCCGCGAGGTCCCGCAAGCATGGATCCTGCTCGAGCGCATGGAGGCCGTCCGCCTCTCCGTGTCCCTGTCCGCCCTGCCGGTTCTGAGGCTCGTCGAGATTCCCGCAGCTCCCGGCCGCGCCGAGCTGTAGCGGCCAGGGCGCGTGGCGCGCCGGCGCTCAGGCGCCCGGCGGACCGGAAGGTACGTTCGGGCATGAGCCGAGCTGACAAGCGCAAGCGCAAGCAGCGCCGTCACGCCACCAAGGCCCCGGCGCGTCCGGCAGCGAAGCCGGCAGCCGTCGCCCCGGCGCCGGCCCCTGCCGCGGCCGTTCCGGCTGCCCCGGCCGCGCCGCGCCGGCTCACCTGGGGGAATGAGCCGCTGCGGCCGCTGGCCCCGCAGCTGCGCACCGCCGGCCGGGTCGACCATCTGCGCCGGGCGATGCTGCCGGAGTCCGACCGCAAGGCGGTCGCGTTCCTGCTTCCGTTCTGCCTGGTCGGGATGCTGCTCACTGCCAAGTTCACGCTCGTGATGCTGGCCGTGCTGGCCGTGGCGATCGCGTTCACGCAGCTTCGCGACGGCGCGTCAGCGTCGATGCTGGCGCGCGCGGCTGTCGCCGGCGGCGCTGCCGCCGGGGGCCTGCTGATCGGCGCGGCCGACCTCGCCTCCGGCGGCGGCGGGGCCGGCGTCACGGCGTCCGGCAGCGCCGGGCTGCTGTTCCTGGCGCTGTGGGCGTCCGGGGACCTGTGCCGCCGCGCCGCCTCCCAGCAGCTGCAGCGCAAGCCCCGCCTCGCCGCGGGCCTGTTCAGCTTCGGGTGGGCCGCGGCGATCCTCAGCATCCCCGTCGGGCTGCTCGCCTCCTACGCGGCGTTGAAGGCCTTCCATCTCGCCTGACCGGCCGCCTGGCGCGCTCAAGGCTGGCAGGCGCGGGACGCATGAGGCAAAGTGTGAATGCAGGCGCTGGTGCGCCCGCCGAGGAGGACAGCCTCGATAAAAACAACCGGCTCCGCGGCCTTCCGCGGTGAGGGACGAACGAGCCGCCCGTTCCTCCGGCTGATGTCAGCCGATGCGGCTCCGCTCACCGACAACCGCCAAGGAGACCCCATCATGAACATCCCCGCCGTGCCTTCCTCGACTTCGGACGTCCTGCGCTCGTCCCTGGATGCCTCCGCGAACTTCGTCACCCGCGGCGCCTTCCCCGGCGCCGTGGAAGCCCGTTACGTCCGCCGGTCAGGCAGCGAAGTCATCTGCTACCTGTCCAGCCAGACCGGCTGCCGGCAGGCCTGCCGGTTCTGCCATCTCACGCAGTCCGGCCAGACTGCCCTTCAGGACGTCGACGCCGCCGGATATGCCGCCCAGGCGCGCCAGGTCCTCAGCCACTACCTCGACCAGGTGCAGGCCGGGGAGCCGGCCGCCGCCACCGTGAACTTCAACTTCATGAGCCGCGGCGAGCCGCTCGCCAACCCGCATCTGGCCGGATCCGGCCGCGGCGTCCTGGATGCGCTCGCTGACGAGGCCTCCCGCGCCGGCCTGCACCCGCGGTTCAAGATCTCAACGATCATGCCCAAGGCGATCGCTGGGCAGGACCTCGCCGCCATGTTCGGCGGCCACTGCCCTGACCTGTACTTGAGCCTGTACAGCGCCGATGATGCGTGGCGGCGCCGGTGGCTGCCCAAGGCGCTGCCGGCATCAGAGGCGCTCGAGATGCTCGCCGCCTATGCGCGCACCGCCCGCAAGATTCCGGTGATCCACTGGGCGCTGATCGCCGGCGAGAACGACAGCCTCGACGACGCAAGCCGGATCTCCGACGCCGTCCGCGCGGCCCGGCTGCGCTGCGACGTGAACCTGGTCCGCTACAACCCGTTCTCGATCGCCGTGGGCGAAGAGCCCCCGGAGGAGGCAGTGCAGGCGTACGCCGCCCGCATTGCCGCGGAGCTCCCGTTCTCCCAGGTGCAGATCGTCGGCCGCGTCGGCCATGACGTCAAGGCGTCCTGCGGGATGTTCGTGGCCGGCCGCGGAGCCCGCCGCCCGGATTTGCTGCAGATCGGAGGCGGCCTGCCGTCCTCACGCAGCGTCCATCTTGGGTTCGGGTCAGGCGCCTGAGCGCCGGCCCGGAGCACCCCGTACCGGAGTCGAACCGGTGTTTCCGCCGTGAGAGGGCGGCGTCCTGGGCCTCTGGACGAACGGGGCAGGAACTGCGAGCAGGGGAGCCAGGATTCGAACCTAGGGCAAACGGGTTGGAGCCGTTCATGTTAGCCGCTACACCACTCCCCCATGGGAGGCCCGGCCAGGCGGCCGGGGCTTGCCTGCAGGCGCCCCGCACCAGCGGGACGGAGTACCCCGTGTCGGGTTCGAACCGACGTTCTCCGCCTTGAAAGGGCGGCGTCCTGACCACTAGACCAACGGGGCATTGGGTGCTGCGAGCTGCGGGACAAGGACTCGAACCTTGATTACCTGAGCCAAAATCAGGCGGCTTCCCTTTAGCCGATCCCGCATTGAGCCTGGGCAAACAGGGCGACGTGTCCTTGCCAGGCCAACATATCCGCTTCCCCGGGAACCGCCCCGGGGCCTGCGCTGTGAAGAACGACGAGGGGGCTCCGGGAGGCAGCCGAGCGGCCATCTCCCGGACTTGCGACCGGACCGCCTGGGAACTTGCGACCGGACGGTCCGGACTTGCGAGTGAGCGTGTGAGAGGGCAGGGCGGGAGTCGAACCCGCTAGAACCAGGGCCACATCCTGGCGCCTCGCCGTTTGGCTTCCTGCCCGTGCGAGAGGGAGAGAGATGAGAGAGAGCCCGGAGCCGGAATCGAACCGGCGACATCCTGTTTACAAGACAGGCGCTCTGCCTGCTGAGCTATCCGGGCGCGTGTGACATGCTGGGCGGCGCGCGCTTCGCCGCCGTATGAAGTTGTCCGTGCCGCTGCGGCCGCCTTCGGCCTCCCAGGGGAGGAGGGCGTTTGGAGCCTCGCCGCGTGCGTCTCACCGGTTCGCTGCCGGGTCAGGGACGGATCACGCAGCGGTTCTCTCTGCCGCGGGCCTCATTGATGGTCTGATCTTCTGAATGCTGGGCTGGTTCTCCTGGCTCATGATCCGGGACGGGATGCCCCGGACGGACAACAACAAAGGCGCCCCTGGGATGCTGTCCCGGGAGCGCCTCGCGTGCGGCTGGAGCGGAATGTCAGCTGGCGGTCAGCTGCGTCCCTCCTGGCCGGCGCGAAGCGCGGCGGTTTCCGTCTCATGCCACTGGCGCACGACGGCATGCCCGCGCTGATGGCAGGCTTGGGACTGCAGGGCCGCGGATGTGGCGAGCAGAGGCATTGGCGTCACCGTATCGCGTCCTGGCAGTTTCCGCCAGCCCTTGGCCGCGGCCGGGCCTGCGGCGGCTACGTTCATGGTGTGGAGATCCTGTTCGCGTACGCCGGAGTGCTGTTCGCGCCGGCGCGTGAATCCGGCCGGCAGGCCCTCCCCGGCGTGCCGGACGCTCCCTCCGGCCTGGCCCTGATGATGCTGCGCCGAGACGGCGAGCCGCTGGGGGCTTGCTCCCTGGCCCGCTGCCCGGCCCGGCCCGGGCGCCTGCGAGGCGCCGCGGAACTCGCCCCGGCAGGCCGGGATCTCAGCCGCGTCGCGCTCGGCGCCCTATGGGAGGCCTCCCGCGCGCTCGGCCACAACGGCCTGGCCGTCTCCGCAGCCCGTGAAGACCGCCGCGCTGTGCGCTTCCTCGAGCGGGCGGCCGGCCAGCCGGGCACGGTCGCGTGGGAGTGGTGGCATCAGCGCTTCGCGGCCGTCTTTGACCTGCGCGGCGCCCCCGGCGGCCATCTGCCGTTCCCGCCGGAGCCGGCCGGCGCCCTGAGAGCCCGGCTGCAGCAGGAGCCTGGCTGGAGCCGGCTCGCCGCCGCGCCGCTGCAGACGCGGATACGTTGAACCTGTGAACACTTTCGCCCCCGAGCAGCCCAGCCAGCCATCCGCCCTTCAGGAGACCGCCGCCATGATCACGAGCCCCCGCCCCTCCAGCATCGCCCTGGCCTGGACAGGCACCAGCGCGCAGGCCATGGAGGGCCGCGACGAGGACGGCGAGCACCGCGCCACCATCACCAGGCTGCCTCCTTTCGAGCCTTCCTGGCACCTCACCGTCGACGAACGGGACCACGGGACCTTCCAGCGCCTGAGCGACGCCAAGCAGGCCGCGTCACGCGCCTGCTGCATCCCCTGGGGAAGCTAGGGACAGGCCCCCTGTGCCGCCCGGAACGGCGGCCCTGGCGTCCCAGCCGGATGCGGCCGGCGCCTGGAGGCGGCTCGCCGATGCAGGCGCGGATATGTTGAGCCCATGAGCGCGATCACCCCCGAGGCCGCCGAGCGGATCGCCCGCCAGGCGCACGCCGGCGTCGATGACCGGCACGGCATCCCCTACATCTGCCATGTCGAGCGGGTCGCCGCCGCAGCGCCGGAGCACGCCCGCGCGGTCGCCTGGCTGCACGACACCGTCGAGGACACCAGCGTCTCCTCCGCTGACCTGGCCGATGCCGGCGCCAGCCCGGAGCAGCTGCGTGCCCTGGAGCTGGTCACCCGGCCCGCCGAGCTCACGTACATGGACTACGTGCGGCGCCTGGCCGCCGGGCCCGGCCCGGCCGGCGCGATCGCACGGGCGGTCAAGCACGCCGACTTGCACGACAACCTGAACCGGCCGCGCACCCCGGAGATGGACGGCATCGAGCGCCGCTACCTGCGGGCCCTGAAGATCGTCCACGGCGCAATGACGGCAGCCGGGGAGCTGCCCGGCGCCGGCTGCCCGGACGCCTGACGCCGGAAAGGGCCCGGCATGCCCGAGGACGTACGTTCAGGCGTGGAGCTTTCCGCCCCGTCCGTCAGCTTCTTCGCCGCTCCGCGCTCGCGCGGCGAGCTCGAGGACCTGCTCGCCTGCGAAGGCGCCAGCACGGGCCTATGGGGGAGCGGAGAGGCGAAGAGCCTGGAGCATCTGCTCGCAGAGCTCGCCGCCGGGGAATGCCGCCTGGGCCGCGACCAGGACGGCCGGCTCGTCCGGTGCGTCCGCGGCGCTCAGCTGCGGATCCGCCATCGGTCGTTCACGCTGGTGGAGGCCTGCCAGGTGTTCGCGGACGGCCGGGAGCGCCATCGGGACCTGCAGGCGTCCTGCGAGGAGAAGCTCACTGCAGGCGAGGATCCCGCTGCCGGAGCGCTGCGCTGCCTGAAGGACCGCCTCGGCGTCTCCTGGGAGCCGGAGCTGGGCGAGCCGGCGGCCTTGCACAAGCGGGCCCGGTCGCAGCCCTACCCGGGGCTGCGCAGCGTCTTTCAGGCGTTCACCTGGGACGCCGAGCTGCCGGAGGCCCATTGCCGCCCGGACGGCTACGAGGAGCGCCAGTCCGGCAAGACGACCTTCTGGGAGTGGGTTCCCACTGCCGAAGCGCCGTTCTAGAGGGCCTGGCCGCGGCGCAGCCCGACGCGCAGCGACACCGCGACGCCGGCGAGCACCAGGCCTGCGGCGGCGATTGACAGCAGGTCCTCGGAGCTGAACGGCAGCCATCCGGCCTGCGAAGCGCCGGCACGCGCCCCGGCGACGTCAGAGGCCGGGCCGGCTCCGTCGCCGCCGCGGCCTTCAACTGCGGGCCCGGCCGCGGATGCCGGGCCCGCGGCCGCGCACAGGCAGGCCAGGGCCGCAGCCAGGGCGCGCAGGGCACGGGAGCTCAGCTTGCAGGCAGGCATCAGCCATCGAACCTACCTCCCGGGCCCGCGGGCCCGGTCAGCGGGCCCGGGCCCGCTCGGAGTGGCTTCCGTCCATCAGGCGGATGCGCTTGTGGCGCAGCATCCGGGGCTGGCAGTCGCGGCGGATCGGCCAGGTGGCCAGGCACGTCGCCGAGCCGGGCTCCACTTCGTTGACGCCTTCGTCGTGCATGACGACGCAGTCGAGCTCGGCGGCGGCGCGCGCGAACGCCCGCTCAGTGTCGGCGACCCGCGCGACCGTGCAGGTGCCTTCCCGGCGCCAGGCCTCCAGCCGCTCTCGCATGCCCGGCGGCGCGTCGGGCTTCCCGGCGGCTTCCAGCAGCCGCTGCGCCGCCTGGAACGCCTGCGCGGCAGCCTTGCCCGGGCTCATCCCCAGCGGGCCGTTGAAGATGACGTGCACGTCCAGGCTGCTCTCGCGGCTCCATCCCGGCGGGCCGCTCATGGCGGGCTCCCGCAGGGACGGGGCGAAGGGGGCGACGAGATTCGAACTCGCGCGGAAGGCGCAAGCGCCTTCGCTGACCGCCGGTTATAACTCCGGGCGCTCTGACCAGCTGAGCTACGCCCCCGTGATCCTGCCTGCAACGTACCGCGCCCGGGCGCCTCCCGCATGCGGGAAAGGCGCCCGGGATGCGCGGGCGGCCGGGCGCTCATGGCCGGCTTTGCTCCTCGAGGCCTGAGCGGATGCGCTCGGCCATCTTGTTCGGGGACGGCACCGGGTCGATGACTGTCTCGGAGTAGTCGATCGGCGTCCCGTGCCGGTGCCCCCACCAGGCTTCCGCCCTCGCATGGCTCGCGTCCCAGAGGCTCACGAAGCCTTCGTCGGCGAGGAACCTGGAGAACGGAGTGCGCGCGGCCTGGCGCTCCTTGTCCCAGGCCTTCCAGGCCTGGCGCTTGGCTTCCCATTCGGCCTTGATGTCGCGCACGGTGCGGTCCGGATGCTTGTCGTACGGCGGGGACCCGTACCCCCGGTAGTCGTTGGGCGGGGCCTCTGATTTCAGGGCGGCGGTGAGCGCCTTCAAGTAGGCGTTCACCGCCGCTTCGACGCGCTCCTGCACCTGGTCTTCGGTCCAGGCGGACGGGGCCAGCACGAACGTGTAGGCGTCGATTTCGCTGCAGCGCTCATGCTCGATGCAGACCAGCTGCAGCGGCTCGCCGCTGCTGTCCTTCTTCAGTGCGGTGCTCATAGCGTGCCTCCTTGGGCTTGGGGATGGGGGCGGCAGGCCTCGAACCTGCTGCCGCGCCGGGGCGCGCCCCGGCGTGCTCGTCCGCATGAGCTTCGCCCCCAGGAACGGCCTGGAACGGCCGAAGCTCCGCCGAGGATTCGAACCTCGAAGCAGGCAGCGGATGAGGCTGCCCGGCGGCGCCCAGGCCGCCCGCGGAGCGCGATGGTGCTGACGCGCGGCCGAGGTGCCGACCCTCGCCCTCCCGGCCTGAAGCCGGGCGCTCTCGCCGGAGAGCCTGCCGCGCTGGATGCCTGCGGCGCCCGGGGCGGGCGCCTGCAGGCAGTGCCCGCGGGAGGAGTCGAACCTCCCAGGCGGCGCGTGATCGCCGCCGGCGTCCTGCCCGGGCTTGGATGCTGCTGATGCCCGGGGAAGGAATCGAGCCTTCCGGCGCGCGCTTGCGCGCGCGCTGCGTCCTGCCCGGGCGAGGGGCGATGCTGATGCCCGCGGGAGGAGTCGAACCTCCGGTCCGCGGCCGCCCGGAGGCAGCCTGAGGATCCGCCATCCGGCGCGGGCCTGGGATCAATGAGAATGGCCTTACAGGGCATGGCTGCTCTCCTGCAGGCCGTGGAAGTCAAGGACGTAGCTGCGCTGCTCGGCGCCGAGGCGGCCGGCGAACCGCAGCTGCACGTGCGTCGGGCGCTTCGGGGTGCGCGGCCGCCCGTCGAAGCAGCCGGGCCACATGCCGCATTCCCACGGCAGCCGGTCGGCCTTGGCCTGGTTGCAGGCCAGGCAGGCGGCCGTCACGTTCTCCCAGGTGGTGGCCGCCGCCCGCGACGGGAACCGGCAGGCGGGCTTCACATGGTCGACGGTGAGCAGGCGCCCGGCCTGCCCGGGCCGGGCCTGCAGGCCGCAGTACTGGCACTGGTAGCCGTCGCGGGCGAACAGCACCCGCCGGGTCACCCTGGCGGTGTCAGCAGCGCCGAGCGCCTCCCAGGCGGCCGGCGGCAGCGCCGCGTCCATGACGATCAGCGGCAGCGCGAGCGTGAGCCGCTGGCTGCGCACCTGCCGGGACGGATGAGCGGCGAGGACCTTCAGGCCGTCCTGGCAGGCGAGGCGGCTGACGGCGTGCTGGGCGCCGATGACGCTGTGCGGGTGGCCGCCGGCGCCGCACAGGAGCACGCGGCGCATCCGGGACGGCAGGAGCAGGGATCCGGCAGGAGGCTGGGAGGAAGGCGCGAAGGTCCGCGGGGGCGCAGGCGCAAGGCCTGGCGCCAGGGTGCTAGCGAGCTCTTATTTGCAGGTGCGCCGTGGTCATGCCTTCCGACAGTACCTCGCTGTGCCCGCGGCCGTCAAGGTTTCATTCAGCGCAGCCCTCCAGCGCGCGCAGAAAGTTGGCGCCCTTGTCAGGGCGGCACGGTAGGATCTGCGAGAGGCCGCCATTTCTGACCAGGGAGCTAGCAGATGAAAGCCATTTCGCTTCGATGCCGGGCCGTCGCCGCCGGTGCCTGCTGCGCCGTGCTGGCCGGATGCGGCAGCTCCTCCGGGACGGCCGGCACGGTTGCCGCCTCCAGCTCAGCGGCTTCCCCTCCGCCGGCCGCAACGGTCCCGGCGGGGCCGCTGGGGCCGGCGATCTCAGCGCTGCAGAAGGCCGGGTTCACCGCTGAGGAGCCGGCGGAGCCCGGGCACTTCCAGACGGCCGGGCCGGCCCTGGCGGAGATCAGGGCGGGGCGCGGGCCCCTGGACGTGGTCGTGTCGAAGTTCGCAGCGCCCGAGGATGCCGGCAAGGCCGCGAAGGAGTTCAAGGCCGTGGTGGCCGGGCATCCCGATCAGATCCAGGTGAGAGTCGCCGGCGACACCCTGTTCGTCGCGACCGTCGAGGAGCCCGCGAAGGTCCCGGCGCACGACTTCGCGAAGGTGATGTCGATCGTGACGCGCAGCCAGGCGCCCGCCGGCAGCTACTGAGGCCGGGCCCGGAGACTTGCGGCGGCCTCGCCGGCCCGGATTCCGCGGAGACCTTGCAGCTCCGGCCCGCAGGAGGCCATGATCATGCCGCTGCCCGGCGCTGCCGCCGAGAAGGGCAGCTGCCACCCATCTCACACCTGTGCTGCTGCACGGCGCCCCCGGGCGCCCATTGAACACGCCGGACCCTGCATAGAGCATGGCTGCCTTTCCGCCGGCCCGGCGGCATGGCCGGCCACGGCGTCCCAACCGACCACAGGAGAGTGACTCATGGGCATTCGCATGACGCAGATGATCGGCCTGCGCCCGCAGGCGCAGGAGATGGTCAGGCCCCGCGGCGAGGTCGTCGTTCACCGGCTGACCGGGATCCGCACGTTCCCGGACGGGAGAACCGAAGCGGTGGACGAGCTCGTCACCCGCCCGGACGTGGCCTGCGAGCCGTCCGGCCGCTTCGCGGAAGGCATGTTCGGCGAGCAGCTCGAGCTGCAGCGCTACACGCTGAAGGACGGGCGGGCGCTCGAGGAGCACGTCCAGGAAGTCGCCTGGTCGTCAGGGCCGTGCATCTTCCTGGCGCTCAAGGACCCAGAAGGCGAATGGGTGCCGGGGACGAGGTGGTCCCGGAAGGAGATTCAGGCCGAAGCCGGATGACCGCCAGGCTCAGACTTCGGCGTGGGAGATGGTGATCAGCGGATCGCCGCATCCGTCGCAGGCCAGATAGACGACCGTCCCGTCACCGGAGGCAGTCCCCGAGCTCTTCCATGCTTCCTCGGCGCCGCCCTCCGAAGCGTTGATTTCTTCCACCCAGATCTCGGGGTCGTTGACACTCAGCTGCGCATGGGGGTGTTCCGCGATGAACTGGTCCGTGCACGAGCGGCACAGGTTCAAGTCGTCGCCGTCCTCGACGCCGGGCGTCACGGCGTACTCGGTCGCACGGCCCTCCTCGTCGCGGGCGCTGACCTTGACCGGCTGGTAGTCCTCCCCGCAGGGGGTGAAAATCTCCGCTTCGGCGTGGATCGTGAACGTGCAGTCGGTCTCTTCGAGTTCCATGCCCTGATC
>WBZU01001119.1_pt1 | contig 20938 bp, 16 predicted proteins | sample 5204311 | NCBI WGS metagenome assembly WBZU01 (sample SAMN12344359, study PRJNA552823) | activated sludge metagenome | biome: Activated sludge suspended growth; feature: Nitrification reactor; material: Wastewater; isolation source: activated sludge from nitrification reactor of wastewater... | reverse complement strand
GGCCACTTTCCAGGCGTTTCGGAGACGTTCGTTCCATGCCCACCCAAGACAGCGCTTTCGACCCAAGGTTCCCAGCTTTCGTGTGATCGTGTGCGAGGGGCGATTTTTGTGCGGCCGGCCGTTCGGAAAAGCCGTTCACGGTGAACCAATTCACCGTTTCAGAAACGCTGCGTGGGTCGCTGCCCTCGAGCCGATACCGGTTGCACTGTGTTGGCATGGGTGACGAGTCAAAAACGAAGCAATGCCTGGCGATACGCCATCCCAGCGGCTCACTTCATCTCGTTTGTATTGCGTGGTTGTGCCCGCCCACGGATCTGGATTGCCACACGCCACGTGCCCCGATACAGTCGAAATGCTTGTTTTCCTCGGAGACGTTATGATCATCGGTACGGCCCCCGCTTGCGAGCAAACAGGATTCGTCGCGTTGCATGCCGACGCGTGTGCGACAGTCGCCAAGCAGCTCGATACGTGCGTGCTTTTCCGCGAGCCGGGAAAGTCCGCGCAAAGCCTCATTGCGGACAGCTACGCCATGAAGGGGTTTCGTATCGACACCAAGTCTTGCACCTGGGGACCGATGCGCGGGTTTGTCTGTGTCGATCCTCGTTTGTCCAAGCAGACCAGCGACGGCGGCTCGTATGCCGATAAAAATCGCGTCTGGACCCGCGAAGCGCTCGAAGGACACATCGTCGAGAAGTTCTTCGGCAAGGTCGATGGCGACGAAGCGGCGGATTGGAAAGCCGACGTCATGCCCATCGTTTTGTCCCGCAAACGTATCGATGAACTTGCGGCGACCGGCCACATCAGTTTCAAGATCGAGCGCGGCGGTGGTGGAGCCGAGGATCTCGTCGGAAAGTCGACCGCGAAATTCGGAAAGACCGAAGTGACATTACCCTGGCGGCTCAAGAATGCAGCCGGTGCGACAAACCCGTGGCTCAAGAACGCGGGCCGTGATTATTACGTATTGTGCGTCGACCCCAAAGAAGGGTTCGTCCAAGAACTACCGCCGCACGTACATCCGGTGTTATTTCGAGGTTTTCACACGATCCTCGGTATGTGCAATCCGAACTCGAAACAGCTCGGGTTCAAAGCCTGCGTGACGGCGGATTATGATTTGTTCGCGATCTGGCCCAAGAAGAACGACCTGGGTAACGTGCGCCATCAAATCAACGCCGCGATCTTGGCGCGAAACAAGCCGCCTCAAGCACCGCTGCCGCCCCACGTTCTCAATGTGACGCGCATGCCGCATATCGATGATCGGTTGCAAGCCCAAAACCACAAGGAGCACTATCGTGTGGGGGACGTGAGCGCGCGGGTACTCCTCATCAAAACGATGTTGAACTCGGCGATCATTTCGGCCGGCTATCGCGGCGGCAATGCGATCCATCACAATGACGAACAAGGCAATATGGCCCTCGCCAAAGGTTCACTGGCGGAATGTCTGCCCGTCTTGGCGATCGTGCCCTACCTCCCGCAGCCCGTGATCGCACTGACGAGCATCGGGGACTTCAAGAACCTCGTGCTGCAAGCGCGAGCCCAGGGATTCGATACGCGCGCGAAGGATTCTTGGTTGAAGGAAGCGGGCATTCCGAACATCTGAGACAGCCGCCCCGCCCCCCCGGCGTCGTCCGAAATGCCTTGTAACGAGGCGCGTCGCGGAACTTTGTCGCCGTGATCTTGGCCCGCCCCGGGCGATCCGATCTAGCCTCGAGCTTGATGAAAACTCCCATCATCGACTGGAGTTTGCCCAAACGAACGTTTGTCGCGTGCACGCTCGCCGCCTGTTTTCTGTCGGCTTCCGCAGGATGCTCATCAGGATACGAAGGTCGCCGCTTGCGGCTCGAGGTAGCCACGACCGCCCGTGCGAACAAGAACTCGCCCGTACCCCTCACCCTCGTCGCCGTTCGCGATGCCAAACTCTTCGATCGCATCAGCAAGCTGACGGCCAAACAATGGTACGAGCAGCGCGAACAAGTGCGCCGGGACTTTCCGAGCGGCACCGCCTTCGCGGAGTGGGATTGGGAATTCGTACCCGGTCAATCGCCCCCGCCGATGGTGATCGAAGTCGACAGCAAAGCAATCGGCGCCCTTATTTTTGCCAACTATCGAGCTCCGGGAGATCATCGCTTTCGAGTTGGGCCTCAACGGCGAATGCGCATCGACCTCGGCGACGACGATTTCATCGTCAGCCCTCTCGACGCTGCGGACGAATAGGAGTGGTTTTTCCCATGTTGTTGAGACAAACGCGCGCTTCCGAAGGCTTCACCACGATCCGAAAAGGTGCACCGCGATGACCGGTCCCCAAGTCCCGCTCGCCATTCAATGGCACGACGGCATGTTGCTCTCACCGCAACATTTTCAAGAAGCCGATCGTCGAAACGAACGCTTGCTCGCGCATCACATGATGCATGTAGCGCCGTACCATTACGGGGTCGCGAGCTTCAAGTGGGCGGAAGGCACGTTGGTCAGCGGATTGTTTCGCGTCGACGAGATTGAAGCGATCATGCCGGACGGCACGCTCGTGCAACATCGATCCGGCCAGGGCAAACCCGACTTGTCCATCGATTTGCGTCGACATGCGGCAGCGGCGCGCAGCACGCCGCTCACGGTTTTACTTGCCGTACCGCCGCCGTATTCGGGTGGTCCGCGTTCGTCCGCGGATGCCCCGCGACATCGTTCGGCGAGCACCGGCGAAGTGCATGATGAAAACACGGGCGAAGACCCGCTCGATATTCCGCGCATCGTACCCAGCGCTCATCTCACGTTGAGCACGGAGCCGAAATCGGGACGCATTTGTTTGCCGCTCGCGCAAGTCCGTCTCGAAGGCGAAGCGTTTGTCCTGAAAGACTACTTGCCGCCGATGCTTTCGGTGCCGCGCTCGACGTCGACGTCACCTTCGCCCATCTACGACACGGGCCAACGCATTTCCGCTCGTCTGCGCCAGAAAGCCAGCCGTTTGGCTGAGAAAGCCAACAATCTGTCGCGATCGACCGATCGCGAGATCATCTCCGAACTGCGTCAGCAAGTGCATTGGCTCATCGCCGCTCTTCCAACGTTCGAGGCGGTTTTGCAGTCCGATCGGCCGCATCCTTATCCGCTCTTTTTGAGCCTCGCGGGAATCGTCGGACAGCTCGGTGCCTTGGCCAGAACGCCCGATGAAACGTTGTTGCCCTCGTACAATCACGAAGAACTGTTCGAGGTCTTCACGAAGACCCGCGACTTGATCTTTCGCATCGTCGACGAAGGCATCAAAGAGACGTTCACGGCGTTCCCCTTCGATCTGCGCGACGGTCGTTATTCGGTGCGTTTTCAGCCGGAATTTCGAGCCCAACAATTGGCCATTGGGGTTCGAATTCGGGGTGGCGTGCGCGGCGAAAAAGAAGTCCAGCAGCAGCTGGCCAAATGGATCGACGAAGCCCTCATTGGTTCGTCCGGGCGTTTGCGCACGCTTCAGCAGGAACGCATTCGAGGCGCGGCGCGCACACCGATTCAAAACCTCGGTCCGGACATCGTCGCCACGGAGGGCGTGTATTTGTACAGGCTCGACGAGCAAAGCAAATACTTCGATCCGGGCGAATTGCTGACCATAGCCAACACGAGTGATCCGCAGGCGACGTTGGGCCCGTCGGAAATCATTCTTTACGCCAAACCGACTTGACGGGAATTGCGCAATGACCGTACCGGGACGAACCTCGACCACGCAATCCGGCGCTCGCGACGATTTTGCACTCGTGAATGCATTTTCCGCCTTTCACGCCGAGGTTCTGGGGCAAAAACGTCAGGTCCAGGCATCCGAAGGGACAATACCTTTCGACGCCGTACAACAAAAGCTGCTCGACGTATTCGAGCAACAAGCGGCGCGTGTCGGGAATCGTCTGCCGGATCTCGAACGGCGCGTATTCGAAGAAATTCGCTACGTCATGATCGCCATGGCCGACGAAGTCTTTTCGTACCTCGAATGGAATGGCCAAAGCGCGTGGGTGGATCAGCCGCTCGAAGTGATCGTGTACCAAACACGTGAAGCCGGTGAGCGCATTTTCAATCGCATCGATAAGATCCTCGCGGATCGAGCAGCGCCGGCGCAGGTCGTCACGGTGTACATGACCGCGCTGGCGCTGGGTTTTCGTGGTCGCTACGCGTCGCTCGATACCGACACGCCCGAGACGTACCGCCTCCGTTTGGCCGAGCATCTCGGACGAACCGATCCCGAATTACTCCGCAACAAAGAGTTGTGCCCACGCGCGCACGCCAGCACGGAAGTCGGCGAAGGTCCGAAGTCGTTGCCCTCGTTGTCCCGTGGTTTGTTGCCGTTTGCCCTGGTGCTCGTCGGTTGGGTCGTCATTGGAGAAATCCTCTGGCTCTACCACACCGCGCAATTGTCCCAAGTGCTCAACCAGATCTTGGACGCGTCATGACAGTCGGAACGTTACTCAAGATCATCGGGGGCATCGCAGCCCTGGCCGCCATTGGTGTCGGCGGGTATGTGTTTGTCCAATCCAAAAAGAAGAAAGCGGCCAAAGCGCTCGAAGCGGCCAAGAAAAACGGGGCCATCGATCCGGTCGCCGAAGTGCGCTTGGCGCTCGACAAAGCCCGCGCCGCTTTGATCAAGAAGATCCCGGACAAAGCCGCCCGCGAACAGCTCCCCACGTTTCTTCTCTTGGGCGAACCTTCGTCCGGAAAAACCTCGTTGCTCGCCGGCAGCGGCCTCAGCACGCAACTGGTCGATGGCAAGGATCCTCTCCCGGGAGATGCTTCCGCGGTCAATGTTTGGCTCTTGGATCAAGCGCTCGTCGTCGATGTTTCCGGACGACTGCTTTTTCAAGAAGGCGGAACGGCCGCCCCGGACGCGGCGTTCAAAGCGCTGCTCAAAGAATTGAAGAAACTGGATCCGGGCCGTCCGATCGACGGCGTGATCCTCACCGCGGCGAGCAGCGAGCTGCTGCCGACGGCCCGCTCGACGCCCGCCGAACGCAAGCGCAAATCGGCCATTTTGCGTTCCGCTCTCGGACAAACCCAACAGGTGTTGGGCATGGACGTCCCGGTGTACGTCATCGTCACCCAATGCGACAAACTCCGCGGGTTCGCCAAGCTCGGCTCGGAACTTCCCGCGAACATGCGCGATGACATCCTCGGCTGGTCCAATCCGTATCCGGCGTTCTCCGCGCTCTCGGAAGACTGGGTCGAAGAAGCGACATCGACGGTTCGCAACGAATTGCTGAGCCAACAAACGCGTCGATTCTCGGCCGAACAACCTCTGCGTTCCGCGGACGATTATTTCTTATTTCCCGCCGAATTGGTCAGCCTTGGAAATGGCCTGCGGGCGTATGTCGATCCCATCTTCGTCGATGGTGGAGACCCCACCGACAGCCCGAGTTTGCGTGGTCTTTATTTTTGCGGCACCGATGCGCCTCCCGCAGATCCGGCCGCGACCGCGCCCGCGGGAGCGCCTCCGGCCCCCGTCGAGTTCAAGTCGCTGTTTTTCCGGGAATTGTTCAAACACAAAGTGTTTGCCGAACGGAACCTGGGCAAACCATCGACGATGGCGGTCAAGAAACGCAACCGCACCAACTTGATCCTGCAGATCGTGGCCGGATGTATCGGCGGCATGTTCGCCGCTGCGTTGTGGATCGACTCCGGACGTGTGGAACGACGTACGGCGGCGCTCATGCCCACGTTGAACGAGATCCGCACGTATTTGCCGCAAGCCAAGGGCGCTCCGGATGACGGCTCGGTCGACTTCGAGACGCGCCGACAAATCGCCCGCAAGATCTTGTCCAATATCGAACCGCTCGAAGCCGGACGCTTGAGCTCTCCGCTCAATCCCGCCTCGTGGTGGAGCCGCCTCGACAGCCGCACCGACGACGCGTTTCATCGCACGTTCGAAAGACACCTCGTCGATGCATTTCGGGCGGGCCTCGATGCCCAACTGAGCGACATCGTCAAACCCTTGCCGCAGATCGCGGACGAACCCTTCCCTCCGCTGACGCTGGAGAAGAGTCCCGAATACGTCCGCTTCGATGCGTGGCTCAAACAGCTCGTCGCCTTCGAACGCGCGGTGGTTCGTTATGACGGACTGCTTGGCGAATTGCGTAAAGACACGACGCCGGATGTTCGAGCGCAGAGCGTGGCCGAGTTATCGGATTATCTGCTCGGGTACAAAACGTCGGCGACGATTCCGATCGAGTACTACCGCAATGCATTGGCGCGGGGAGCGTTTCGGCAGCCGTTCGGCGTGTCGATGGAGCAGCGCAAGATGGCGCGCGAAAAGGCGTCGATCTTGTACACGGCGATGGAGGCGCGGCTGCTCGAGTTGTACAGCGACAAACTCATTCGCGACGACGTGGCCGAGCTCGTCACTCGCCTGGGGGACCTCGAGAAAAAAGGCGCCGACTACACGGTGGACGATCTGTGGGGCTTGCGCGACGTGATCACCCGAACGGAGGATCACTTGGCCTCGCCTTCGCTGACGTGGATCGCGAGCGATGGTTTGCCGCCGAACGAAGCGACGGCGACGCTCTTGAAGAGCGTGCAGACATCGAGCGTTCTCGGGCGCGACGTGGAGGAGTCCATGCGCGAACAGGTCGGGGACAAACTCAAGGATCTGAAGGAGTACGTCACGACGGCCCGCACGCCGCTGTCGGACTTCATCTTGGAGCGCAAAGCCGGCCTGCCGACGATGAAACTGTCGGCCTTCATCGTGGGGCTCAAGGCGCCGATCGATACGCTGCGCCAGCAACCCTTCATGACGGCATCGGAGCAATTGACGCTCACGCCGGAGCTCGAACGTAATCGCGTCGACTGGGACGCGGACGTATTGAAAGACGTAGCGCGACTGCCCAAAGCGTACGAAGCGTTCGCGCAAGGCGGGATGCTGAAGACCCTGGACAAACGGATCCAAGACACGATCGCGAACCTGACGGTGCGTCAGTTGCAAGCGAATACGATGGGCGGCGTGGCCCGCGCGGCGCGAGCAGCGACTCCGCTGCCGACGGGTGGCGGACGGCAATTCGAGATTGTCCGGGCTGATGCGGGAAACTTTGCCCTGGCCACACCTCCGCTCAAAGAGATGCTCGGAGCTTTCGTTCGTTTGCGCATGGACGAACCGCGCGATCGCTTGCGAGGGCTCTTGCGTGGTCAAGGATCGCAGCTGTTGTCACGTGGTGGAGAAGTGCTTCGTGCCGAGAATTTGTACGGCGTCAAAAAGGGCGGATTCACGTGGTGGGACGGACAAACCACGCCCGCCTACGATGCTTTCAGTGTTCCCGATGCCGGACGTTTGTCTGAATACGCCGCCGCACAACGCACACGCGCCGCGACGTTGCACAAGGAGCTGGCCGAGCCGGTCTTGACGACCATGGAGAGCCCCGAAGTCGGTGCGGATGCGTCGGATCCCGGGGTCGGTCTTTGGCAAAGCGTCGGTTGGCCTTTGAAGGATTTCGAGAACAAGAAAGCCGGCAATGGAGTCTCGACGCTCGAGACCTTCATCCTCTCCGATTTGCCTTTGATCACTGGCCAAAACTGCATCGCCGAATTGGACAAACGGGCTCCGCCGGAGGGCGGCGGAGGGTTTTTCGCGGCGCAACAGTCGTACATTACGAACCAGCTCCGCGAACGATGTCGGGTGCTCGCAACGGACAACATGCGCACGCGTTATGCGTCGTTGCGCCGTACGTTCAATCGCGAGCTCTCCGGGAAGTTTCCCTTCGTCAAGATCGAGCCCGATATCCGCGTGGAAGATGCTCGTCCCGAGACGGTGCGTTCGTTCCTCAAGGCCGCGGCGGATTTCCGGTCGGACTTTGGTTACTTCCTGAAAAAAGACTCGCGCCCGGGAGCGACCGAAGTCGCCCGATTCCTCGAGAAAATCGACGAAGTTCGCACCTTCATGATGCCGATGTGGGCACAGACGGACTCCGCAGACGACGGGATCTACGACGTGAAGACGGAGTTCCGAGTGAACCAACCGTCGGAGGTCAACGGCAATCGAATCGCCGAGTGGGCGATGCGGTTTGGCGAGGAACGATTGTACCGCGACGGACCCAAGGTCGAGGCGAGCTGGCGGGTGAACGATCCGGTTCGTACGGAGCTTCGTTGGGCGAAATCGAGCCTTGATACGCCGCTTCCCGAGCAAGGTACGAACATCACGGTGAACGATCGTTTGGTGATGTTCGACGAACGAGGTCCCTGGGCGCTGTTGCGGATGATCGCGTTTCATCAGACGTCGACCGAAGCCAACAAAGCGGATGGCGCGACGCACGTACTGCAATACGTGGTGCAATCGACGCCGGATCCGACGGGTGGGTTTATCGAGCGCGTCGGAGCGGATACGAATACGGTGCGTGTGTACATTCGGCTGACCGTGACGGGCGTAGAGAAAGACAAACCGTTGCGATATCCCGAGTTCCCGACGACCGCCCCCAACTTGTAGGAGATCATCCATGACGACAATTGCGCCGACGGATGTGCAAGCGCTGCTCGAACCGATCTCGGCAGAGGCGCCCAGTGGTTTGTCATTGCGGTACGAAGGAACCTACGATCGAATTCGCGAAGCTCGTCGGGAGGATGATCCTTCGTTGCCGATGGGTGATTGGGAGACGAAGCTCAAGGTCGCGGACTGGACGCTGGTCGAACGGCTTTGTCGCGAATCGCTCATCAAGAAGTCGAAGGACTTGCAGCTGGCGACGTGGCTGGCCGAAGCGTGGCTCAAGAAGCATCGCTTCGGGGGTTTGACGGCGGGTTTGTCGCTCATCGCGCAGCTCGTGGATCGGTATTACGATCTGGGATTGCATCCGGCCCTCGGCGAGGACGACGATGCCTCGTCACGCACGGCGCTCGTGGAATGGATCGACGATGTCTTCACCGATCGCGTGCGAACCATGGCGCTGGGGTCGACCGGCGAAGGGCAAGGGTTTTCGCTTCTCGATTGGGAGGGGGCGGGACAAACGGTCGTCGTGGATCCGGAAGGACAAACGGCGACGCGTCCGAGCCATGAAGCGTTGTTGGCGAAGGTTTCGTTGGGCGGAACGACGCGCTGGACGGACATCGCGAACGACGCGGCGGCTTCGATCGTGGCGGCGCAATCCGTCGAGCAGGCTTATGGCGCGCACGTGGCGCAACCACCGACGTTGAGGCGTCTGCGCGAAACGCTGGCGACGATCGAACAATTGGCGCGCAACGCGGCGCAAACGAGCGGCGAGTCGGCGCCGAGTCCGGCGGTGAACGAACCGGCGGGCGCAATGGCGGACGTCGCGATGTTCGGAGCAGCGGCGGTCACGAGCAGCTCCGGTCCGATCAAGAGCCGCGCGGACGCGTATTACCGGCTGGCGGAGGCGGCGGAATACCTGATGCGCACCGAGCCGCACAGCCCTGTGCCTTACCTGGTCAAACGTGCCGTGCAATGGGGCAATATGTCCCTCGCCCAGTTGCTCTACGAATTCATCGGAAACCCCGAGGACCTCGTCACGATTCAGCGTTTGCTCGGCATGCGAAACCGCGACGAGACGTGATGGCTTGCGCAGTGGTCGGGCTTCGCGCCGAGTGCTGAACGAATGCACGCCTTCACAAGGGTGTTGAGTTTCCCTATCCGCGCACGCTAGAAATGGCGGCAGCCCCTGAAGTATCAAGTTTGCGTGGGCGGGTTCGACAGGTTCGCAAAGACCGCGGCATAGCCGCGACAACGCCGAGAAAGGGAGCCATCGATGGCAGAGAGCAAGCAACACTGGCTGGACCGAAATCGTCCTCCACGTGTTCAGATCACGTACGACGTCGAGACGGGCAATGCGATCGAAAAGAAAGAGATCCCGTTTGTCGTGGGCGTCATGAGCGACTTGGGTCAGAACCCCAACAATCCGCTGCCCAAGGTCAAGGAGCGGAAGTTTGTCGAAATTGATCGCGACAACTTCAACGACATCTTGGCTTCCACCAAGCCCGAAATCACCTTCAGCGTCGCCGACGCGATCAAAGGCGCAGGCACCAAGCGTTTGTCCCTCACGTTCACGCACATGGACGACTTCCGCCCGGAGCGTCTCGTGGAGCGAGTGGATGACTTGCGCAAGTTGCTCACGGCTCGGCAGCGTTTGAACGATCTTCTCGCCAAACTCGAAGGCAACGACGAATTGTCCGCCGCATTGCGCGAGATCGTCGACAGCACGGAAGCCTTGCAGAAGATCAAGGACGAAGTTTCCAAGGACGAGCAACCCTGAGGCGCGCGGAGAACGATCATGCCGACAACGGAAGCAGCAAAAAGTCACATTGATACGACCGCCGACGGGGCTGCGATCATCGACCAGATCCTCTCGGGCGGAAACATGGTGCGCGGAGACGATCCGGCGCAGAAGAAGCACGCGCGCGACATCATCGGTGAGTTTGTCCAGCAAGTCATCGACGAACGCGCTCACAACCAGAAGATCGATCCGGACGTCGTCGCGGCGATCCAAGATCGCATCGCCGAAATCGACGAGCTCATCGGCAAGCAGCTCGACGCGATCCTGCACGCGCCCGAGTTCCAGAGCTTGGAAGCGCGTTGGCGCGGCCTGCACTACTTGGTGATGAACACCGAAACGAGCACGCGCCTCAAGATCCGCGTGCTGAACGTTTCGAAGGACGAACTGCGCAAGGACCTCACCTCGGCGCCCGAGTTCGATCGCAGCGCGCTCTTCAAGAAGGTGTACGAAGAGGAATACGGCACCTTCGGCGGCGCACCCTACGGCGCACTCATCGGCGATTACGAGTTTGACGCGAGCAACCCGGACATCGCCACGCTGAGCGAGATCTCGAAGGTTGCGGCGGCGGCTCACGCGCCGTTCATCACGGCCGCGAGCCCGCATTTGTTCGACATGGACAGCTTCACGCAAATCGGCGTGCCCGGAGATCTCGCGAAGATCTTCGAAAGCACCCAATACATTCCGTGGCGCGCGTTCCGTGAGAGCGAAGACAGCCGTTATGTCGGTTTGGTTTGTCCGCACGTACTTTTGCGTTTGCCTTACGGCCCCAAAGGAATTCCGGTCGACGGCTTCCAGTACGAAGAGAAGGTCGGTTCGGACGGGAAAAACGTCGGCGCCGAGGACAAGAACTTCCTCTGGGGCAATGCCGCTTATGCGCTCGGCCAACGCATCACGAATGCGTTTGCGTTGTTCGGGTGGTGCGCGGCCATTCGCGGCGTCGAAGGCGGCGGTTTGGTCGAGAATCTTCCGGTGCACGTCTTCAAGACGAGCGATGGGGATTTGACCGTCAAGACGCCGACCGAAGTTGCCATCACGGATCGTCGTGAAAACGAGCTTTCCGAGCTTGGTTTCATCGGGTTGTGTTACCGGAAAAACAGCGGTCAAGCGGCCTTCTTCGGTGGCAGCACGGCCAACAAGCCCAAGGTGTACAACTTGCCCACGGCCACGGCGAACGCTCGGCTCAGTGCGCAAATGCCGTACATTTTGGCGACTTCGCGGTTTGCCCATTACATCAAGGTCATGATGCGCGATAAAATCGGCAGCTTCATGACCAAGGACAATGTCTCGACCTACCTCAACAACTGGATCGCCGACTATGTCCTTCTCAATGACGACGCGGGGCAAGAGACGAAGGCGCGTTTGCCCCTGCGGGAAGCTCGAATCGACGTTACCGACGTTCCTGGGAAACCCGGCGCGTACCGTGCCGTCGTATTCTTGAAACCGCACTTCCAGCTCAATGAGCTTTCCGTGTCCATGCGCCTCGTGGCGGAACTTCCGCCTCCGGCTGCGTGACGCGTTTGCTGAATCGATGTACATAAAGCCTTTGTTTTCCGCGCTCGACGGCGAGTACGGAAAACAAAGGCGGAACGCGGACAAACGGGGACCAGGAGATTTCGCAGATGGAAACGACATTCATTAAAATTGGGGACATCAAAGGCGAGAGCACGGCGACCCAAGGAAAAGACAAGATCGAAGTCCTTTCCTTCTCGCACGGTGTGTCGATGCCCCTGACGGCAGGTGCTTCTCAAAACGCTCGCGCGCACGGTCGCTGCGTGCACCAAGACTTCACCTTCACCAAATACCTCGATATCGCTTCGCCCACGATCAACCTGAAGACGTGCGGCGGCGACAACATCAAAGAGATCGAGTTTACGGTTTTTCAGGCCGATAAAGCCGATGGCGACATGATCATGTACTACAAGATCGTGTTCACCGACTGCATCCTCACGAATGTCAGCGTGAGCGGTGGCTCCGGTGGCCGTCCGGTCGAGACCGTCACGTTCAACTATCGCCAGATTGCCTGGACGTACGCTCAACAAGGTCAGATGTCGCCCGCAGGCAAGAAGGGTGCGGCTGAAGGCGGCTGGGACCTCGAAGCAAACAAGAAGAAGTAATCCATTCTTTCACCGGCGTCGACGACGCTCGTTCGTCCTTCTGGAACGATTGAATGACCAACTCCTGGGGAGCTACGGGCGCAGGCAGGGTGCCTCTTTTCGATCGTCTCGTTGACGAGGCACCCGCACAAAAACGCGAAGCCACTCCGTACTGCACGCTCGACCGCGAAGGCCTTCGCCGCTCGATCGCTCGAGAACTCGGCCGCATCCTCTCCACGCGTTGCCCCATCACCGGCGACGAAGCTCTGACCCGCAAACGTACGGTCATCGATTACGGATTACCCGATCTGGAAATCGGTGGCCGAAACGTTTTACCGGAAGAACTTCGTCGCCTCCAACGTATCGTCAAAAAGTCCGTCGAAGCCTTCGAGCCTCGATTGCAAAATATCGACGTCGAAATCAACCGTCGCGAAGACGCTCCCCCGCACGCGCGCCTCGTCGTCACCATCCGCGCCAACCTCGTCGTCGATGAAGTGCGCGAACCGTTGTCGTTCGAAGCCCCGCTCGATCTGCGCACAGGTGCGGCATGAATCGGCCCGGTGAACCCGATCGCGAACTGCTCGAGCTGTACGCTCGCGAGCTGGCGTATCTGCGTGAACGAGGCGCCGAGTTCGCCAAAGATCACCCCAAAATCGCAGCCCGTTTGGGTTTGTCGAGCCAAGGTTCGTCGGACCCGCACGTTGAACGATTGATCGAAGCGTTCGCTTTTTTGACGACGCGTTTGTCACGCGAGCTCGAAGCCGAGCTGCCGCTTTACACCAATTCGCTCCTGGCTTCGTTGGCCCCGCAGCTGGTTTGTCCCGTACCGGCCATGGCGATCGCCAGTTTCGAGATCGACCCCAAAGAAGCCAAGCTGGGATCGGGGTACACGATCGAGAAGAACACGCCGCTTTTCGCGACGTCATCGAAAGGCCCCGAGTGTCACTTTCGCACGGCATTGCCCGTGACCTTGTGGCCGCTCGAAATCACCCAAGCGGCGATGTTGCCCCCGGAAAAACTGGAAGTGCCTTCGTGGCTCATCAGCCGCGCGGCGGGGGCATTGCAGATTGACATCGTCAGCGGCGGCTTGACCCTGGACAAACTCGGCATGAAGTCGCTGCGCCTGCACATTGCCGGCGGCGGAATGCCCGCATCGAACCTCTACGATTTGATTGCAGCTCACACCATCAGCGTCCTCGTGGGCACGCCGAAAGGAACGGTGTGGACCGAAGCGAAGCTGCGTCCCGTGGGGTTTGACGCGGACGAAGATGTCCTGCCCTACCCGGCCCACGCGCATCGAGCTCATCGGCTGGTTCAGGAATATTTCGCGTTTCCCGACAAGTTTCACTTTTTCGATCTTTTATTCACCGAACGCACGGAACTGCCCGCGGGCAAAGAAGCCCGAATCATCGTGCTCTTCGGCCAAAAGCCGGACAAACCGGTGTCGGTCAAAGCCTCGACGCTCAAGCTGGGTTGCACGCCGATCATCAATTTGTTCTCCCGCAACGCGGAGCCGATTCGCATTGATCACACGCGTCCCGAATATCGTCTCGTCGCGGATTCACGGCGCGAACGAACGACGGAAATTCATTCGATCACCCGAGTTGCAGCCACGGCTCCCGGCGAGCCGCAACAAATCGATTACGTACCGTTTTTCTCGTTTACCCATCGCCGTCCGCAAGAAGCGCCGCGCGCGTTTTGGCATCCGCGCCGAGTCCCCACGGGGCGCAAGGATCTGCCGGGCACGGACATGTTGCTCACGTTTGTCAATACAGACTTCACGCCCACGCGACCGCCATCGGAGACGGTGTACGCGTCGGTGTTGTGCACCAACCGCGATCTGGCGGCGGAAGTCGGAAAAGACACGGTCCTTTCGCCCGAGCGTCCCGTACCCGCGACGAAAATCGTTTGCATTTCCAAACCGACGCCGCAACGCCCCGCGCCGCTCGGTGGCCAAGCCTTGTGGCGCCTCGTCTCGAACTTGACGCAGAATCATTTGTCGATCAGTGACGAGCGCGTGGGGGCTTCCGCATTACGTGAAATGCTGCGCGGATATATTTTTGGTGATGTGCCCGAGGCCGAACGGCAAATCGATGCCATTGCGTCGATATCGAGCCGCGTGGTGACTCGCCGCATGGGTTCGGATGTTTGGCGCGGGCATTGCCGCGGCCTCGAAATCACCTTGACCCTCGACGACGGGAATTTCGCCGGTTCGAGCGCGGTGCTTTTTGCTTCCGTGCTGAGCCGCTATTTTGCGCTCCAGGCCCATATCAACAGCTTCACGGAGCTCGTACTGAGGCGCTCGACGCGCGACGAGGAGTGGAAACGATGGCCACCCACGGCTGGCGAAAAAGCGCTTCTGTAGCGGAATGGCTTTTCGATGAAGCCCACGCGTTCGACTTTTTCCAGGCGGTCTCGCTGCTCGAACAATTGCGGCCGGAGCTCACGCCCATCGGCGAAGGGTCGGATCCCACGCACGAAGCGGTACGTTTTCTCGCGAACGTGAGTTTGTCTTTTCCGGAAACGGAGATCGCGCGGCTCCGCCAGGGTCCGACGCCGAATGAACCTGCGCGGATGCAGGTGAACTTTTTGGGTTTGGCCGGGGCTTTGGGGCCATTACCGCAACCGTTCGTCGAATTGATTTACCAACGGGCGACCCGCGGCGACACGGCGGCGCGGGACTTTTTGGATATCTTTCATCATCGCCTCATTTCGTTCGTTTATCGTATTCGCAAAAAACATCGCATCGGATTGGGCGTGACGACGCCTGAAAAAGACTCGGCCGCCGAACATCTCTATGCCCTGCTCGGGCTTGGGTACGAAGAACTGCGCGATCGTTTGGGCGTGCCCGATCGAGCGCTTCTGATGCATGCGCTTGGACTTAGCAACGATCATCGATCGCTCGAAGGTTTGGTCGCCATTTTGCGCCACCATTTTGGAGTTCCCATTGCGGCGATTTCTCTGGCCGGGGCATTTCATCCGATCGAGCCTTCGGATCGAACGGCGATTGGTCGTTCCGGGAAAAACCGCATGTTGGGTCGGGACACCATTTTGGGTGCTCGCTTTTGGGATCAAGAGTCGGCGTTCGAATTATGCATCGGCCCCATGAAGCTGGACATGTACGAACGTTTTTTGCCGAATGGCGACGCGCTCGGACCGCTTTGTGCCCTGGTGAAGTTTTACGCGGGTCCTCGGTATCGTTTTGACGTGCGGCTGATTTTGGAGCCTTTCGAGATGCCGCAGGCGAAGCTTGGCGATCGGCAATCGACGCGTCTCGGACAATTGGGCGTGCTTGGCGGACCGAAAAAACAATCCGGGCGGCGGTTGGAAATACGTTTGTCCCGAAGCTCGGTCGCCAAAGGTTTCAGCGTGAAGGAAGACGACGGCAAAGCGGAGCCGAAAAATCGTCCGTGAGGAATTGGTACGTCGAGAAAAACGCGTCGGAATTCAGGGCACTTGGACGGTCATTTGTCCGGGCATCGTGATTTGAATGACGCCGCCCCAGATGCACATGAGCTTCGAGCTGTTGTTGAGGGCCGGGCCGGTGCCGGCCATGACGGTTGGAGCACCAACGATCCACGGCGCAGGGGTATTGGGAATGCACGGCATGGGCGTCAATACGCCCATGGCGGCGGCGGTCGCGGCGGCGACGGTTGGATTGGCCAAACTCTGGCACATACCGAACGGCATGACGTTCACCATGGGTTTGCCGTCCATGATATTGGCCAAAGGACCGGGAGCCGTCATGATGCGGTTGGCGGGAAGAACCGCAAGCGTGCTCGGCGCAACGCCGAAACTGCATGACATCATCGCGCCCATACATACGTGGATGCCCATGTTCAACCTCCGCCGAGTTTGTTGACGACCTTGTCGAAGAAGGAGCCCTTCTTTTCTTCTTTTGATTTCACAGCTCCATTTTCGTCGTATTCGATGGGTTCGCCGCGCAATTGCCCGTCGCGGTAGGTCGCGCGGGATCGCAGCTTGCCGTTTTCGTCGAATGAAACGGCTTCGCCGTGTTTTTGCCCATTTTCGTACGTCGCCCGTTCGCGAACTTCGCCATTCAAATGGTATTCGACCACTTCGCCGTGGAGTTTGTCGGCGCGATAATTGGCTTTACGAATGGTCTTGCCTTTGCCGTCGAGAAAAAGAGCTTCATTTTCGAGTTTGCCGTTTTTGTAAAAGCTCTTGAGGACCTCTTGCCCGAGTTCATTGTACGAGACAAACGGACCGTTTTGTTTGCCTTTCTCGAACGTCATGACCGTGCGTAGTTTTCCGTCGTCGTACAAGCGCGTCGGCCCGTGTTGTTGGCCTTTGACGAACGTGACGACTTGCGACAGTTTGCCGTTTTCGTCGTACAATTTGGTTTCGCCGTGAAGAACTCCGTCGGCGAACGACGATCGCTCGATTTCCCGACCGTTTTCGTCGTAGGTCAGCGCCAATCCGTGCAGCTTGCCTTCTTTGTACGTCAAGCGACGCAGGATCTGTTCTTCGGCCTCGCCGTACTGGACAAACTCACCGTGAAGCTGCCCGTCTTCCATTTGGAAGCGGGAGAGCAGCTTGCCATTGTCGTCGCGTTCTTCGTGCTCGGTGGGCATGCGTTTCTCCGCTTCAATTGATCTTCACCATGCCGCCTTTGAGCGTGAGCATGCCGCCGCCTTCGACGGCCGCTTGAGCGCCGCCTTTTGCTTTGAAGCCGACGGCGCCTTCCAGGGTCAAGTTCACGCCGCCTTTGGCTTTGAAATCGGTGCCGGCCTTGAGGTCCATTGCGGTCCCCGATTCCGCCTTGAATTCCGTGCCGGCCTTCATCGCAAAGGCTTGCTTGGCCTTGATCGTCACGCTCTTGGCTTCGATGACCAAGTCGCCGTCGACCTTGATGGTGTAGTTTTTCTTGACCGTCAGGTTCAGGTTTGCCTTGCTCGTATGCGCTTCGTCTTTGTGAATCGTGAGCGTGCGTTTGCCTTTGACTTCGTGCGTCTCGTCGCCCTTGTCGACCTTGATCGTGCGATTGCCTTTGGTGACGGTCAATGATTCGTCCCCCTCTTCAATCGTCACCTTGCGCTCGTTCTTCACATTGACGGTGTTGTCGTGGAGGATCTTGATCGTCCAATCGTTTTCGACCTCGAAGAGCATGTCTTTCTGCGCGTGCGCGTACCACTCCTCGCTGTCTTTCTTGTCCTCGAAACGCATCTCGTTGCCTTTGTCGCCTTTTTTCGTCGAACGACTCAGGATGGTGCTTTTCGTCTGATCGCTGGGCAATCCGTAAGGAACGGTTTGTTCGGCGTTGTAAACCGAACCCGTGACCAAAGGTCTGTCCGGGTCACCGTCGATGAAGCTGACGACGACCTCTTGACCGATCCGCGGCAGAAACCACGCGCCCCAGCTCTTGCCCGCCCACATTTGCGCCACGCGCACGAAGCACGAGCTTTTGTCGTCCTTTTTGCCTTTGCGATCCCAATGGAACTGCACCTTGACGCGCCCGTATTCGTCCGTCCATTGCTCTTCGCCGCTCTTGCCGACGACCAACGCCGTTTGCGTCCCATAGATCGCCGGTTTGGGCGTGATGCACGGCGGGCGATAAGGCGTTTTTTTCGGGAAAGCTTCGAAGAAATTCGAGTACGCCTCTTGATTGCCTCGATGCGTTACGGAGAGAAGAACCCAATCGGTATTGGCGTCATCGCGATCGTGTTCGTCCAGGGCAAACACGTGTCCGGCGGTGAACGCGCGACAATTCGACGTACCGGACAAACGAAGGGCGCAGACCTCTTCCGCTTCGATACGCAGCTTGGCGAGCGCGTCGCCGGCGCTTTTCTCCGAATAACCGCCGGGATAATCGAATAGCTCGAGTTTGCCGGATTCGCCCGACGCTTTCGCCAAGAGCGACGTACTCGGCATCTCGAAGTTGTAGTCTGTCGTGGCAAACTTACCCGCGACGACCTCTTCGGACACGGTGCATTCGACGACCGCATCTTCATCGAACGATGATGAAAATTGCTCGACATAACGCGCTTTGTCGAGGTTCGGGCATTTGGACGCCGAGGCGCTGTCGTCGGACAACACCATGATGTGTTTGCCGTCCTCGTGCGTGAAGTAGTAAAAAATCCCTTCGTTTTCCATGAGCCGCGAGACGAAGTCGAGCGCGGTCTCTTGGTACTGAACGCAATAAGGTCGCTTCGAGTAGGAGCTCTTCAGGGAATCTTTGAAGTGTTGGCCCGAGGAAAACCCGAGATCCTGAAAGATCTCTTTGATGATCTCCGGCGTGCTCTTTTCCTGAAAGATGCGGCAGTCCGAGGTTTTTCCCAGCATCCACAACCAAGGACTCAATTCCGCTCGATAACGCGTTTGTTTGCCCACTCGTCCCGCTTGGACAAACCGAGTGCAAATTCCGTGAATGTATCGCGGTTTTTCCTTGGCCATCCCGCGCACGGTGATCGTGACGCCCTTGCCGACGATCGTCTTGAAATCGAGCGATTTCTCCGGCGACACGAGTTCGACTTCGAACCGAAATAGGCCCGAGATCCGCTCATCACCGTGCAAATCGACGAGCAAGACGGCATCTGCGCCAAACGGCGTCTTAATCGCAATGCCCAGCTTGTCTTGCGGATACGGCATGAAAACTCGTCGCCAAGGTACAACCTTTTCCCCCGGCCGCGCAAGCCCGAGCGCGTGCGTTGACACGAGCGTCGAGGCGTGTTGGCATAGTCGCGCCGCAACGGGAATTTTGAACGATGAGCGCCGATTCGACGGGCCTTGGTCACGTCTTGCTGGGACGCCCTCAACGGCTCGACCGGCGCGGTATCCTCACGTTTCTTCGCTCCATTGCCGAAGATCGCAGCACGATGCTCGAGCTGCGGCGCCTTCTGGCCGAGAGTTTGTCCCGGTCGGCGATCTTTCGGCTCCGTGACGACGCCGTCCTCGAACAACTCGCCGAACAGTACCTCCGCGGAAATTTGTCGCTCACCATCGTGCGCCCGCTCGACGTGGAGCTCGAAGGTTTTACCGTCGAAGGTGCTCCGGCCACCGCCGTCACGGATCAAAAAAACAAGCCCGAAGAAACCAAGCCGACGCCGGAGATTCCGCCCGAATATCCGGCGCTCGCGCGCGTGGAATCCGACAAGGTCATCGATTCGACTTCCAAACTCAATGCCCGCCTCGATGCGCTGCTTTTCTCGAGTTTCGGGCTCGCCAAACGCGTCTCGACGATCGGCCGCGAACTGAAGAGCGTGGCGTCCGAACAGTCTTTCGCGACAAACGCGATGCGCAACGCGCTGGACGCGACGCTCGCCGTGCAATTGCATGCGCCCGGGGCATTCTCCAAACCGACGCCGCAAGTCAAAGACGCTTACCTTGCCGCCGCCGCGGAAGTGGCTCCCGGTGCCAAGCTCGCCGTGGGATGGCTCGGCGAATTGCTCCGGCCGCTCGTGCGAGTCGACACAGACAAACTACGCATCGAAGATACGAAGGCGGAAGACGACAAGAAAGACGAAGCAGAAGGGGCGGAAGATCCGCGTGCGGGGTACGTCGGCTTCACAGTGCAATTGCGTTCCGGGACGAAGGCGGGACCGGTGTTGCTGGAGGTGGTGACAGCAACGGGTGAAGTTCGTCGCGTCACGACGGACGAGTATGGTTCGGTTTGGATTGATTCGCTGCCTCCGGGAACGTGCGATGTGCGGTCGCCTTGGGAGAAACAACCCCGCTCGAATACGTGGAATTTTTCTCAGATTGTTTCGGGGGAAATATCAGCGGGAGGTTCGAGCATTCCAAAGGATGTGGCGTTGTTGCGTCCTAAAGGGTTTGGCGCGGACATGCTCGAAGCCGGCTCACGTCAAGGGCCGTCGGTGATTGCGATCGTGGAGCGATACAAGGTGCGTTCGGGCGATAGTTTGGCGTCTTTGGCGCAGTCGGTAGGGATGTCGGGGAAAGAGCTGGCGAAATTCAATTTCGGTACGGACAAACCTGACGAAATCAACCAGGCATTGCGTCACATCGTTGGTTGTCGGAAGAAAACGCCGGATGGCAAAAATTACATTTTCGACGATGCCGACGATCCGGGTATCATTCTTTTGCCGAAGCCATGGGAGGCGAAAGGTTTGCCCGCGGAAGGCATGCATCGCATTTTGGTCAACGCTCCCGGGGCACCGGATCAAAAACGCCCGCGGTGGACGTTTTCGATGTGAGGTCGCGGCCAATACGAGGCAATCATGGGCATCGTTCAAAAACTCACCGCAGCCACGAGCCTGGAGGGCTCCGAACAAAAAGCCACTCGAATATGGCCTATCGACTCGTATGAGATTCCTCGAGCGCTGAAGGAACGAGCTGCGGAATATCACGTGCTCAAGGTTCCGCTTTTGGGGCAATCGTATCGTTGGGCGGGTGGGCGCGAGGGGACGGGGGCGAGCGATTGGTGCGGTCGAACATCGGTATCAATGGCGTACAATTGGTACAAACTGCTTGAAGGGGGCGATCCGAAGACGCGTTATATCAGTCATTGGAATGGTGGCGTTACGGGGCGTTATTTGGATTTACGTCATCCGGACGGCAAACGCGCAGCGCATGCCAATCCAAGTGGTCCTCCTTTTGATGCCAACGATGGGGCTCCCGGGAGTTACATGGTCAAAGCGATGGCCCAAC
>WBZU01001116.1_pt1 | contig 20957 bp, 19 predicted proteins | sample 5204311 | NCBI WGS metagenome assembly WBZU01 (sample SAMN12344359, study PRJNA552823) | activated sludge metagenome | biome: Activated sludge suspended growth; feature: Nitrification reactor; material: Wastewater; isolation source: activated sludge from nitrification reactor of wastewater... | reverse complement strand
TGGACAATTTCTCGGCGCCTACGTTGGCCGAACTGGATTTCAGTGAGTGAGCGGCACGGCGCAGGGCATCGGCATCGCCCGCAATGAGACCCTGCTCGACCTGCCGCAGCAACCCCAGCGAACTGTCAAGATAGACCGTCATTATCTCCTTGATCAGGCCCAAACCGCCACCAGGATCGAGTTCGCGGAACTGGTCGAGAAACGTCATGTTCAGCGCCGGATCCCGCCCCTGCCGCAATGCGCCGACCGTCGCCGCCGGTCCGGCCGCTGGAACGATGGTATCGGGAACCAGCCAGCGCGCCAAGGTCGTTTCCAGTTGGGCACGGCTGTAGGGTTTGCTCAGGTAATCGTCCATGCCGGCGGCGAGACACTTGCAGCGCTCCCCTTCCATGGCGTTCGCCGTCAGCGCGATGATGGGAAGGCGTCCCGAGGCGTCGGCCTGGCGTTGCCTGATCGCCGCCGTGGCCTGATAGCTGTCCATGACGGGCATCTGGCAGTCCATCAGGATCAGGTCGTAGCGGCGCGCCTCGGTCAGCGCCAGCACCTCGGCGCCATTACTGGCAATGTCCACCCGCAGACCGAGCCGCGTCAGGAAGGTCCTGGCCACTTCCTGATTGACGGGATTGTCCTCGGCCAGCAGCACGGTGCCCGTCAGCGCGACCCGGCCGGGCACGGCCGGGGGCTGACGGTCCGGGACCGCAGCGGCCGGCGTTTCCTGCGCCGGAGTTGCCGCCACTTTGTCATTGAGGACGTCGCCGATGATCTTCAGCAGTTCGGACCGGCGGACCGGCTTGGTGACGCAGTGCTCGATTCCCGCCTGCTCGCGCTCGCCGGCCGTGCACTCGGCAATCGCGGAGGTCAGCATGATCAACCGGGTATCGGCCAGGCGCGGTTGCGACTTGATCGCCTTCGCCAGCGCCAGGCCATTCATGTCCGGCATGTGCATGTCGAGGATGGCCAGGCCGAAAGGCGCGCCGGACTCGCTGGCCCGCGTCATCAGGTTCAGGGCCTGGGCGCCATTGTCGGCGCAACTGACCTGCATGCGACAGCCTTCCAGTTGGTACTGCAGGATCTCCAGGTTGCTCGGATTATCGTCGACCACCAGGGTCCGCAGCCCGGCCAGCTTGCTGGCGACCGGCAAGACGTTCTCGCTGACGCTGCCTCTCGGCAACACGAGCTCGATCCGGAAACTCGCACCCTTGCACGGCGAACTTTCGACGTGGATCTGTCCCCCCATCAGTTCCACCAGGCGCCTGGAGATCGCCAGGCCGAGGCCGGTGCCGCCGAACTGCCGGGTCGTCGTGCCGTCTGCCTGCGAAAAATGCTCGAAGATCTTCTCGTGGTTCTCCGGAGCGATGCCGATCCCGGTATCTTCGACCGACAGGCTGACCGCAGCCCTGTCGGCGCCCGCGTCGACCACCCGGGCGCGGACGATCACTTCGCCCTCGGACGTGAACTTGACCGCGTTGTTGACCAGATTGGCGAGCACCTGCCGCAGGCGGAACGGGTCGCCGCGCAACGCGATGGGAGCATCGGCCGTCGAAACCTGCGCCGCCAGTTCCAGACCCTTTTCGGCAGCGGGCTGGGCAAACATGCCGAGCACCTGTTCGAGCAACTCCCCCAGATCGAAGTCCGTCGCCTCCAGTTCCAGATAGCCGGCTTCGATCTTGGAGAAGTCAAGGATATCGTTGATGATCCCCAGCAGGTGGCGGCCGGAACTCTCGACCGAAATGGCGAAACGCCGTTGTTCGTTGTCGAGCCTGGTGCCAAGGAGCAGTTCGGTCATCCCCAGGACGCCATTCATCGGCGTCCGGATCTCGTGGCTCATGGTCGCCAGGAATTCGCTCTTGGCCCGATTGGCGGCCTCGGCACGTCCGCGCGCGGCGTTGATCTCGGCGAAGTGCCCGGCCAGACGGGCATCACACTCCTGAATCTGGTTCACCATCGTGTTGAACCCCTTGGCCAGCGTATCCAGTTCGATTATCTCGCTGGAATTGGCGCGAACGCTGAAGTCGGTCGACTCGGAAACCCGCTCCATCAGGTCGGTCAGTTCGGCAAGCGGCTGCAATGTCGACTTGCTGAGGCGATTCGAGAGCAGGCGGGCCGAAAACAGCGCGAACAACGCCCCGAGCACGGTGACCAGCAGTTGCAGGAACACCTGCAGATAAAGGGGCCGCAGGGTCACCAACAGGTGAAGCGCACCCAGGGTCTGGCCATTGAACACGACGGGCTGGGTCAGGGCGAGGTGTTCGATCCCGTAGGCCACGTCCGCGTCCACCGTGGCGAGCGACGCCGGGACCGCGTGGCCAGCGACTTCGTACTTGGCAAAGATGCGCGCATCCTTGTCGTAAAGCGCGGCGCCAAGGACTTCCTGACTCCGGCTCAACGACTTGAGCAATTCACCGGCTGCGACCATATCGCCAAACTCCACGGCGGCGCTGGCGTTCTCGGCCAGCACCTTGGCCTTGCCCTGATTGGCGCCGACCAGCAGCCACAAGCCCGTCGCCAGGCTGCTGACCATGACGACCATGGCAACGATGGCCAGAGCCGTGGTCAGCGCCAGACGATTGATGCGCGCCAGACGGGCGCCCAGGGTGAGGTGGGCCGGAGCAGGAGCCAATCGCGTCATTTGATCACCTCGGTCGCCAGGCGCAACATGTTCGAGTTGAGGTTCAGGCCATTGCCACGCGCGACGCGCAGATTGGCCTCGAAATTGATCTTGCTGCCGTCGGTCGCCATGTTCAGGGCGACGCCCCGGGCGGCGGCGCCCGGCGAGTCGGCAACGGTCAGCGCCGGCCGGCCGTTGACCACGTCAAGCACCCGCGGCAGGTTGCTGATGACGGCACGGCTGATGAAAACGATCTGGCAGTCGCCCAAGGCATCGACGCTGCTGACCCGCTTTACTGCCAGACTGCGTTTGGCGATCTTCTTGCCTTTGAGGCTGCTCAGGTCTTCACCGAAGGGGTCGGGCCCATAGACGCAGAGAGTGAGGGTTTCGCCGACCGCGTCAGGCCATTCGGTGAACATCGCGAAGTTGCCGAGCAGCGACGCCTTGACGCGGTACTCTTCCAGGTCCAGGGCATGCGCCCATTGCGCGCAGCAAATCAGCGCAAGCAGCCATAGCACGACTACGGACCGGGCTGTCTTCCTGGCAATCATGCACCGGGCTCCGCGGAGGCCGCCCTTGGAGGGGAAATGGATCGCTGAGCAGGCATCAGAAACGGTAATCCAGCTTGATCCTTGCGTTTATCCCGTCCTGGTCAAGGCGGGTTTGCCAGTTGGTGTCCGCGGCCGGGTGCTGGTAGTGCTGATTGAACAGGTTGTGGATCGCCAGCGATACGTCCAGACCCTTGGCCAGCCGGGTGGCGATCAGGTTCACGTTGGCCAGCCAGTAGCCATCGACGCTGGTCCCATCGACGGCCTGCCGCTTGGAGTCGTATTGCAGCTCGCAGCCAAGTTGCAGGCCCCACCACGGCAACGGAGTGTAGAAACCGAACTTGCCCAGCCAGACCGGCGAATTGGCCGGAGTCCCGCCGCCGACGTAGCTGGCATCCTGGTAAGCCACGCTGCCCCGCATGCGGGCGCCCGACGCCCACATCTTGGCCGCCGACATTTCCGCGCCGTTGACCCGGACGTCGGCACCGGACCGGTATTGCGACAAGCCGCTGACGGAATCGATGCCAAGCGTCACCACATCCCGCAGGTCCCACCGGTAGAACTGGCCGCGAACGGTCAGATCGTCGGCCAAGCGGTGATCGACGACTAGTTCGCCGGTGGTGATCGTCTCGCCCGCCAGTTGCCTGTTGGCAACCTGCGAGATGCCATCGTCGAAATCCCGCTCATAGGAATTGGGCGCCCGATGCGCCTGGCCGTAGAGAGCCTTGACCGTGGTCGCGGGCGATGCCCGCCAGATCAGCCCGAGGCGCGGACTGATCCGGCTGCCGGTGATATCGTTGTAATCCACCCGGAAGCCGATCGTCGTCGACCAGGCGTTGGCAATCCGCCATTCGTCCTGCGCGTAAAGACCGACCCGATAGCCCGTGGTCTTGACGAGGGTCTCCTTGCCGGGGATGCTCAGGTCATCGTTGGCCTGCTCGTTCCGGACATTGTCCTGTACCTCCAGCCCCAGCATGAGCTTGTGATCGGTCAGCCCCGAGTAGAGCAGGCGCAGTTCGCCACCATACCAGCCGGAGTTGGCCGTCGCGCGATTGGGAATTCCCGAGTAGATGGCATTCATCCGGTAGCGGTACTGCCCGAGGAACAGCCGGCCCATGACATTCACGTCGCCGCCGGCAAAATCGTCCTGATACTTCAATTGCGTGAGCAGGTAGCCATCCTGACCGTATTGTCCCGGCGTGAGCGGATCGGTAAAGAACGACGCGTAAGGATCGTCCTTCTTGCGATCGGCGGCGATGAAATCGAAGGCCCAAGGGCCGCGCCCGACATGGGCGAAGAATTGCATGTTGCGGTCGCTGTCCTGGCCGGTCGCCACCCCGGAGACGGTGCTGCCGCCGGGCCCAGCGCCCGGGAAGGTGACGTGGAGATTCTCGCCGCGCGCGTACATGCCGGTGCCGGAGAACAGGACATCGACGCCGTTGTCCAGCACCTTTCCCCAACTGACCCGGCCTTCCCGCATCGCCTGCGGGCTTTGCCACGCGGCGGCGAACTCGCCGCCATCCACCGTGGCGCCAGTGCGGGTAATCACGTTGACTACGCCCAACATCGCGTTCTGGCCGTAGATCGCGCCGCCCGGGCCGGCCAGAACCTCGATGCGTTCGACCAGGTCCATGTCCAGCGGGAACTCGCGGCCCAGCATGGCTTGATCGTACACCGTATCGTTGACCCGGTTGCCGTTGATGGCCAGCATGATCCTGGTATTGTAATCCCCGGGCAAACCGAAGCCGCGGGCGCCGACATACGTGTATTGCCGATCATAGGTGAGGAAGAAGCCGGGCAGGCTGGCCAGGGCCGCCGCCAGCGTGCGCCAGCCGTAGGCCCTGATCTGCTCACGGGTAATGACGGTGACCGCGGCGGCCACTTCGCTTTCCTTCTGCTCGTACTTGGAAGCGCTGGTCACCGTGGTTTCGAGCAACTGTTCGAGGGTTAGCTCCTCCCCGTCGGTCGCGGCCAGGGCGGGCAGCGCCAGCAACATGCTGAGGCCCAACGCCGATGGAATTCTGGCAACGTCGGTCCCCGCAAACGACCTCCAGGGAGCGTGCATGAACACCGGCAGGCCACCGATTGTTATCTCCAACGACTTTGCAGTACCCGCGAGCGCCATCGCTATAGCAGGCAAGAGCCGTTAGCGGCTTGAATCGCTCTTGCAACGGCTGAGGCCGCAGCTTTGTGTCAAGCGCTTCCTCGGCGCGAAACCAAGCTTGGCCATTGGTACACAAAGCGGCCAGCTCAATCCGTCTTCACTCGCCATAACCATCGACCGTCATCCCATTTTCATGATCGTTACCTTGGGCGGAACCTGCCACCCGACTCTCTCCACTGCGCGCAATTTAGCGTGAGGCCTGCGGGACTGGCTGCAGCATATTTCACGCCTGGCCTGATATGGTCGTTTTCCAACCCGTTCGGAGCATTTGGTCGCACCTCGCCGGGCCGGGAGCGCATCAACAATTCCGGCGTTGCCCGGCACCTCGTCGACGACGCCGTATTCAGCCGGTTCGAGGAGTTCCTCCGCCGCCGAGCGCGCCCAGATCAAATCGGCGGGCAGCGCGTGCCGCTATACTCGCAGCCTGTCCGTAACCCTGCCCACCGCCATGTCCGACCGCCTTCCCGCCTGGCAGCCCCAGGCCGACTATTCCGACATCCTTCACGACGCCGCCGAAGGCATCGCCCGGATCACCATCAACCGTCCGGAACGGCGCAATGCCTTCCGCCCGGAAACCATTAAACAGTTGATCGACGCCTTCCACCACGCCCACCACGACAACGCCATCGGCGCTATCATCCTGACCGGCGCCGGCCACGAGGCCTTCTGCTCCGGCGGCGACCAGACCGTGCGCGGCGCCGAGGGCTATATCGACGCCGGCGGCACGCCCCACCTCAACGTCCTCGACCTGCAGATGCAGATCCGCCGCCTGCCCAAGCCGGTGGTGGCGATGGTCGCCGGCTACGCCATCGGCGGCGGCCATGTGCTGCACCTGGTGTGCGACCTCTCCATCGCCGCCAACAACGCCCGTTTCGGCCAGACCGGGCCGCGCGTCGGCAGCTTCGACGCCGGGCTCGGCGCCGGGCTGATGGCGCGCACCATCGGCATGAAGCGCGCCAAGGAAATCTGGCTGCTCTGCCGCCAATACGACGCCGCGACGGCGCTCGACTGGGGGCTGGTAAACGCCGTCGTGCCGGTCGCCGATCTCGAAGCCGAAACCGTGCGCTGGTGCCGCGACATGCTCAAGCTGTCGCCAATGGCACTGCGCATGATCAAGGCCGGCTTCAACGCCGACACCGACGGCCTGGCCGGCATCCAGGAACTCGCCGGCAACGCCACCGGCCTCTTCTACATGAGCGAGGAAGGCCAGGAAGGCCGCAACGCCTGGCTCGAACGCCGCCCGCCCAACTTCGGCAAGTACCGCAAGCGCCCGTGAAGGTCGTCGCCGCCGACTGGCTGCCCTACTGCCTGCCGCTGCGCCGGCCGTGGCAGACCAGCCGCGGCATATTCGACGAACGGCGCGGCCACCTGCTCCGGCTGCGCACCGCCGACGGCATGACCGGCTGGGGCGACTGCGCGCCGCTCCCCGAATTCGGCATCGCCGAGGCGGCGGCGCGCGATCTGGCCGAGGAGTGCGCGCTGCTCGACCTCACCGCGCAACACGCCCGGGTCCCGCTCGGGGGTTGGCTGTCCGGCGCGGCGCCAGCACGGTCTGTCGCGGTCAACGCCGTTTTGGGGGCAATTTCCACGGTGACGCCGGAAGCCATGCGGGATTCGCTGACGGCCGGCTTTCGCGTTCTCAAGATCAAGGTCGGTGCCGGCCCGCTGGCGGACGAGATCGATCATCTGCGGCAGATCTGCGCCACCCTGCCCGCCGGTGTAGGTCTGCGCCTCGACGCCAATGGTGCGTGGGATGAAGTGGACACCCGGCGCTTTCTTGCGGCCTGCCTGCAGTTGCCGATCGAGGGTATCGAGGAGCCGCTGCGCGGCCCGGACGCCGCCACCCTGCGCCGCTTGCAGGCAGCGGTTCCCTTCCCCCTAGCCATCGACGAGTCGCTCCACCTGATCGACCGCGATTTCTGGCAGGCGCCCCCCGTCCGCCGCCTCGTCATCAAGCCGGCCCGCGTCGGCGGCCTGCTGGCCAGCATCGAACTTGGCCTGCGCGCCCGGGCGGCTGGCGTCGAGTGCATCGTTACCTCGAGTCTGGAAAGCGCCTGCGGGTTGACCGCCTGCGCCCACCTCGCCACAGCCATTGCCCCGGATTCCTGTCACGGTCTCGCCACGGCCGGCTGGCTCGCGAACGACACCGGCGATGTCCCGGCCATCGTCGGCGGCCGGATGTTGCTGCCGCGTAATCCGGGTCTCGGGTTCCCCCGGATATCCGGGGTTGCCGATTCTTTTCCCGCCGTGCATGAGGGCAACTGACATGCAGGGGCTGGAAGACCTCCACCCCCGATGACCAGGATGGCAGTTACAAGTCTTTACCACTGGTTACAGCTTCCGGCTCCCGCCTTGTCTAATATATAAAAATGCTTTTGAGGAATGATGTAATGAATCGAGCCGGGTTTCTCGCAACTGCTCTCGCCGCGGTAGCAATATCGCTAACCGGTTGCGTCGTCGCACCTGTCGGCCCGCCGGCGTACGTCGAGCCGGTCATGATGGCGCCGCCGCCCCCGCGAGTAGAGTATCTCGGTCCTCCGCCGACGGTGGGGTATGTCTGGATTTCCGGTGCCTGGCACTGGCGCGGTGGACGCTATGAATGGGGTCCAGGCTATTGGGCGCCGCCGCGTCCCGGGCACAGATGGGTTCCCTACCGTTGGGAACGGGACGGGAAGCACTGGCGGCAGCATGGCGGATACTGGGATCGGCACTGAGCCGATGCGCGCCTGCCTGCTCACTTTCCTGCTTGCTCTCCAATGCACCGGCTGTGCGGTGGTTGCCGTGGCTGACGCGGCGGTAACGGTCGTTGCGACGACCGTGAAAGTAGGTGCGACGGTCGTCGAGACCACGGTCGACGTCGCTGCGGCGGGGGTCAACGCCGTGGTCGGAAGTTCCGACGAAATGAAGCAGTGAATCCGCAAAGGACTTCAACCGACACATTCGCCGGGTTGCCACGCGGATCGCCGACCAAGGGGCCTGTTGCGAGCATCGCCGGCGCCTGACGGGCCAAGGCGCTCAACCGACATGAACGCTTCGGGCAATCCGGGTACATACTGTCGTACAGCCAAAGGAGGCAATCATGTGCAAATTCGTTGTCCCATTCATCGCGGCGCTGGCCCTGGTGGCGCTGCCAGCCCATGCCGACCGCGGATACTATGGCCGTGGCGGCAACGGGTATCACGGCGGGGATGGTGTCTCGCCGTGGGCCGGCCTGGCAGTTTTCGGCGCCCTCGCCGGCCTGGCGATCGTCGCCGAGAGCAGCAGGCCTGTCTATGTCGATCCGTACAATGCCGAGCCGGCCTATGCGCCGCAGGGGTTCTATATCGAAGGTCAGCCCGAAGCCGGTGTGACTCCGGCCAGTCCCGCCGGCGCCTGGTACTACTGCGTATCGAGCGCCATGTATTACCCTTATACCAAGGCGTGTCCCGAGGGATGGCAAGCAGTTCCCGCGCACCCTTATTGAGCGCGACCGCGCTGCCAACAACACGACAGCGACGACCCGTGCGGTCAAGAAACCCTGAATGCACTGTGGTCAGCACGGACCCATGAAAACCCTGCTCATCGTCTATCACTCGATGACCGGCGGCACCTTGCAGATGGCGCAGGCGGCCATCGAGGGAACGGTAGCCGAGCCTGCGCTCAACACACGCTTGCTCCATGCGCCCGATGCCAGCCCGGACGATGTTCTAGCAGCCGACGGCTACATCTTCGCAACGCCGGAGAACCTCGGCTCCATGTCCGGCCTGCTCAAGGATTTCTTCGACCGGACCTATTACGCCGCGCTTGACCGGGTGAATGGTCGGCCTTATGCGACTCTGATCTGCGCCGGCAGCGACGGCAGTGGCGCCGCGCGGCAAATTGCCCGTATTGCCACCGGCTGGCGCCTGAAACCCGTCGCTGAACCCCTGATCGTCTGCACCCACGCGCAAACCCCGGAGGCGATCCTGCAACCCAAGATCATCGCCACCCCGGAACTCGCGCAGTGCGCCGAACTCGGCACCGCGCTCGCGACCGGGATCGCACTCGGGGTGTTCTAGTCCGCAGTTCCTTCGTCGTGTAGTCACTGCAGGTAAGCGAATTCCCCGTGGCTGTTGAGGAGTGACAGGTTATGGATGGTGTTTATCGGCTATTCATGCGGTTACCAATTCGTCTGGTAATCCGGCGCGATGTGGTCGAGTTTTATGGACATGGCTGCGCGCGCCGCAACTGCCCGCGTCGTCAGCATCGGCTGCCCGATTGAAATCGCCCCAAAAATGGGTAATCGAGGTGGACAGGCTGACACCGAAATTGTCGGCGATCTCGGCCAAGGTTTCCAGCGTCATCCGACGACGCTGCAGGGCCCAAGCGTCGCTCCATGGCAGCAGGAGCCGCTGCATCAGCCTGCCCCCGGGGCAGCCTGTTCACCAGGCCAGGGTGAATCGGTACTCCTCCCGGCTTGGGCCGCGATCCGTTACGCGTACGACAGCAGTGTAGTTGTTTGCGCTCTCCGGCTGCTGGATCAACTCGATCGTGCCGCGCCCTTCCATCTTCGTGATCTGCACGCCCCCGTTGCGCTTGGGTAGAGCTCCGTCAAAGCGGTAGCGCGCGCACTGCAAGCTGCGGCCTGCCTTGACGACGACCCTGACCGAGCGATGGCGGATGTGGAGATCGACGGTGCCGTCGACATCGCCGCGCCAGTAAAGACTGCCTTGCTGCTGTTCGGGCGCCGGGGTTGCGGCCCCGACCTCCTCGGCACCGGCCGGCAACGTGAAGGCGGCGGCGGACAGACAGATCATGGTGGCTGAGGCAAATCGGGCAAACGACTTCATGGGGTGCTCCGTGCTGAAGGGATATCGAGAATATGTCACCGTAAACGGCCTGTCCATCGCGCAGCCATCGCTTGACCGCTGCCGCGCCTTCTGCCCGCCGGAGCGACGAACACAACTGGTCAGTCTCCCCGATCATTCCCGATCCGCCCGCTCCCAGATCGTCGCTTCCGCCAGGGTGTGCTGGAATTTCCGGCGCGTTTCGCGGATCACGAAGGGCACTATCCGCGGTTCGCCGAGCAGGCGAAAATGCCTGCCGAGGATCGCCTTCAGCCCGTCGAGCGTGGTGAAATTCTCGCCGTCCTGCTTGAAACCGCCAATCCATTCCGCCCGCGCGGTATGCTCCTCGAGCCAGGTATACGGCGAGGTGATCACCAGCAGTCCGCCGGGCCTGATCCGGGCATGGATGCTTTCGAGCAACTTGCTCGGGCTGTGCAGGCGGTCGATCAGGTTGGCCGCCAGGACAAGGTCGTAGTCGGCATGAATCGCTTTCAGGTTGCAGGCGTCGCCCTGGACGAAATCGACCTTGTCGCGCACCGCTTCAAGGCCGAGGTCGGCCAAGCGCCGTTCGCGGTACGAAACCAGTTCTCCCTCATCGACCAGCGTGTACCGCAGGCTGCCTTGCGTCGCCAGTTGCACGCCGACCCCGATGAAGCGCGCCGAGAAATCCAGTCCCGTGACCCTGTCGAAATGCCGGGCCAGTTCGAAGCTTGCCCGGCCAGTGGCGCACCCGAGATCGAGAGCATTGTGCGCCGGCCTGCCGGCCATGGCCGCAATCGCCAGTTCGGCGACGGCGCGCGGAAAATTGGCGACGCCGAAGTATTCGTCGCCGTAATGGAACTCGGCGTATTCGGAAACCAGGCGGTCGGTTTCGTATTGCGACACTGGCCGCGCGGCCAACGGCTCACCGACCACGTAGCGGAAGCCGGCGTGCTGAAAGAAATGCCGGCGGAAAGCATAGCGCGCCGCGTGCCGGGCCTCGTTGCCGCAGGATATCCAGGAACCGCCCTTGATCAGGTTGTGGCGCTCGTCGAAGGTTGGCGTCGTGAAGTCGTCGTAGATCGGGTGCACCCGGAAGCCGTCGAACGGATGGATCGGCGTTTCGGTCCATTGCCAGACGTTGCCGACCACATCGAACAAGGGCCCGTGGGCAAAGGTATTGACCGGGCACGATGACGCCCAGTGGTCGAGGTGGATGTTGGCGGCAGCCGGCGCGTCGTCGGGCAACTCGCCCAGCCCGGACACCGCAAGCAGGCGATACCACTCATCCTCGCTCTGCAGGCGGACTGGCGCGCCGCTGGTCCGCGCCTTCCAGCGGCAGAAGGCGCTGGCCTCGTGGAAGTTGGTCTCGACTGGCCAGTCCCAGGGCATATCGACGATCTGCGTCAGCAGACGCAACTGCCAGCCCTCGGGCTCAAGATGCCAGAATGTGGGATGGTGCGCCCTGGCGAATCGCTTCCAGGCCTTGCCTTCCTGGTCCCACAGACGGTCATCCTCGTAGCCCCCGGCTTGGACGAAGGACAGGAATTCACCATTGGACACCAGATGGCGCGCCGCCTTGAAGGCTGGCACGGCGGCGTGATGTTCGCCGTATTCGTTGTCCCACCCATAGTTGGCGTCCGCAAACGCCTTGCCGAGACGCACCTCGCCGGCCGGAATGTCCACCAGCCTGTTGTCGGGCTGCGCACCGGAGAGGCCACACGGCACCCATGCCGGATGCGGGCGCACATAGTCGAGGCGGTGCTGACGAATCAGGACCGACGAGGTCTCGAGGTGAATCCGTTCGTGCTCGATGCCCATCACGATCACCCACCACGGGTTCTCCCAGTCGATCGGCAGGGTCAGCGGCGCATTGCGGATGATCGCATCGACCGCGGCGCGCACCCGGTTGCGATAGTCCCTGACCGCGGCCACGGTCGGCCAGTCGTAATTGGCTTCATTAAGATCGTCCCAGCTCATTTCATCGACGCCGATGGCGAACATCGACTCGAAACGGGGATTGATCCGTTCCTTGAGCAGACCGGCCAGCAGCAGCTTGTTGATGAAGAAGGTCGCCGTGTGGCCGAAGTAGAAAATCAGCGGGTGACGCAGCGCGATCGGCTTTGCGAAATACGCTTCGTCGCAGGTCAGAACCTCGAACAACTGCTCGTAGCGGTCGAATGTCCGGTGAAAATAGTCGAGAATCCGCTGCCGGCTACGTGCCGGATCGGCATCGGCGAGGGGTGGGGTGCGGGGGAAGAGCGCTGCTGACATGGAATTCGAGTAGGGCAATGAACGGTTGGCAGAATGGCAATTAGATCACGATGGCGGACTATCGCGTGGGTATGAGCATTTCCCGGACCTCGCCGCGCCCCGGGTTGAAACTGTTGACCGAATGCGGCGAGGCAAAACCGATCGATAAACCGCAGATCAGGCGATAGTGCCCCGGGATGGCGAAGGCGTCACGCACCGGCCCCGCCCAGGTGGCCAGCGCACCCTGGGCGCAGGTCGCGAGCCCGTGCGCCTGCGCGGACAGCATCAGCGTCTGGAGAAAGATTCCGGTATCGAGGATGGAAAACTCGCGCAGCCCCTGATGGGCAAACAAGAAAATGACTGTCGGTGCGCCGAAAAACTCGAAGTTGCGGCGCATCTGGCGGTTTCGCGCAGCCTTGTCGTGGCGGGCGATGCCCAGCAGCTCGTACAGCCCATGCCCGGTTGCGCGGCGCCGCGGCTGAAGATCGGCCGGGTATGCGAAATTGGTCGCGAAATCGCCGTCGGGCAGCCCCTTGCGCGTCGCCAGCAGTTTCAGCTTCCCCCACAGACCGCCCTGCCGGGCCTTCATCGCCAGATCGAAGCGTTCGCATAGCTCACCTTTGAGGCGCTGCACGAGGTCGCCGGAAGCGACGGCGAGGCGATAAGGCTGCGTGTTCGACCAGCTCGGAGACCAGTTGGCATCAGCCAGCACGGCGTCAAGCAGGTCCGGCGGAATCGGCTCCGGCAGAAAGTCGCGGACACTGCGCCGCGTGCGGATGATGTCGGACAGAACCGCGGCGGGGGCAGGCGAGATCATCGTGTCGGGGTCGCCGAGGGGGCGGCGAACCAGTCCAGCGCGCGATTCCACAGCGGCTGTGCCGATTGCCGGAAGTAACCCATGTGCCCGATTCCGCGCAGGCCTTCCCGCCCGGGGTCGAGGTCCACTGCCTGCCAGTTGGCATTGCGGTAGCCGGTCATGAAGGCATCGCGCGAGCGTGGGGAGGCCCAGCGATCGTCAAGCGAGTTGGCGGCGACGATCGGCGTCCTGACGCTCGCGAAGCCTTCGGTGAATTGCGCCATCGCCGGGTCATCGAGAAAATATCGGGGAAAACGGCACCAGCGGCGCCACCGCCGATAGACGCCCAGTGGCAGATCTTCACCGAGTCCGAGGCGGCTCCAGGCGAGATAACCCTTCCAGCGGACGATCGCCGGACCGACGACGCGCCACATGGCGAGTACCCGCAATTGTTCCAGGGGCGGCATCCAGCCGTGCCAGCCGGCGCCGGTGCCAAAGGTATACAGGCGAGCGATCCGGTCGTGATTGGGCAGCAGGCCGAATGCGTGACCGCCGAACGAATGGCCGACCATGAACAGCGGCACCGCCGGCTCGCTCATGGCTTCGACGGCGGCGGCCAGATCAAGCGTCGCCCAGTCCACAAAGTCCATCTCGAAGCCGCGCAATGATTCGGGGCGCGAAAGTCCGACACCCCGGTAGTCGAGCGTCAGCGTATCGAAGCCGCGCGCGCTGGCATACTCGGCAAAGCGCCGGTAAAAATGCTGCGGCACGCCGGTTGCCCCGGCCACTACCAGCTTGCCCCGGCGCGGCCCGATCGCCTCATAGCGCTTGGCGCCCAGGCGATAGCCGTCGGCAGCAACGAGCGTCACGAGGCGCTCTCGCGTACGAGGAGAATCTGCGGTCGTCGTCATGAATGCAGTCTGTAGACCGGCTGCTCGATTGTCAACATGCCCTATGCCAGCACCCGGCAATGCCGGAATTCTTGATCTGCCTTGCGGCGGGCCAACATCCGGCGACCTTACAATTCATGGCCCATGGAGTCAGCCCCTTCACTAGCCCGCTATCTTTCCGCCGCCGCAACGCGCTGGCCGCAAGCGCTGGCAATGCGCACTGCGGAACGGCAATGGACGTATCGGCAGTGGCTTGCCGAAGTGGCCGCGCTGGCGGAAACCATCGAAACGTCGCGGCGCCCGATGAACGTTTCCGGGACCAGTCTCGATCTGGCCCGGCACGCCTTCGCCTGCAGCCTGAAGAATCGCCCGTTCCAGCCGGTCGACCGCGCCGCGCAGGTCGCAGACGAGCCCTTGCCACCCGGCATCGCACTCGTCATCGCGACCAGCGGCAGCGAGGGCGAACCGCGCCGCGTCATGCTGAGCGATGCCAATCTCGACGCCGCGGCTGGCGCCGCCAACCCCCATCTATCGCTGCTGCCCGGCGACCTGTGGCTCGACTGCCTGCCGCTCCACCACATTGGCGGCCTGTCCATCCTCTGGCGCTGTGCCCGTGCCAGCGCCGGTGTTCTGTTGCATGAAGGCTTCGCCGCCGAAACAGTCGCAGCATCGCTAGTACACCATCCGGTGACTCACCTGTCGCTGGTTCCCGCCATGCTGGCCCGACTGCTCGACTGCGGCGCTCGCCCGCCTGGCTGCCTGCGCCACGTAGTCGTCGGCGGTGCGGCATTGGCCCAGGTACTCCATGACCGGGCGACAGCTGCCGGCTGGCCACTCAACCCGAGCTACGGGATGAGCGAAACTTCCGCCCAGGTGGCGACCCACAAGGCCTGCGACGGGCCTTGGCACGAGGGCCTGGTCGGCCGGCCGCTCGGCGCCAACGAGTTTGCGCTGACCACCGGTGGCCGCATCCGCGTCCGCGGCCCGCAGGTCATGGCCGGCTACGTCGACGGCGGCGGTATCGCCGCCGATGGCTGGCTGACCACCGGCGACCTCGGCAAAATCGACGAAAAAGGACGGTTGACCGTGACCGGCCGCGCCGACGACATGCTGATCAGCGGCGGCCACAACATTCACCCGCTGACGGTCGAATCCTGTCTCGCCGGCTGCCCGGGCATCCGCGATGTCGCCATCGCCGGCCTGCCGGATCCGGTCTGGGGCGACCGCATCGTCGCCTTCGTCGTCGGCGACGCGACGCCGGAAGGCATCCAGGCCTGGTGCCGAACGCGCCTGCCGCGGGCAGCCCTGCCGCGGCACATCATTCGTCTGACCAGCCTGCCGCGCAACGCTGCCGGCAAGCTGGAACGCACCGTCCTGCGTCAACTGGCCAAGAACTCCCGGGCATGATCTCCACCCTCCGCCGTCGCCTCGCCGATCCCTCGCTGGTCGCGCAGCTGTACGCGCTGGCCGCTGGCGCCCAGGCATCGGCGGCGGTCAGCCTGAGCATCGAGCTGGGCCAGCGCGCTACCGACTGGCTCGCCGCCCTGCCCGCCGAGGCGCCATTCTGGTACCAGGCACAACCGGCGCAGGGGAGCTATCGCCTCGGCATCGGCCACGCGCTGCAGGTCAGCAGCGCCGGAACGAACCGTTTCGCCGCACTTGACAACGCCTTTGCCGGCCTGCGCGACGTCTGGCGCCACAATGGTCCCGCGCTGGCACTCTGTGGCTTCGCCTTCGACGAGAACAGCCAGGCAGACCTGCCCAACGCGCTGCTGGCAATCCCCGCCATCCTCCTCGAAGCGCGGAACGGCCGCTGCCAGGCAACGCTCAGCACGACCGCCGGAAGGATTGCCCAAGCAGCTACGGGCTGGCTGAACCTGCTGGCCAGTCCGGCGCGCGGAGCGGACTATCGCCAGTTGCCAGCCGGCGACAATGTACTTGCGAACCACGCCTGGATTGCGCGGGTCAGAGCCGCCCTGCGCGACATCGAACACGGGAAGGTCGACAAGGTCGTCCTCGCACGCAGCCGCCATCTGGCAGCCGATAGGCCAATTTCGGCTGGCCGCCTGCTCGCTGCGCTGAACGAACAGCAGCCCGATTCCATGATCTACGCCTTCGGCGCAGGGCCGCAGACCTTCCTCGGCGCCACGCCCGAGCGGCTGGTCAGTCTCGCCGGCCGTTACCTCTCCGCCGATGCACTCGCCGGGACAGCCTGGCCCGGATCGCTCGATCTCGATGCCCCGAAGAATCGGCACGAACAGGCGCTGGTCACCAAGGCCGTCATGGCCAGTCTGGCTGCATACTGCGAACTGCCGCCGCAGCCCGGACCGGTCGAAATCCATGCCGCCGGCCACATCAGTCATCTGCGCAGCCGGATCACCGGAATCACGGCGCCCGGCACGTCGATCTTCGACCTCGTCCGCGCCCTGCATCCGACGCCCGCGGTAGGCGGCTTTCCGGGACCGGCGGCAATGAACTGGCTGGCCAGACATGGCGAGGTACGAAGCGGCTGGTACAGCGGCGGCTTTGGCACCCTGACGGCAACTGGTGACGGCGAGTTCTGGGTTGCCCTGCGTTCGGCCCTGATTACGGGCAGTCGCGCCGAACTGCACGCCGGTGCCGGCATCGTTGCCGGTTCCGACCCTGAACTCGAGCTTGCCGAGACCGATGCCAAGATCGGCACGCTGCTTTCGGCGCTTGGCCGCCTTCCCGCAAGCAAGCGCAGCGCCTCCGGTTGACCCCGCTGACGCCCGGTACGACGGGCAAAAAGTCATCAAGGCGGGACGCAAGTGCTTCAAATTGGCGGGCGTGAAGAATATACTTCTGCAAACTAGCGAGGAGGCTGAAATGACACTGCATCAAGGGAAAGACGACTATCCACCGCAGAATTACCTGAACCGGGAACTGGGTTTGCTCGCGTTCAACCGCCGCGTGATGGCCCAGGCGCAGGACGAGCGAGTACCCCTGTTGGAGCGCTTGCGTTTCCTGTGCATCGTGTCCAGCAACCTGGACGAGTTCTTCGAAGTCCGCGTGGCTGGGCTCAAGGAGCAGATCAAGGCGAATGCGCCGATCATCACGACCGACGGCATGACCGCGCACGAGGCATTCCGCCTGGTGTGCGAGGAAGCGCATGCCCTCATCGGCGAACAGTACCGGACCCTGAATGACGTCGTTCTGCCGCTGCTGGCGGAACAGGACATCCGCTTTCTGCGCCGCTCCAAGTGGACCGACGCCCAGCGCGAGTGGATCCGCCAGTATTTCTTCCGTGAAATGGTGCCGGTGCTGACGCCGGTCGGGTTGGATCCGTCACACCCATTCCCGCGCGTCCTCAACAAGAGTCTCAATTTCGCCGTCGAACTCGAAGGCAAGGATGCCTTCGGCCGCAGTTCCAATGCCGCCATCGTTCAGGCGCCGCGCGTCCTGCCCCGGGTTACCCAGGTACCACGGGAAATTGCCGGTTGTGCGCACGGCTTCGTCTTCATGTCGTCGATCCTGCATGAATTCGTCGGCGAACTGTTCGCCGGCATGACGGTGCGCGGCTGCTACCAGTTCCGCGTGACCCGCAATTCGAACCTCTTCGTCGACGAGGAGGAGGTCACCAACCTGCGCACCAAGCTGCAGGGCGAACTGCCGCAGCGCCATTTCGGTGACGCCGTCCGCCTCGAGGTGGCCGAGAGCTGTTCTGATTCGATGGTCGAGTTCCTGCTCGACCAGTTCGGCCTGAGCCGCGACGATCTCTACCGCGTCAACGGACCGGTCAACCTGGTTCGCCTGATGCAGGTACCCGACTGGGTGGATCGTCCCGACCTGAAATTCCCTCCCTTCACTCCCGGCCTGCCCAAGGCCGTCGGCAAGGGTGCCAACATCTTCCACAGCATCCGTCACGGCGACATCCTGCTGCACCACCCCTTCCAGTCGTTCGCTCCGGTCATCGAATTCCTCAACCAGGCGTCGACCGATCCGGCCGTCGTCGCGATCAAGATGACCGTGTACCGCACCGGCACCGATTCGGTGCTGATGCAGTCGCTGATCCGCGCCGCGCAGAACGGTAAGGAAGTGACCGTCGTCGTCGAACTGATGGCGCGCTTCGACGAGGAAGCCAACATCGAATGGGCGACCAAGCTGGAGCAGGTCGGCGCCCACGTCGTCTACGGTGTCGTCGGCTACAAGGTGCATGCCAAGGCGCTGCTGATCGTGCGCCGCGAGGAAGGCCATCTCAAGCGTTACGCTCACCTCGGCACCGGCAACTATCACCCGCGCACGGCAAGGCTCTATTCCGACTTTGGCCTGATGACCGCCAACGACGAAATCACCCAGGACGTCAACGAAGTCTTCAAGCAACTGACCGGCCTGGGCAAGGCGCGCTCGCTGGAACATGTGTGGATGGCCCCGTTCACCCTGCAGCCCAATGTCGTCGCCGCCATCGCCAAGGAAGCCGAAGCGGCAAAGGCAGGCAAGAAGGCCATGGTCGTCGCCAAGATGAACTCGCTCCTCGAACCGGAAACGATCGATGCGCTGTATCAGGCCTCGCAGGCCGGCGTCCAGATCGAACTGATGATTCGCGGCGTCTGCGGGCTACGCCCGGGGGTGCCCGGGCTTTCGGAGAACATCAAGGTCCATTCGATCATCGGCCGCTTCCTCGAGCACCACCGCATCTTTTATTTCTACGACGGCGGCAAGGAATCGGTCTATCTCTCGAGCGCCGACTGGATGTATCGCAACTTCTTCCGCCGCATCGAACTCGCCTTCCCGATCCTCGACGCCAAGCTCAAGAAGCGCGTCATCAACGAAGGTCTCAAGTTCTATCTCGCCGATAACCAGCAGTCCTGGGACATGAACGGCGACGGGGTCTACCAGCGGCGCAGGTCAGCCCGCGCCAAACCCCACAGCGCCCAGTCGGACCTGATGCTGACCCTGGGAGGCTGAAACTGTTTGGGAATGGCCGCCGGTTGCGGTCGACCTCGAGGAGAACATGAAAATGCGGCCTTGCGGCCGCATTTTTTCGGCTGACGGCAACAACGTAGCACTCCGCGATCTGGGCGTGGTCGTCGGCGAATGCAAGACTTTCTCGTTGGCGGCAGATCGGCCAACTGGCCCGGCAACCGCGGATTTCAAGTTGCCGTTTCCAAAAGCGCGGGAGCTTGGTGAATGCTAGAATCGGCAGCCCACCTCACCCCAACCACATGCGCCAACTGATACTCGATTTGCTGCCGGAAATCCCGCCGACATTGGACAATTTTGTCGCCGACGGCAACGCCGAAACACTGGCCGCCTTGACGGGCTGGCTGGCCGGCGCACGCCCCGAGACATCATTCTGCCTGTGGGGAGAAGCGGGTTCCGGGCGCTCCCATTTGCTGCTCGCCAGCGGCTTCGCCTATATCGATGCAGCGCTCGACCCGGCGCTTGCCAAAGTCACGGAGGTCGCGCAACTGGCCGTCGACCATGTCATTGCGCTGAGCGAGGTTGGGCAGATCGCCCTGTTCAATCATTACAACCGCCTGAAACTGGCCGGCGGACAATTGTTGACCGCAGCCGACCAGCCGCCGGCTCATCTCGCCCTGCGTGAAGACCTGCGCACCCGCCTTGGCTCGGGGCTGATCTATCGCCTGCGGCCATTGTCGGACGGCGAGAAGGTCGCCGCCCTCGCCGCCCAGGCCAGGGAGCGCGCCCTCAAGCTGTCGCCGGAGAGCATCGACTACCTGATGCGCCACGCCCCGCGCGATATGCGCACCTTGTCCGCGTTCATCGACGCGCTCGACCGCTACACGCTGGAACACAAGCGCGCGGTCACGCTGCCCTTGCTGCGTGAACTGCTCAACGAAACCCTGCCGCTGGATCTCGGACAATGAACCTCGCCCTGTTCGACCTCGACAATACCCTGCTGGCCGGCGACTCCGATTTTGAATGGGCGCAGTTCCTGATCGGCAAGGGCGTCGTCGACCGCGAGGTGCAGGAGGCGAAGAATATTGAGTTCTACGACCAGTACAAGGCCGGCACGCTCGACATCGACGAGTTTCTGGCCTTCCAGCTGGCGCCGCTGACCCGTCATTCGCGCGCCGAACTGGATGCCTGGCACCGTGAATACATGGATCGCCACATCCGCCCGCTGATCGGCGACCCGGCGCGGCAACTGGTGCGGCAGCATCTGGACAGCGGCGACCTGTGCGCCATCGTCACCGCGACCAACAGCTTCATCACCGGCGCGATCGCCCGCGAATTCGGCATTGCCCACCTGATCGCCACGGTTGCCGCGGTTGACCCGAAAAACGGGGCATTTTCCGGCGACCCGCGCGGGACACCTTCTTTCCGCGCTGGCAAGATCGCCCGCGTCGAGAGTTGGCTGGAGTCGCTCGGCCTCTGGTGGGGCAGCTTCGCCGCAAGCTTTTTCTACAGCGACTCGCACAACGACCTGCCGCTGATGGACAGGGTCACGACGCCGGTGGCCGTCGATCCGGACCGGAAATTGCGCCGGCACAGCCGCGAAATGGGCTGGAAAATCATCACTTTGCGGTAGAATCGACGCTTTTTCGCAGCGCGCCATGCGCTTCCTGAACGGCAATACGTGATCCGCAAACTCATTTCCCGGGTGTTCGGCAGCAAGAAGGCCGTCGCCAGCCACCACGAACCGGCGATCATTCCCGTCTCCCGCCATGGCATCACCCGCGACCGCATCAGTTCCGGCAGCCGGCGCGTCTGTGAGGGTTTACAGCAGCAGGGCCACAAGGCCTATGTCGTCGGCGGCGCGGTACGCGACCTGCTGATCGGCGCCGAGCCCAAGGACTTCGACATCGCCACCGATGCCACGCCGGATGAAATCCGCCGCGCCTTCCGCCGTTCGCGCGCCATCGGCCGGCGCTTCCAGATCGTCCATGTGATGATGGGCCAGGAAACGATCGAGGTCACGACCTTCCGCG
>WBZU01001115.1_pt1 | contig 20962 bp, 16 predicted proteins | sample 5204311 | NCBI WGS metagenome assembly WBZU01 (sample SAMN12344359, study PRJNA552823) | activated sludge metagenome | biome: Activated sludge suspended growth; feature: Nitrification reactor; material: Wastewater; isolation source: activated sludge from nitrification reactor of wastewater... | reverse complement strand
TGGCGCGGCGATCTGTTGGGCGGCCAGTTCCTGGGCGACGTCGGCGTAGCGCAGGTTGGCCGTCCACACCCTAGGCAGACGGAAGACGACTGCGGTGATGGCCACGCGTCCGTTGAGATGCCAGCCTTCCTGCTTGAACATGCTGTCGCGGTAGGCGAAACGGCATTCGTCGCGGTCGACGGTGAAAAATGCCTGTTTTTCAAAATCCCAGGCGGTCAGGGAATGGAATCGTTCGGCGACCTCCAGCCCGTAGGCGCCGATGTTCTGGATCGGCGCGGCGCCCACGGTGCCGGGAATCAGGCTCAGGTTTTCCAGCCCCGGCCAGCCCTGCGCCAGCGTCCAATGCACGAAATCGTGCCAGTTCTCGCCGGCGCCGGCCGCGACGTACCAGGCATCGGCATCCTCCGTGAGCAGGCGTTTGCCGGGAATGGCCATGTGCACCACCAGCCCGTCGAAATCGCCGTTCAGCACCAGGTTGCTGCCGCCGCCAAGGACGAAGCGCGGCGTTTCGCGGAGTTCGGGGGCGGTGAGTTGCGCGGCTTCGTCGATGGTGGCGTAGCGCGCCGCCCGGCCCGCCAGGGCAAGAGTATTGCGCGCCGCGAGATCGACGCAGTGCCGCAGGATCACAGCAATGGCGCCAGCCAGTATTCGGCGTCCTTGAGACTCATGCCCTTGCGCCCGGCCCAGTCTGCCAACTGGTCATGGCCGATCTTGGGGATGGCGAAATACTGCGCCGCCGGGTGGCCGATGTAGAAGCCCGAGACGGAAGCGGCCGGGGTCATGGCGCAGGATTCGGTGAGCCCCATGCCGGCGTTGGCCGGCGCGTCGAGCAACGCGAACAGTTCGCGCTTGGCGGTGTGGTCGGGGCAGGCCGGATAGCCGGGAGCGGGGCGGATGCCCTTGTATTGCTCGGCGATCAGCGCTTCGTTGTCGAGGCTTTCGTCGCCGGCATAACCCCAGTAGTGGGTGCGCACGCGCAAGTGCAGCCATTCGGCGGCGGCTTCGGCCAGGCGGTCGGCCAGCGATTTGAGCATGATCGCCGAGTAATCATCGTTGGCCGCCTCGAAGGCGGCGACGCGCTCCTCGATGCCGAGGCCGGCAGTGACGGCGAAGGCACCGACGTAATCGCGTTCGCCGACATAATCGGCCAGCGCGACGTTGAAACGGCCCTTCGGCTGCTTGTGCTGCTGGCGCAGGCCGACCCAGCGGGTCAGCTCGCGGCTGCGCTCCTCGTCGGCGTAGATGACGATGTCTTCATTCTTGCCGAGGGCCGGGTAGAGACCGAAAACGGCACGGGCGGTCAGCCAGTTTTCGCTGACGATGCGGGCCAACATGGCCTTGGCGTCGGCGTAGAGCTGGCGGGCCGTTTCGCCGACCACCTCGTTTTCCAGGATGGCCGGGTAGCGGCCGACCAGGTCCCAGCTCTGGAAGAAGGGCGACCAGTCGATGAAGAGGGCGATGTCCTCGAGTTCAAGCGTGATCACCTGCAGCCCGAGCTGGTTGGGGATGACCGGGGCGTAGGGCTGGTTCCACGTGAAACGGTTGGCGCGCGCTTGGGCCAGCGAAACCAGCGTGGCGCCCTTGCGGCCAGCATGCTCGGCGCGCACGGCGGCGTATTCGGCGACGATTTCTTTCTTGTAGCCGGCGCGCTGGTCGGTTGACAACAGCTTGGTGGCAACGCCGACGGCGCGCGAGGCGTCCGGCACATAGACGACGGCGCCCTGGTAATTGGGGGCGATCTTGATCGCGGTATGGGCACGGCTGGTCGTTGCGCCGCCGATCAGCAGCGGCTGCTGCATGCCCTGGCGCTGCATTTCGCCGGCGACATGCGACATTTCCTCCAGCGACGGGGTGATCAGACCGGAGAGGCCGATGATGTCCACCGCGTGTTCGCGTGCCGCGTGCAGAATGTTCTCGCAGGAGACCATGACGCCGAGGTCGATGACGTCGTAGCCGTTGCAGCCGAGGACGACGCCGACGATGTTCTTGCCGATGTCGTGCACGTCGCCCTTGACCGTCGCCATCAGGATCTTGCCCTTGCTGCCGAGGCCGGTGCGCGATTTCTCGGCTTCGATGTAGGGCAGCAGATGGGCGACCGCCTGTTTCATGACGCGCGCCGATTTGACCACCTGCGGCAGGAACATCTTGCCGGCGCCGAAGAGGTCGCCGACGTGGTTCATGCCGGCCATCAGCGGGCCTTCGATGACGGCGAGCGGCGGCTTGCCTGCGGCTTCCAGCTGGGCGCGGACTTCCTCGGTGTCGGCGACGACGAAATCGGTGATGCCCTTGATCAGCGCGTGCTCGAGGCGCTTTTCGACGGACTGCTCACGCCAAGACAAATCCGGTCCGCTGTCCCTGGCCTTGCCTTCCTTGACCGTCTGGGCGAAATCGACCAGCGCCTCGCCGGCTTCCGGATGGCGGTTGAGCACCACGTCCTCGACCTTCTGGCGCAGGGTTGGCTCCAGGTCGTCATAGATGCCGAGCATGCCGGCATTGACGATGCCCATGGTCATGCCGGCACGGATCGCATGGTAGAGGAAGACGGTGTGAATCGCCTCGCGCACCGGGTCGTTGCCGCGGAAGCTGAAGGAGACGTTGGACACGCCGCCGGAAACGTGCGCGTGCGGCAGATGCTGCTTGATCCAGCGCACCGATTCGATGAAGTCGACGGCGTAGTTGTCGTGTTCCGGGATGCCGGTGGCGATGGCGAAGATGTTCGGGTCGAAGATGATGTCCTCGGCCGGAAAACCGATGCCGGTCAGCAGTTCGTAGGCCTTGGCGCAGATTTCGATCTTGCGCGCGTAGGTGTCGGCCTGGCCCTTTTCGTCAAAGGCCATGACGATCACCGCGGCGCCGTAGCGGCGGGCGAGTTTGGCCTGTTCGAGGAACCTGGCCTCGCCCTCCTTCATCGAGATCGAATTGACGATGCCCTTGCCCTGGATGCACTTGAGGCCGACTTCGATGACTTCCCACTTCGACGAGTCAATCATGATCGGCACCCGCGAGATATCCGGCTCGGAGGCGATCAGCTTGAGGAACTTGTCGATGGCGGCCAGCGAATCGAGCATCGCCTCGTCCATGTTGATGTCGATGATCTGGGCACCGTTCTCCACCTGCTGGCGGGCGACGGCCAGCGCGTCGTCGAAGCGTCCCTCCAAAATCATCCGCGCAAAGGCCTTCGAGCCGGTGACGTTGGTGCGTTCGCCGACATTGACGTACAGGGAGTCCGGGCCGACGTTGAACGGTTCCAGTCCGGACAGGCGCAGCTTCTTGTCGATTTTCGGCACTTTTCGCGGGTCGACCGCAGCGACCCGCTGCGCGATGGCCGCGATGTGCTCCGGCGAGGTGCCGCAGCAGCCGCCGACGATATTGACGATGCCGCCCCGCGCCCAGCTTTCGATTTCGTCGGCCAGCATCTCGGCGGTCTCGTCGTAGCCGCCGAAGGCGTTAGGCAGGCCGGCGTTGGGGTGGGCCGAGACGAAACAGTCGCAGACGCGCGACAGTTCCTCGACGTACTGGCGCAGTTCCCTGGCGCCGAGTGCGCAGTTGAGGCCGAAGGACAGCGGCCGGATATGGTTCAGCGAATTCCAGAAGGCCTCGGCGGTTTGCCCGGACAGCGTGCGGCCGGAGGCATCGGTGATGGTGCCCGAGATCATCACTGGCCAGCGGCGCTTGGCGAGATCGAAGAAGGTTTCGATGGCGAACAGCGCGGCCTTGGCGTTGAGCGTGTCGAAGACCGTTTCGACGAGCAGGATGTCGGCGCCGCCCTCGACCAGGCCGGTGATTGCTTCGACATAGTTGGCGACCAGTTCGTCGAAAGTGACATTGCGGTAGCCGGGGTCGTTCACATCCGGCGAAATTGAGGCGGTACGGCTGGTCGGGCCGAGGACGCCGGCGACGAAGCGTGGCTTGGCCGGGTTGGCGGCGGTGAATTCGTCGCACAGCACGCGGGCGAGGCGGGCGCCCTCGAAATTCAGCTCGTAGACCAGTTCGGTCAGGTTGTAGTCGGCCTGCGACACCGAGGTCGAGTTGAAGGTACAGGTCTCGAGGATGTCGGCGCCGGCTTCCAGATAGGCGCGGTGAATGCCGCCGATGATGCCGGGCTGGGTGAGCACCAGCAGGTCGTTGTTGCCCTTGAGGTCGTGCGGGTGATCCTTCAGGCGTTCGCCGCGATAGTCGGCTTCCTGCAACCCGTGGCGCTGGATCATGGTGCCCATGGCGCCGTCGAGGATCAGCAGGCGTTTGGCAAGGAGGGCGGAAAGTTCTGAAGTGCGGTCAGGTTGCATCGGGAATTTCCGTGAGCGGGAAAACCTCGAATTATATCAAGGAGCTGCGCTCAGCCCCGGACCTCGACGCGCTTGCCGGCCTTCTTGACCAGACCGCTTCCAGTATCGAAGTAGACATTGAAATAGGTCAGCTCGTTGTGCGGCATGCCCTCGATATGCCACTCCCAGACTTCCTCGCGCAGGTTGTCGAAGACCATCTTGTTGGCAGGCTTCCCGAGAAGGCGGCGAATCTGGTCTCGGGTCATCCCCTCGCGGGCCTTGGCATAGTTGCTGTCGTTCAGGACCTGCTCAAGCTTCTGGACAACCTGGTCGGCGCCCAGGGTAATCATGTAGCAATGAACGCCTGCCGGCTGCCGGGTGTATTCCCAGGTCACCGTGCCGTCTTCATTCCGGAACTCGAAGCCGGGGTTGCCCATCTTGGCGCGTACCTCGACGCCCGTGGTGATGCCCGGCTTGATCTCCGGCAGGACGATGATGTCACATGCCGGCAGGATGGCGGCGGTAATCGCCGTGAGCGCAGCCGAAATCCAGTTGGTCTTCTTCATGCGGTCAGAGTTTACCCTCTTCCCGCCCTGGCTTCATAATATCGGTGACTTCATATTCACGGAAAACCCAATGCAGAACCTTGATCCGGTTGCCGCCTACAATTTCTTGCACGCCAATCCCGAGGCCTTGCTGGTCGATTGCCGTACCGAGGTCGAATACATGTGTGTCGGTCATCCGAAAGGCGCCGAACACATCGCCTGGCAGGAGTCGCCGGACTGGGAGATCGATCCGCATTTCGCGGACAAGGTCCGGCATCTTCTCGTGGGCGACATGTCGCGACCCGTCTTGCTCATCTGCCGCAGCGGAATTCGCTCACGCGATGCCGGGGAAGCGCTTGAAGCTGCGGGCTTCATCAACGTGATCAACGTTGCCGAAGGCTTCGAAGGTCCGCTCGACGACAACTATCATCGCGGGACGCTCGGTGGCTGGCGTTTTCACGGGCTACCCTGGCAGCAGAATTGAGCGTCGGTAGAGCAGGGCAGACGCCGATCCGAGAATGAGGAACCCCGTCATCGCGAGCGCGAGGCTCAGCGTCGATCCCCAGACCGCCGGGGCGATCGCTGCCGCGACCAGGCTGTTGAATCCGGATTGCATGAATGTCTGACACGAAGCGGCCATCCCCCGGTTGTCGGGGAAGGGGTCGAGGGCGAACAGCGTCAGGTTGGGCATGGCCAGCGACATGCCCAGCGTGTACAGGAACAGGGGCGCGACGCTCCACGGCAGGCCGGCCGGGAGGACCAGATTCAGCCCGACATTAAAAAGCGCGGCGACGGCCATGACGCCGTGTCCCATCTTCACCGTCGCCGCCGGTGAGCGCCTTCCGGCGAGCCGTCCGGCCAGCCCCGAACCCAGCATCAAGCCCCCCATGGCCGGGCCGAAGAGCCACAGGAAGCTGGTCTCCGAGACGCCGAGGTGGTTCAGCAGAAACACCGGCGCCGACAGCACGTAGACAAAGAAACCGGCGAAATTGAGCGACAGTGCGCCGCTGGCGAGCAGGAACGGCGGCGAGGTCAGCACGTTCCAGTAGGCCCGGCCAAGGTATCCCGGGTGGAGCGACTGACGCTTTTCCGGCGGCAATGTTTCCGGCAGCAGTTTCCAGCAGGCGATCCAGAGTGTTGCGGTCGACAGCACGAGAAAGGCAAAAACCGCACGCCAGCCGAACCAGGTCTGTAACCAGCCGCCGATCACCGGAGCGATCGCCGGGGCCAGCGCGAACATCATCGTGATCTGCGCAATCAGGTGTTGCGCCGGGGGCCCGTCGAAGAGATCGCGGACGATGGCGCGGGTGACCACCATGCCGGCGCCGGCGGTCATGCCCTGCAGCCCCCGCCACAACCAGAGCTGCTCGATCGAGGTGGCAAAGGCGCAGCCGGCCGAGGCCGCGCCGAACAGGGCAAGGGCAACGAGAATCACGCGGCGGCGGCCGAAGCGGTCGGACAGCGCGCCATGCCACAGCGTCATCACGGCAAAGGCCAGCAGGTAGACCGAGAGCGTCTGCTGGACTTCGATCGGTGTGGCCTTTAGGTTCTGACCGATGTCGTGAAACGAGGGCAGGTAGGTGTCGATCGAAAACGGACCGAGCGCCGCCATGCCGGCCAGCAGGAAGGCGATGGTGCGAGTGGAACGCTCCCGCTCAGCCACCGGACAGGCGCCGGTACTGGATCGCCTCGGCCACATGGTGGGCACGAATCGAGGCGCTGTCCGCGAGATCGGCGACGGTCCGGGCGACCTTGAGAATGCGGTGCCAGGCGCGTGCCGACAGGTCCAGCTGCACGCTCGCCTGCTTGAGCAGTCGGCTGCCGGCTTCATCCGGCTGGCAAAGGGTATCGACCTCCTTCGCCGTCAGGCGGGCATTCGCCCTGCCTTGGCGCTCCCGCTGCCTCGCCAGTGCCGCCTCGACCCGGCAGCGCACGCTGGCCGATGACTCGCCGTCCCCCGCGCCGCCGAGGGCATCGACCGGCACCGCCGGAACCTCGATCAGCAGGTCGATCCGGTCGAGGAAAGGGCCGGAAAGCTTGCCGCGGTAGCGGGCAATCTGGTCCGGGGTGCAGCGGCACTTGCCGTTGCTGTGCCCGCTGAAACCGCAGGGGCACGGGTTCATTGCCGCGACGAGCTGGAATTCCGCCGGAAATCTGGCATGCCGGGCGGCGCGGGCGATGTGGATATGCCCGGATTCGAGTGGCTCGCGCAGGGTTTCCAGCACCTTGCGGTCGAACTGGGGCAACTCGTCGAGAAACAGCACCCCTTGGTGGGCCAGACTGATTTCACCCGGGCGCGGCGGGTTGCCGCCGCCGACCAGGGCAACGGCCGACGCGGTGTGATGAGGCTGGCGATAAGGGCGAACGCCGAAGGCTTCGGGCCGGAACTGCCCGACCAGCGAAAGGACTGCGGCCGAGGCCTTGGCCGCTTCGCCATCCAGCATCGGCATCAGTCCCGGCAGGCGGGCGGCGAGCATGGATTTTCCCGAGCCCGGCGGGCCGATCATGAGCAGCGAATGACCGCCGGCGGCGGCGACCTCAAGCGCCCGCTTGGCCTGGCTCTGGTCGGGAAATATCGGCTGATTCTCGCTGTCGACCGGAGCAGGTCCGGGCAACATGGCCCGACCACAAATGTGAGCGCACACTTCCAGAAGGGAGCGCGCGGCAAGGATGTTTCCCGAACCGATCAGCGCCGCTTCGCGCGCGCTTTCCTCTGGCAGGATGAAGGTCTTGCCGCTCCCGGCGGTTTGCAATGCCATGGCCAGCGCCCCCCGGATCGGGCGCAGTTCACCCGACAGCGAGAGTTCGCCGGCGAATTCGCAGTCGTTCAGCGCCGATGCGGGGATCTGGCCGCTGGCGGCGAGCATTCCGAGGGCGATCGGCAGGTCGAAGCGGCCCGATTCCTTGGGCAGGTCAGCCGGGGCAAGGTTGACGGTGATGCGCTTGCTCGGGAAGTCGAAGCCGGAATTGACGATGGCGGCGCGCACGCGGTCGCGCGCCTCCTTGACCTCGGTATCCGGCAGGCCGACCAGCGTGAAGATCGGCAGGCCGCTCGCCAGATGTACTTCCACCGTTACCGGTGGTGCGCTCAGACCATCGAGCCCGCGGCTGTGAGCGATGGCGAGCGCCATCGTGGCTTACTGTGGCGACCGCGCTTTTTCCAGCGCCTCGACGCGTGCCTCGAGTTCCTTTAGCTTCTCGCGGGTGCGCGCCAGCACCTGCGACTGGATATCGAATTCCTCGCGGGTGACGACGTCGAGCTTGGCGAGCAGCCCGCTCACTGCCGCCCTGGCATTCTTCTCGAGATCCCTGGCCGGCGAATTGGCGAGCAGGGCGTTCATCTTGTTGCCGATTTCTTCAAGTGTTTTCGGGTCGAGCATGGCAGTCCTCCGTGACGGAAAAGTGTAACACAGCGCCCGCTCGTCGATTCCGGGCGCCCTGCCTGTCCGTGGTGCGCGGGCCATTCAGTGCGCACCAGATTGGTGCATCAGGTGGCGATCTCGGGCAGCGACAGGCAAAAATCGCTTGATATTCATCAAATAGGAATTCTGGCACGGGTCGTGCTAATGCTGTACTGCACAAATTCCTTTTCACTCTTACAGCAGGAGAAACATTATGAACAAGTCTCTGATTGCCCTTGCTCTGGCTGGCGCTTTTGCTCTTCCCGCCCTCGCCCAGACGGCTTCGTCGGAACGTGGGGAGGCACCGTCGGCCGAAGCGGAAGCCACTCCGCACACCTTTACCGGCAACATGACCATAGCAACCGATTACCGGTTCCGCGGCATTTCCCAGACCTTTGGCAAGCCGGCAATTCAGGGTGGCGTCGATTACCTTCACGAGAGCGGCATCTATGTCGGCAACTGGAACTCCAATGTGAACGAGGCGACCGGCTTTCCCGGCGGCAGCGTCGAAATGGACTTCTACGGCGGCTGGAAGAAATCGTTTGACGACTTCGGCGTCGATATCGGGGTGCTGTACTACTACTATCCCGGAACCGGTACCGGTTTCTACTCGCCGTGCAATTTCAAGACGGTTCCTTTTTCTTGTGCCAGCGGTCGCGTGGACAACACGGAGATCTACCTCGGCCTGAGCTGGAAGACGCTTTCGTTCAAGTGGTCGCATGCGCTGTCCGATTACTTCAGCATTCCTGACACCTCGGGCACCAACTACTTCGACCTCTCCGGCAGCTACGACCTCGGCGATGGCTGGGGCATCAATGCCCATGTCGGCTACACCGATCTGCGCGATTTCCGGAGCCCTACCGGCAACGACGGCAAGTACACCGACTGGAAGATTGGCGTGACGAAGGACATAAGCGGCTGGGTCATCGGTCTGGCCTATGTCGACACCAATGCGAAGGGCTCGGCGCTGGGTGATCCCTACCGCTACGTCAACACCAACGGGAAAGAGCTTGATGCCGGCAAGGCGATCGCTGTCCTCTCGGTCTCCAAGACCTTCTGATCCAGCTTCCACTTTCCCGCCGGTGACTTGACTGGCGCTGGCGGGGAAATGCCAACTTCAATTTTTTTCGGGGAACTACTCATGAAATTCGTTACCGCCATCATCAAGCCGTTCAAGCTTGACGAAGTGCGTGAGGCGCTGTCCGCCATCGGCGTGCAGGGTGTCACGGTCACTGAAGTGAAAGGTTTCGGCCGGCAGAAAGGGCACACCGAGTTGTACCGGGGCGCCGAATATGTCGTCGATTTCCTGCCCAAGGTGAAGGTCGAGGCCGCAGTCAAGAGCGAGCAGATCGACCAGGTCATCGAAGCGATCGAAAAGTCCGCCAGCACCGGCAAGATCGGTGACGGCAAGATCTTCGTCTTCGACCTCGAACAAGTTATCCGTATCCGTACCGGCGAGTCCGGTATCGATGCCCTGTAAGGAGCGAATCATGAAACGCGTATTTGCTTTGCTGGCACTGATCGGCGCCGTCGCCCTCGGCGCGCCGGCCTGGGCCGAGGAAAAAGTGGCGGCTCCGGCGCCAACCGCAACCGCTGCCGCGCCAGCCGGAATGGCCGGCATGAGTGGCATGGCAGCCGAGGCCACTCCGGCCGCTGCCGCCACACCGGCGCCCGTCGTCAACAAGGGCGACAATGCCTGGGTGATGATGAGCGCCGCTCTGGTCATCCTGATGTCGATCCCCGGCCTGGCACTGTTCTATGGCGGCCTCGTCCGCACAAAAAACATGCTCTCGGTGCTGATGCAGGTGTTCACCATCTTCTCCCTGATCACGGTGCTGTGGGTGGTCTACGGATACTCGGCAGCGTTCACCGAGGGCAACGCGTTCGTCGGCGTACTCGACAAACTCTTCCTGAAAGGGGTCACCGTTGATTCGGTTGGCGCGACCTTCACCAAGGGCGTCGTCATCTCCGAACTGGCCTTCGTGATCTTCCAAGGCGCCTTTGCGGCAATCACCTGCGGCCTGATCGTCGGCGCCCTCGCCGAGCGCGCCAAGTTCGCTGCGATCCTGCTCTTCATGGTGATCTGGTTCACGCTGTCCTATATCCCGATGGCACACATGGTGTGGTACTGGGCCGGACCGGATGCCTACATCGATGCGGCTGCCGGCGAGGCAGCGGGCAAGACAGCGGGCTTCCTGTTCCAGAAGGGCGCTCTCGACTTCGCCGGCGGCACGGTGGTGCACATCAATGCCGCGATCGCCGGTCTGGTCGGTGCCTACATGATTGGCAAGCGTACCGGTCTGGGCAATGTCTCGATGGCTCCGCACTCCCTGACCTTCACGATGATTGGCGCTTCCCTGCTGTGGTTCGGCTGGTTCGGTTTCAACGCCGGCTCGGCTCTCGAGGCTTCCGGCGGTGCCGCCCTGGCGATGGTGAATACGTGGGTAGCGACAGCCTGTGCCACGCTATCCTGGATGCTGGCGGAATGGATCTTCAAGGGCAAGCCCTCGATGCTGGGTGCTGCTTCCGGCGCCGTTGCCGGCCTCGTGGCGATCACTCCGGCGGCGGGCTTTGTCGGTGTCATGGGCGCAATCGTGATCGGCCTGCTGGCTGGCATCCTCTGCCTGTGGGGCGTCAATGGCCTGAAGAAGATGCTGGGCGCGGATGACTCGCTCGATGTCTTCGGCGTCCATGGCGTCGGCGGCATTCTCGGCGCCATCCTGACCGGTGTCTTCGTCGATCCGGCTCTCGGTGGCACGGGCGTCTATGACTACGTGGCCAACAAGGTCGGCGACTTCGACATGACCGCCCAGGTGATCAGCCAGTTGTGGGGTGTCGGCACCGTCATCGTCTGGTCCGGCGTGGTTTCGATCGTCGCCTACAAGCTGGTGGATATCGTCGTCGGCCTGCGGGTGCCGGAAGAGGAAGAGCGCGAAGGCCTCGACCTGACCTCCCATGGCGAAAGCGCCTATCACCACTGAACAACGAATCCCTGATGTCTCTCTCCCTTCGGGCACCTTCGGGTGCCCATTTTTTTTCCGGCACCCGGCAAGCCGGTAGCCAAATCCACTCGTCCTCGATAACGGCACCTGTCATAATTACCAGTTTAACTTGCCTGACCTTTAAGCAAAATCTCGCGTTGCATTGGAACACCAGAAAATGAAAGTGAATAAACCCAGCGGGCGCGTCGGTGCGCTCTTTCTCGTGGCAGTGGGCAGCGCCGGTGCTGCGCTAGCTCAAACGCCTCCTTCCAGCGTAGCCGACTGTCGTGGCATCGCGGCGAGCATGGAACGCCTGGCCTGCTACGACGCCGTCAGCGGACGTGCCGCGGCTATGCCCAAGGGAACAGCGGACGCGCCAGCCGCAGCCACCGCAGCATCCACCTCGTCCGCGGAAACGAAGCGCGCGGACAGCGATGCCGTGGCGCGCCCAACCGCGACATCGCTGATCGATACCGCGTGGGGCTTCGATCCGGCCTCGCCACCGTACGACATCCGCTTCCATAACGCGAACTACCTGCTCTTCGGCCGTTATTCCGACAACGTCAACAATGCGCCGTTCTCGCCCCTGGTTCAGGCTAGCGGGCGCGAGCAACTGGACCTCAACAGCACCGAGGCGAAATTTCAGATCAGCTTCAAGGCGCGCGTGTGGACTAGTGACGACCGGCGCTGGGGCCTGTGGGCCGCTTACACCCAGCAAAGCCAGTGGCAGTTGTACAACGGCGACACGTCACGCCCGTTCCGCGACAACAACTACATGCCGGAGCTGTTTGTGAGCTACCGGCCGGATGTCGATCTCGGTGGCGGCTTCAACTGGAAGCTCCTGAATGTGGGTTACAGCCACCAGTCCAACGGCCGCTCCGATCTTCTCTCCAACGGCACCAACAACGGACTGTCGCGGAGTTGGGACAGGCTCTTTGCCGAATTCGGGGTCGAGCGCGATAACCTGGCGCTGTTTGGTACGGTCTGGTATCGCCTGCCGGAGGACTCGAACAAGGATGACAATCCAGACATCACCGATTACTACGGCTATGGCAAGCTCAGCGTGCTCTACCGCTGGCGCGGCAACACATTCTCGGGCTCGGTCCGCGGCAACCTGAGGACCGGCAAGGGCGCCGTCGAGGCCGGCTGGTTCTCGCCCCCCCTCCTTGGCCCTCTGCGCGGTTACGTGCAGGTCTTCTCCGGCTACGGTGAAAGCCTGATCGACTACAACTGGAACCAAACCACGATTGGCGTCGGGGTCGCATTGAGCGACGGGCTGTAGGCGGGCCCCGACGACCACAGGCGTCTCGGCGCTTTTTGGCATTGGCGCCAGCGGCGCGGGCGGGCGACTATTGGTTTTCAGGCAAGGGACGGATGCAGTTTCGTCCGGCCGCCTTGGCCTGATAGAGCGCGTCGTCGGCATGCCCGGCGGCGATGTCGAGGGCGTCTTCGCCCGGCTGGCAGTGGGCAATGCCGATGCTGACCGAGAGCCTGCAGAGGCCGCGATGACTGCGCACGATGATCTTGTTGACTTCCGACCGGATGCGTTCGGCGACCAGGTGGGTGCCCGCGGCCGAGGTGTCCGGCAACAGCAGGCGGAACTCGTCGCCGCCGGCGCGCGCGAAGATGTCCTGTTCGCGCAGATTCTCGTGGACTACCGAAACGAACTGCTTGAGTGCGTTGTCACCGGCGGCGTGGCCCAAACTGTCGTTGATACCCTTGAAGTGATCGATGTCGATCACGACCAGCGCCAGTTCGCCACCGTTGCGGGCCTGGCGCGAAACCTCGTGGCGGGCGAGTTCGTAGAACGTGCGCAGGTTGTAGACACCGGTCAGGAAATCGGTCGCGGCAAGTACTTCCAGACGGCGCTCGAGCGCCTTGCGTTCGGAAATGTCGAGTATCGCGCCGACGATGCCGTCCGGCTCCCCGGAGAGATCGCGGAAGATTGCCTTGTGGAAGATAACGTCATGAAGACGGCCGTCGGCGTGACGGACCTGCGATTCATAGGACTGTGTTCCGCCCCGGGCGAGATGCTCGACATCCGCCCGGTCGTAGATGCGTGCCAGATTTTCGGGGGCGACGTCAAAGACGGTCTTGCCGACAATTTCGCCGGCCGAAAGGCCGAGGTATTCGGTGAACGCCTTGTTGCTTGCGGTATAGCGCCGGTTGCGATCCTTGATGAAGATGGGGATCGGCAAGGTATCCACGGCTGCCCGCAGGCTCAGCTCTTGGACCAGTTTGGAAGGCGCATTCGATGGCGGCTGCTCCGCGTGGGACTGGTGCTCAAGACGGGTGACCGCCAGCTCGATCCGCTCGAGATCGTCCATGGCGCAGCAGTCGGCTGCGTCGTCCTGGACGCAGCGACGCGCCAGTGTCGGGCTCCACGGATCGAGCAGGACGATGTGGGGGAAGCCGCTCGGGCACATCGGGTGAAAGTGTTGCCGCCACTCCGTATGGGCCGTTTCCCCGTCGATGGCGACGAGGATGGCCAGCGCCGTGTCGGCCTCAGCGCACTTGCCGGAGCAGGGGTTGGGGTTGACGACAACGAGGCCGGGCAATGCGGGCTGGGGGGCGCGCTTGCTGATGCGCAAGTCCAGGAGCAGCAGGCGGCAGGTGGGTTGCAGGACGTCCGGCATGGGTTCGTTCCAGATTTGACTGCTTGCATTCTGGAACCCGGCGACTGGCCGGGACAGGAAATATTCCGCACTTGCCGGGGAACCTCCGGGCTGATTTCCGTTCGCCGTGAAATATGTCGCGGATCGCAACGAACGGGAACGCACCCCGGCTCAACGCCCGGTCAAGTCTTCCTGTCAGGCAGAAGCACCTGTCTGTCGCCCAAAGTTGCCTGGGTGGCTCAAACTCTTGGCGTGCAACAACCGGTCTAGCGGAAGACCACCGTCTTGTTGCCATGCACCAGCACCCGGTCCTCCAAATGGTAACGCAGGCCGCGGGCCAGAACTGTCTTCTCGATGTCCTTGCCGTAACGCACCATGTCGTCCGGGGAGTCGGAATGATCGATGCGGATGACGTCCTGCTCGATGATCGGGCCGGCGTCGAGTTCGCTGGTCACATAGTGACAGGTGGCGCCGATCAGTTTGACGCCGCGTGTATAAGCCTGGTGATAGGGCCTGGCGCCGGCGAAGCTGGGCAGAAAGCTGTGGTGGATGTTGATGATGCGGCCGGACAGCGCAGCGCACAACTCCGGCGAGAGTATCTGCATGTAACGGGCGAGGACCATCGAATCGCCGCGCACGTCGTCGAAGATGCGCTGGATCTCGGCGTCGACGGCTTTGTTGTTGTCTCCCGAAACCGGAACATGGAGGAAGGGAATGCCATGCCATTCGACAAAGCCGCGAAACGTGTCGTGGTTCGAAATGACACAGGGAATCTCGATGTCGAGTTCTCTGGCCTGCCAGCGCGCCAGCAGGTCATAAAGGCAGTGTTCCTGCCTGGAGACGAGAATGACGACGCGCCGCTTGACAGCGCTGTCGTTGATGCGCCATTCCATTTGCAGCGGTTCGGCAACCTCGGTCCGGAACCGCTCGCGGAACTCAGCGAGCAGGAAGGGCAGCGTATCGGCCTTGATCTCGATGCGCATGAAATAGCGGCCGGTCAGCGCGTCGGCGTGGAAGCTTGATTCGAGAATCCAGCCGCCCTTGCCGGCGATAAAGCCGGAAACCCTGGCGATGATGCCCACCTGGTCCGGGCAGGAGGCGGAGAGGGTGAAGAAGCGGTCGCGCTGCATCTTTGTGGAGTCAGGCGATCCCGGCAAATGCCTTGTCGATCTCGGCGCGGAGTTCGTCATAGTTCAGCGTGACGGGGTACTGCGGAAACTCGCGGATGACGTTCTCCGGCGGATGGAACAGGATGCCGCCGTGCGCCTCGCCGAGCATCGCCGTGTCGTTGTACGAATCGCCGGCGGCGACGATGGTGAAGTTGAGTTCCTTGAAGCGCCTGACCGCCTCGCGCTTCTGGTCCGGCATGCGCAACTGGTAGGCGACCAGCATGCCGTCCTTGTCGGCCTGCAGCGAGTGGCAGAACAGCGTCGGCCAGCCGAGTTGGCGCATCAGCGGGTGGGCGAATTCGTAGAAGGTGTCGGAGAGGATGACGACCTGGTAGTCCTCGCGCAACTTGTCGAGGAAGACGCGCGCGCCGTCCATCGGCCCCATTTCGGCGATTACCCTCTGGATATCCGGCAGGCCGAGCTTGTGTTCGCGCAGGATGTTCAGCCGGTAGGTCATCAGCTTGTCGTAATCCGGCTCGTCGCGCGTCGTTCGCCTGAGTTCCGGAATGCCCGTGCGCTTCGAGAATTCGATCCAGATTTCGGGGACGAGGACTCCTTCGAGGTCCAGGCAGACGATTTGCATGGTCGGGCTCCCAGCGGGCGTATTCGGAAAGGCGCGATTCTAACTTATGAGGGGTGGTTTTCGGCCTGTATTGGGCGTTGACCGCAGCAAGCCCATCGCCCGGTGCGGTGAGGGCGCTAACGCCGCAGATACGACAGTTCTCTCGGCAGCAACACGTTGTTGCCGAAGGCATCCTCGCCGTAGCCATGCCTGGCCAAGGCGTCGACGTCGGCCAGCACGCGTTTGTCGCCGATGAAGGTGACGGTGAGGTCGGTGCGGATGTCGATTTGCCCCGTGGCCTGCAAGCCGGCGATCTCGGCCACGGTGTTTTCGAGGACGCCGCCCTCGCGCTGGCCGATCTCGTCCGAGAGTTGGAGCGGCTGGCGGTAGAGGACGATCCTTCCCTCACCGGCCAGGCGATGAACGATAGCCAGCACGGCGGCTTCGATGGCCGCGGCGTCAAGGGCGCCGGCCCGGTCGGGATGGACGCGAGCAATTTCCGCCGCCAGCCAGCGCCGCTTGCGGGCATTGATCGTCTCGTTGGCACGGAACAGATCAAGCGGGGAACCCGCGTCGAACAGCTTGCCGTCCAAATCCATCCGCACCTCGCTGCCGTAATGCGCGACTATGCGCGCCACCAGGTTGGACGGGCGGACGTGAAACCCCCGATAACTGGGTACCGGCACCTCGAGGCACCCTGGCTCGGCATAACGGCGCAGGATGCCCTGGCTGAGGCGCTGGCCTCCGGCCAGATAGTCGCTGGAAAAAGCCATGGCGTAGCCGAACAGGGTGGCCATGGTGGCGTCGGTAGCCACCACAGGCCGCTCGCCCAGCACGGTGTCGCCGGTCTCGGGACTCAGATGCCGCTCGTAGTAGTGGGCCAGGTCGGTGGCTATCCCAAGCAGGTGATAGATGACGCTGGCGTGACCGCGCAAGGTGGGCAGATCGGGGTCCGAGGTGTCAATCGACGTTCCGGCAACGTGAGTGTCGTAGAGGGATTGCAGGTTATGGAAGCGGAAGGCGAGCTGGCGCAGGCGTTCCTCACTGACCGGGTCCGGGAAGCAGGCCGCATAGTCAGCCGGCGCGACCCTGGCCGCGGCCAGCACCAGATCGCTCTCGGCGGCCAGGTTGAGGAACTCCGTGGCCAGGTGGGCAACGGTAGTGGTGGTGTCACCGGTGATGCGGTCGTCGCGATTGCGGACGAGGTGCCCCGGTGGTAAATGCTCGACAAAATCCTCAGGCGACGGGGCGATGTCCTTGATCTCGATGCCCAGGAGTTGGGCTTCTTCCAGCAGACCGGCAGCGGCCTCCGCCACGACGCCGCCGACGAGGCGCAAGTGCTCGCCGGTCGCGGCCAGGAAATCGGTCGCGACCGGCTGCAGGCGATAGGCCGGCAGGCGACGCTGCACGTGGGCCAGCGCCTGGCCGATGCGGGCAAAGTTCCTGAGGGTCGCGGTCAGGGCACGGAACCGGCTCCAGCGGCGGTTATGGCTGGCGCCATACTCGTCCAGCAGTTCTTCCATCCTTCCCGATTCCAGCAGCAGGCGACCACTGAGCGGTCGCGTCAGCGCCAGTTCGCCGCCGCAGATGGCGGTCAAGCGGTGGGCGAGTTCCAGCAGGGGCCGTATGCGCCCGCGGACCAGGTCGTGAAACTGCTCGTCGTCGATCGGTTGCTCTGTCGCCTCGTTGGCGGCGAACGTGTCAGCGGTCGCGTCGTCCATGATGTTTTCTTTTCCCCCGTTCCGGCCCCGGGCTCCGGACTGTTGGTCGACATTCTCCGGCTTTCCGGCCAACTTACAAGCGAGGTCGGCCGGAACCTGAGGGACCCAAGAAGGATAAGCAGCCTTCCGTTTTTTGGGCTGAAAGCAGCAGGGGTAAGCTGGCCCATGACAAACATATGGTCAGCTTCCGGTTGGGGTCGCACTGAGTCATTCATGATTTTCGCAAGTTGACTGAGTCGAGACGCTTTCTTCCGAGCCCCGTGTCGAGCGCCGGGAATTTGGGACTGAAGGTTCGCTTCTCACCGGCGGTGCTCGACTACCGGGAACGGCAGTGGCGCCGTGAGGTGTTCTCGAGGGCGCTGCGGGCGCAGACGAAAGCGGCGCAGGAGCAGGTCTCCCTGCTGCCGGCGCCGGATACGGAACCGCCAGGTTGATCATGCCAAGTGGCGGGCCTGCATCGGTCACCCGGTTTCATTCGATGGTGGGCAGCCCTTCCAGGGCTTCGTGCATCTCCAGCCAGCGCATCTCCGCCGCGTCGATCTGCTCTCCGAGTAGTGTAGCCTGGCGGTGCATTTCCTCGCTCTTTTGCCGGTCGACCGTGGCATAGAAGTCCGGATCGGCGAATCGTCCTTCGAGCGCGGCCTTTTCCTCGTTCCACCTGGCCAGCTTGCGCTCGATCTGCTCGATTTCCTTGACCAGCGGCCGCCGCTGCGCGAGCAGGGCCTGGCGGCTGGCCCTGGTATCGGCGCGTTGTTGCAGGCGACCGCTCTTTTCGGCGGCGACGTCCGGTTCCGGGACCTTTTCGGCGTTGCGCCGGGCTGCAAGCCAGGCGGCGTAGTCGTCGAGGTCGCCGTCAAAGGTGGTTACTTTGCCGTCGGCGACGAGGAGCAGGTCGTCGCTGCAGGTGCGCAGCAGATGGCGGTCGTGCGAAACCACCACCATGCCGCCTTCGTAGTCCTGAAGCGCGAAGGTCAGAGCTTCGCGCATTTCGAGGTCGAGGTGGTTGGTCGGTTCGTCGAGCAGCAGCAGGTTGGGGCGGGTGCGGATCAGCAGGGCCAGCGCCAGTCGTGACTTCTCGCCGCCGGAAAAGGGTCCGACCGGTCGGGTGGCCATGTCGCCGCGGAAATCGAAACCGCCGAGGTAGTCGCGGAATTCCTGCTCCGGCGTCGTCGGTTCGAGGCGGGTCAGATGCTGCAACGGCGATTCGTCGGGGCGCAGCTGCTCGAGCTGGTGCTGGGCAAAGTAGCCGATGTTCAATGCCCGCGCTTCGTTGCGCTCGCCCGCCGTCTGAGCGATGGCGCCAGCCAGCAGCTTGACCAGTGTCGATTTGCCGGCGCCGTTGCGGCCGAGCAGGCCGATGCGGCAGCCGGGGCGCAGAGTCAGCGTAACGTTTTGCAGGATGTTGCGGTCGACGTAACCGGCGGCCGCTTTTTCGATGGTCAGCAGCGGGTCGGGCAGCGCGTTCGGCTGGCGGAATGAGAAATGGAAAGGCGAATCGACGTGGGCCGCGGCGACCGTTTCCATGCGCTCGAGCATCTTGACCCGGCTTTGCGCCTGGCGCGCCTTGGTGGCCTTGGCGCGGAAGCGTTCGATGAAGCTGTTGAGGTGGGCGATTTCGCGCTGCTGTGCTTCGAAAGCCGATTGCTGGTTGGCGAGGCGGGCGGCGCGGGCACGCTCGTAGTCCGAATAGCCGCCGCTGGTCAGCGCCAAACGCTGGTTTTCGATGGACAGGATCTGGCCGACGACGGCATCGAGGAAATCGCGGTCATGCGAAATCAGCAGCAGGGTCGCCGGCGTCGTCCGTAGCCAGCCTTCCAGCCAGAACACGGCATCGAGGTCGAGGTGGTTGGTCGGTTCGTCAAGCAGCAGCAGATCGGCGCGGCAGGAGAGGGCGCGCGCCAGATTGAGGCGCACCCGCCAGCCGCCGGAGAACTCCGACACCGGGCGCCGGAAGTCGGTGTCGGCAAAGCCGAGCCCGTGCAGCACCTCGGCAACGCGCGCCTTGGCGGAATAGCCGTCGATCTCGCCATAGCGGGCGTGCAGATGGCCGATTGCCTCGCCGTCACCGTCAACCTCTGCGGCTGCCAGTTCGCGCTCGACCCGGCGCAATTCGACGTCGCCGTCGAGGACGAAGTCGATCGCCGAATCGGGCAGGGCGGGCGTCTCCTGGGCGACGCGGGCGATGCGCCAGGACGCCGGCAGTTCGACGTCGCCGAATTCCGCGTGCAGCTCGCCGGCGAGCAGCGCGAACAGGCTGGACTTTCCGCTACCGTTGGCGCCGACGACCCCGACCTTCCAGCCGGCATGGAGCTGAACCGAGGCGCCGATGACCAGCGGGCGGCCGACGCGGGCGAAAGTGACTTGACGGAGGGCGATCATGAGGCGGCCGATTATAGCGGTGTGCTGCTAAAATCAGCGCACCTGATCACCTTTCATCATGGTCGTTCCGTCATGCCCCGAGGCCGCCTCTCCCCCGTTCGATCGTTGAAAACCGCCTGCCTGCTTGTCGGCGGGTTGCTGGCTGGTGTTGCCTGGAGCGCCGACCAGGCGCCGGCGACCGCGCAGGAGGCCGACTGGGAGCAGCGCCTTGGCCGCGCTACAGAATTGCAGCGTTCCGCCGCGGCGCGCAAGGCGGCGGCCGAGAAACTCCTGGAGGAGCAATCGGCAGGCTGCTACCGGAAGTTCCTGGTTAATAGTTGCCTGGACGAAGCCCAGGGCGAATACCTTGAGGCCTTCAAGGACGCCCGGCGCCTGGACAACGAGGGCAAGGCGATCGAACGCCAGGTCAAGAAGGAACAGTTCAGCGCGCGCGAGGCCAGATGGGCAGCGGAAATACCCGCGCGTGAGGCCAATTTGCGGGCGCGCGAGGCCGAGACCACAGCGACGCGCGCGGAAGCCGAGGCGGCCGCGGCGGCCACGCGCGCAAGCAAGGCGCGCAAGGCCGAGGAGGGGGCTCAGCGCAAGGCCGAGGATGCCGAACGCGTGCGCCGGAAGCAGGCGGACCATGAGGCGCTGGTCGCTGCCCAGGTCGAAAAGACGAACGCCAAGGCGGCGGCGAGCGCGCCCGCGAAACCCTGAGCGTCAGCCAGTCAAGCTGGCGATCCGCTCGATCAGCTTGCGGATCGGCGCCGGTACGCCGGCATTTGCTGCTTCTCCCAGCGGCACCCAGGTCAGCCCCGGCTCGCCGACGCCTGGCTGGGGCTGGACGAGACAGAACACCGGCTCGAGCGTTAGCCGGAAATGGGTGAAGGCATGCCTGAGCGGCGCCAGAGGCCGCAGGCGCCCGGCGACGAGTCCGAGGCGCGCGAGTACGGCCGCCCCGTCACCCTCGGGCGGAACCAGCAGCCCGCCCCACAGCCCGCTGGGCGGGCGGCGCTCGAGCAGCAGGCGCTCGCCGTCGCTAATCAGCATGAAGGTGGCACGGCGCTCGGGCAGTTTCACCCGCGGGCGCGGCGTCGGCAATTCGCCCTGGCGTCCTTCGAGCCGCGCCTGGCACGACGCCCCCAGCGGACAGTCGCCACAACGAGGACGGTCACGTGTACACACCGTGGCGCCGAGGTCCATCAGGCCCTGCGTGTAGGCTTCGACAGCGCTTTCGGGTGCCAGTCGCTCGGCGAGGATCCACAATTCACGATCCACCGCCGCCAGGCCGGGAAAGCCTTCAACGCCGAAGTGGCGACAGAGGACGCGCTTGACGTTGCCG
>WBZU01001114.1_pt1 | contig 20978 bp, 11 predicted proteins | sample 5204311 | NCBI WGS metagenome assembly WBZU01 (sample SAMN12344359, study PRJNA552823) | activated sludge metagenome | biome: Activated sludge suspended growth; feature: Nitrification reactor; material: Wastewater; isolation source: activated sludge from nitrification reactor of wastewater... | reverse complement strand
TCGCAAAAAGTTTGATAGGCCACATAAATAGTGTTGTTGATATCAACTCCTGAACTAGGCATTTGAGTAATACTTCCACGGTAATAACCCATTCCATTACCAATGCCTGCTCCTGATTGAGGTATATCAAGTACTCCATTCCCATTTATCCCATCTAAAGCAAAGGCAATGGTATCAGGTGCTTGGCCGCTAGCAAAACCATCGTTCCAATACAATAAACCATCAATTGCATTTGGGAAGAAACCAAGCAGATCAGATGCAGAAGTGTCCGTCATTAATACATTGCTCCACCAAACATGCACTTTACTTAAGTTATCAATCATTACGTGTGCATCACCAGAACAACCTTCTATTAGATCTGAATGCCCATCTCCATTTAAATCAGGAAAAGAGTCAATAGAATCATTATAGAACGATAGGAAAAATGGTTGTATCACGGTTGAAGTCCAAGTAATTCCATTATCGTTTGAACGCATTAGAACTAAGTCAGTAGTAAAATCGCCAACAACAAAAACAACTGTATCACCTTTAGTATCGATTGAATAAGCATCTCCTCCAAATCCACGATAGTGCGATGAGTCTAAACTCGGTAATACGGTTCTTAGTATTGGCCAAGTTACTCCACCATCTAAGGAACGGGAATAATACAGTGAAAAATTTTGACCATTTGCTCCTGCCGAATTTGAAATCCATAAAGCATGTACCGTTTCACCATTGGCTCCTCCACTTATGGCTTTGGGATAACTGTCCGAAGCAAAACTGCCTAATACATTAGCATCTTCAGTCCATGCACCGCTGCCTTTTTGCTGACGCGATGTAATTAGCATACCCGGTACTGTACTTGAGTGAGCAATAACCATTTCGCGTCCACTGGAAGTAACTACAACGTTGGTAAAACCTGTACGCTGTGTTGGTTCAACTCGCGCAGTGGGATTGGGTCCCCAAGCAGTTCCATCAAAGTAATTGTAACCTGTACCTCGCGAAGCGCTTCCTCCTGCGGGAGGAATGAAAGTCCAAGTAGCCGATATGGTACCATCGTTGTGCTTTATCAATCGATTCGAAATGGCACTATTGGTTTGTAAATCGTAATTCGTTGATCCAATAGAAGTTTCAGTACTGGTACTAGTGCGGAAATTTTTTGACGGAGCAACTAAGTTCAAACTAGGATTGGAGTTGAATGGTGTTTCATTAAAGCTACCTTGCACTTTACGCAATGGTACTGCAACTAACTTGTTTTGCTTTTTAATTTTAGCACGTGGTGCAAATGAATTTGCTGATGTCCAATTAAAAGCAAGAAGTAAAATAAATAAGAGTAAGTTTTTTTTCATAGGCTAGTTATTAAATTTCTAATTAGTAAAGGCTCTAAAAGGTATAATTTGCACAGTACATCTTAAGTCGGAATTAAATTAAGAAGACGAATTATTTTACCACCTTTAATAGAACGCTATATAAAACTACTTTAATTCTACTTATAAACAAAATAGTTATTAGTGTGCTTACTCTGAATAAGTACCAATTGAAATGGTAGATGTGCATGTAGGGATAAAAAAAATCGGCTGCCTCACCGAGACAGCCGATTTTTTAATAAGTCAGATGAAATTACTTCACCATCATTTTTTTGGTTTCTTTTTGGTTGTTAACTGTTAAAGTATAGAAGTAAACACCGCTATTCATAGCTTCAGTATCTAAAACAACTGAATAAGCACCAGCATTTACAGTTCCTTTATTTTCAGTATAAACCACATTTCCTAATACATCGGTAACAGTAAAGCTAACTACTGATGCATTTGCAGCAACGTTGTAGTTAATAGTTGTTTTACCTTCAGCAGGATTTGGTGTATTTTGGCTTAAGCCAGCAACTGCATTGTTTTTATTTACAGCTTTAACTCCAAGTATATCTGAAGGAGTTACACAAGCATAAATAATTTCACTTGGAGCAGAATTCCATCCAGCTTCTGTAGCATTAGCTGATAATGAATGTCCAGGAGCAGCATCACGTTGATAAATTACGTGAATACAGTTAGCATCAACATTTTTAGCAACACAAGCAAATACATCTTCCTGATTTAATAAATCCGGCGTTTGATCAATATCAGTTGGGTTACTCCAAGTAGCACCTTGATTAGAAGAAGCAATCATGTAAATGTGTTTGTGACCTGTGTTGAATGCAGTTGTATCGCAGTCTTCGCAATATGTTTGGTATGCAACGTAAATATTGTTGTTAGCATCTACACCAGAAGTAGGCATTTGAGTAACACTACCACGGTATCCACCCATACCATTTCCACCACCTAAACCGGCTTGAGGAATATCTAGAGTTCCGTTACCGTTAATTCCGTCTAATGCAAAAGCAATAGTATCAGGAGCTTGTCCAACAGCGAAACCATCGTTCCAATATAATAAACCATCAATTGAATTAGGGAAATATCCTAATAAGTCAGCAGCAGAAGTATCGGTCATCAATACATTGCTCCACCATACGTGAACTTTTCCTGCATTATCAATCATTACGTGAGCATCACCAGAGCATCCTTCCATACGATCAGAAGTTCCATTTCCATCTAAATCAGGAAAAGAATCTACTGCATCATCATACAATGCTTGGAAAAAGGGTTGAATAACAGTTGAAGTCCAAGTAACACCATTGTCAGTAGAACGCATCAAGATTAAATCTGTATCGAAATCACCTACAACGAATACTACAGTATCGCCTTTAGTATCGATTGAATAAGCATCTCCACCGAAACCACGATATTTAGAAGAATCTAAGTCAGCTAAAACAGTACGAAGAATTGGCCAAGTAACACCACCATCTAATGAACGAGAGTAGTATACTGAAAAATCTTGTCCGTTTGCTCCGGCGCTATTCGCATTCCAAAGTGAGTGAACAGTTTCACCGTTAGCACCACCGTTGATAGCTTTAGCCCAAGTATCGGTACCAACAGCACCTAATACTGTAGCATCTTCAGTCCATGCACCGGTTCCTTTTTGAGGACGTGAGGTAATTAACATACCCGGAGCAGTACTTGAGTGCGCAATAACCATTTCGCGACCGCTTGGTGTAACCACTACGTTAGTAAAACCAGTACGATGAGTTGGTTCAACACGCGCAGCAGGTGCAGGACCCCAGCTAGAACCATCAAAATAATTGTAGCCAGTACCACGAGCTGCACTAGCACCACCCGGAGGGATAATTGTCCAAGTAGCAGAAATTGTTCCGTCGTTGTGTTTCAACAAACGGTTCATAATAGCACTATTCGTTTGCAAATCGTAAGTAGTTAAACCAATTGATTGCTCAGTGATGGTGCTACTTGCACGATATGCTTTAGTGGGTGCAACTAAACCTAAACTAGGATTAGTATTAAAAGGTGTTTCATTAATACCACCTTGTGCCTGACGCAAAGGAACAGCTTTAGCGTTTGGCGCCACAGTTACACGAGCTCGTGCAGGTTGTGTTTTTGCAAAAGTGCTTAAAGAAGCAGATATTGCAAGAACCATGAGTAATTGTTTTTTCATGTTTTTTGTTTTTAGATTATTTAAAGGTTAATTAATTACTTTACTTAACATTCGTAAAACTAGGAAGAAATTTTACCGCATACAAATTTTTAACAAAAATAATGTACCGAAAGCTGCAATGATTCGATGAATGGATTGATTTACAATTTAAAAATTTTGTGCCAAGTTGCATAACTTATAAATTTAAAAATTTGCCCGTTATCGATTCCATTTTTTACAGAAAACAATTTTTCGTACTGTTTGTGAATTTGCTCACAATCCAATACATCCGATAAATTATCAGAAAAATCGTCGCGCAAGCTTTCCTTAATTTCATTTATCCAAGCTAGAGTAGGAGTAGTGTATCCCATTTTATCCTTACGTTGCAAAATACTATCAGGTACTATCCCTTGCATCGCTTTACGAAAAATATATTTGCTTTCACTGTTATGAATTTTATAAACCGAAGGAGTTGCAAATGCTAATTCAATTAAACGAGTATCATCAGCAAATGGTGTTCGCGCTTCAACCGAATGCCACATCGAACAACGATCTTCACATTTTAAATAGCCTTTTAATAAGGAATTACTTACTTCATCTCTCAACAAATTGTCTAAAGTTTTTGGAGTATTGTTATAATGTAGTTGAAACCGATGTTTGTATTCATTATAAAAATCTTTGTTCAAAAACTGAATGTGAGAAAAATAATTAGCATAAATTGAAGGGAGTAAAAAGTTCGGAAAGGCTGATAAGCCGCTATGTTTAAAGTATTGTTTTATAAACCAAAAAACATTTGAAGGAAAATTACCTGCATTGGAAACTAATGCCCTCGATTCAGCAAAATTAGCATGCACAAGCAACTCACGCATATAAACTGATTGGTGATGTGGATAACCTGCCCATAATTCATCGCCTCCTTGTCCATCCAAAAGCACTTTTACTCCATTCGATTTTGCCAATTGCATTACCCTGTATTGTGCATATGTACTAGTGCTCCAAATAGGTATATCTTGCGCATACATGAGACTTTCTAAATCTGATTTTAATTCAGAAGCTGTAGGATAGGTGACATTCCAATTCGAATTAGTAGCATTTACAATTTGTTGTGCCCATTTTCCTTCATCAAGCTGGGGTTCATGAAAACGGGCTGTAAACAGGTGCATTTTTTGCACATCCTTTTTTAATATAGAATGCATCATCATCACTATACTTGAACTATCTAGCCCTCCGCTCAGGCACGATCCAACAGGTACATCTGAACGCAAACGCAAACGAACCGCATCCAATATTAAATTTTTAGTCTGCTCTCTTAATTCTTCAAAACGATTGGGAGAAAATTTTTCGTAACCATTTGAAATGGGTAAATGATAATACTTCCAATTTTTAAACCGGTGAGAAGTTAAATTAAACTCAAAATTGTTGGCAGGTTTCAATTCAAAAATATCTTTAAATATACCTTCAGCTTCATTTTCTAATTTACTAAATACGAAGTAGTCAAATACTGCGGCATAATTTTTTACTGGTTTTATTAACGAATCATGCAATAAAGCTTTATGTTCGGAAGCAAAGGCAAATATTGAATTTGTGTGGATGTAATAAAGAGGTTTCACGCCAAATCGATCACGACTTCCAAACAAATTTTGTTTAGCTTCATCGTAGATTACGAATGCCCACATACCGTTAAATTTTTGCACGCAATCTACACCCCATTCTTCATAGGATTTTAAAATTACCTCCGTGTCGGAGCTTGTGAGAAAATTGTGTCCTTTAGCAATTAATTCTTCTCGAATTTCAATGTAATTGTAGATTTCACCATTATAAGTAATCCAAATTTTTTTATCAGGAAGACACATAGGCTGATGCCCGGTAGCAGTTAAATCTAAAATTGAAAGTCTTCTATGTCCAAATCCCAGTGTAAAATTGTTTGAAACAGTTTCAATTGCTTGTTTGGGTGAATAAGCGAAAGCAGAATGTTTTACATTGTCGGGGCTAGCTTCACCATAGGCAGCAGTTTGATTATCACCATTAGCAAAAAAAAATCCTTCACCATCCGGACCTCGATGTTTTATTCGGTGGGTAACTTGTTGCAAAAGAGCAGGCAACTGTATTTCTGAATTGTTGAGCTTAACTATTCCGCTTATGCCGCACATTTAGTATTGATTTTTGTAGAAAACTTAGATCTTCAAGCGTCGGAAACAAGTCTTTAATTTTTGTAGTACTATTTTTAATAAATCCACCCAATAAAACACCGGTACTAGCAGTATATGAAATACTCGAAATCCACGCTGCGGCTATAAATCCATATTCAGGAATGAAGATGATACCTAAACAAAAGGTAAGCATCAGACCAACAAAGGAAGCGAATGCATTTATTTTGTAATTACCCGTACCAGCAAAAAAGTGACTGATGGTAACACTCGAACCTAGAAAGAAAATTCCTGGAAACAAAGCAAACAACACTTGCTTTACATTACGGAAATCTTTGCCTAACAAAAAAGTGTAAAATTCATCCGGAAACACAAACAAAGGTATGTAAGCGATTAATGTTAGCATGGCACTGTAACGTGTAAGTTTAATTGTAAGCATGCGTGATTCATCAGTGTTAGTACTGTTAGCAATTTTTGAGAATTGAACTAAGGCAAAACTACTTCCAAATAATAAAGCGGCTTCTGCGATGGAAGCAGAAGTACTATAAATTCCAAGATTGGAAATAGAGTCAAAGCGATCTAACAAATAAACATCTAATCGGTAATTTAAAAACTGAAAAATATTTGCTAGTTGGGCAATAGTACCAATAGTTAAAGCCATTTTTAGGGTTCCTCTAAATCCAAAAGAAAAATTATTAGTAAGTAGTGGAAATAAAAAATAGATCCCTAGCAAATTACTTATTCCATAAGTAAGGTATAATGAATAAATGAATGTTGAAAAATGGATACTCTTTAAAAACAAAAAGCAAAATGCCAGTAAAAAGAAATGCCCAATTACTTGAAACAAATTGATAAAATTGGCTGCTTTTATTTTTTCTTTTCCAATTAACAATGATGTATGAATGGTATTTACAGAAAGCATAAAAGCAAGTACACTAATATGTTTACAAAGTAGTTTGGGAAAAGAATGTGTTAAGTGTAGCGTAAAATAACACACTAATGATATTATTACTGCCCATAAATAGGAAATGTTAAGCAACTCAGTTGTTGGTTTACGTGGGGTTAAATAAATTAAACTGTTGCCTCCAACAAAACTTGAGAAAAGCAATACAATGGTTAATGTTGAAAGTAACAAACTAATTTGTCCTCTTCCTTCGGCACCAAGGTAATTGGCTGTGAGCAGCAGAATCAAAAAATTGAAAACTGCTGTAAAAAAACGTGTACTTATTGTGTTTACAATACTTTTAATCATTGGGCGATTTTCGTATCACGGTGTACTTAAAACTTGTTTGCCAATGAAAGCAAGTATACGTCTTTGGAAGATATTTCCACACTTTTCGAATTAAATTAACAAAGATAATAAGCACTCTAGCTTTTGAAAACATTGGTTTATGACCGCTACGTTTCTCATTTAAATAATACAAACGGTAAAACCATTCAGAAAAAACCTTATGTTTTGTTTTCTCAGTAAACACCAAGACACCATTTTTATTGCTTACCACCCATTTATGAAAAGCTTCATTGAAAATGAATTCTGAAAAAGCGCCTGGAGTTTCAATATATCCACCTTTTGCAACACGTTGTAATTCGCTACAAAATTTTTCAGGCTCATCAATATGTTCGGCAATGTGGGATGCAATTACAAAATCAAATTCTTTGTCACTAAATGGCATTTCTGTAGCATCTCCTAAAACAAGCTTTTTACCTGAAGGGATTACAGCTTTTGCCCCAGATCGATGTTCAGTTTCTTCAATTTCGCGTTCAAGCAATACATCTGCTCGCTCATTGGGATGGTCGCCACTACCTACGTCCAGAACTTTCCAATTGTAAGGAATACTTAGTGTTTCACGTGTATTCCCAGCTTCCCATTTTGAAATTAATGGATGATAAACTGAAATAAATTGTTTTGCAATTGTCGTTGGATTAAAAGTAGTTCGAGCAAATTCCATCATTTTTTCTTGTGAAAAGGAAGTATGGTGTTGCAACATGAAAGCTATTCCATTTTTAAGTTCTTCCGGATGATGTAAGGGTATTAATTTCCCGAATTGCTCTGACAAATATTCTTCTGGACCACCACAACAGGTAGCTAATACTGGTGTGCCACAAGCAAGAGCTTCGGCAATTACTACTGAAAATGTTTCATAATTGCTATTACATATTAAAAATGAAGCCGTACTCAATTCCTTATAAACTTCATGTTGTGGCAAAATTCCTTTAAAGTTTACTTGGTTTGTAATAGCAAGATCAATGAGGAGTTGTTTTAATTTAGGTTCATCTTCACCACCGCCTATAATAGTTAGTTTAAAATTAGGAAACTTAGCTTTTAATGTGGCTACAGCATACAAGACTGCTGAAATATTTTTTTCTTTATCCAATAAATTACCAATCATTACAGCATTGGTAGAAGCGTGGATTGCATGTTTAGGTAAATTGTCCACCTCTACACAATTGGGTATTATCGTATACTTGCCAGTAAGCTTGTGAAATTTCATAGACTCAGCAAGCTTTTGAGAAACTGTAGTTACTGCTTTTGCATTTTTTACAATTATGCGTGTCAGAAGTTTTTTGAATGTACCTTTATACGAACCATCAGCCGCAAGGTAGCCACTCCAATGTTCACTCACAATATAGGGAATACTGTTTAATTTATAAAGTAAAAATGCAATAATACCAGGACGAGTAAGAACATTAACGTGCACTAAATTGGGTTTCCCAAATTCAGCTTTAATGCATTTCAATCCTAGGTATGCAGCATATAAATAACGGTACAGCTTAATAGCTTTTCCAATAAGTGAATTCGAAACATCGTTGTTTTGATAGTATACTCGAACTGTTTTAATGTTGTTTTCGATACAAGCATCCAGTTCAAATTTTGACTTAGAATTAGTGTCAGCACCAACATACAATACGGCTGTACGACATTCTTTAGCCAAAGCTTTTATATGTTTTTCAATAAATATTCCACTAAAATTATTGGTTCGGTTGGGATACCATTTTGGAATATATAGGATTTTATAATAGGAGTGTACCGGCACTTTTAATGGAGTTTTTTTGTTTTTAACCAAATTGAATTGCCTATCACAATTACATCCGAAAAGGCCATAGATAATGCTGCCAACATTGGATTTAAAAATCCTATTGCTGCAATAGGAATAGCAATAACATTATAGAAAAAAGCCCAAAATAAATTTTGTTTAATGGTAGCTAATGAGCTTCTGCTAAGACGATAAGCAAATTCAATATCATCCAGATGATTTGCTCTAAGTAAAACAATTTGCGCAGATTCAATAGCGACCTGTGTAGCATTACCCAATGAAATGCTAACGTTGGCAAGATTTAAAGCAGGAGCATCGTTAATCCCATCGCCTACCATGGCAATAGGTGCAACTAGTTTTAATTTTTTAATGCAGTTTAATTTTTGCTCTGGGCTTTGTTCAAAGTAAACTTCCTTAATTCCAAGTTTATGTGCTACTTCTTCACAATTATTTTTACTATCGCCGCTCAATAAAACAGGTGTAATTCCAAGATGTTTTAATTTAGTAATGCAGGATAAAGCACTTGATTTAATATCATCTGAAATAGTAACTTTGGCAATAGAAACATTGTTTTTTAATACCACTAGTTCATTTTGTATACTTCTTTGTGAATTCGATAAATTACGCGAATGCCCAATAAAATAAGTATCTCCATTCAAATCAACAGCTTTTATACCTAAACCCTTTTCTTCTTGAACTTCAGAAAACTGTAACAATTTTGCTTCTGATTTTAACTCTTTTACTAAAGATTTCGCAATAGGATGAGAAGAGAAACTTTCCATCGAAAAAATAATATCCTTCACTTTTTGTTCAGAAACATCTGCGGTAAGCTGTATTAATTTTAGAGTAAAATTGCCCGTTGTTAAGGTGCCTGTTTTATCAAAAACGATGGTTTTAATTGAAGCAAATTCTTCTAGTGTATTTCCACCTTTAATTAACACCTGATTTTTTGCGGCTCTACCAATTCCTGACATTACAGCAGTTGGTGTAGCTAATCCCATGGCACAAGGACAAGATACCACTAGTACTGCAATACTTTGCAAAAGTGCCTGTTGTATACTTATATCAAATATAAAATAGCTGAGTAAAAAGGTGAGCAGAGAAACTCCAATTACGATGGGTACAAAAACAGAACTTACTTTGTCGCCTAATTTTTGAATTCGGGGTTTTTCGTTTTGTGCGTTTTTTACCAGTTCAATTAGTTGAGATAAAATACTCTCTTTTCCAACTTTTGTGGTGCTAATTCTAAGCTGACCGTCCACCAGTATTGATCCTCCAATTACTTTGTCGGATATCACTTTTTCAACCGGAATGCTTTCACCTGTTATGAATGATTCGTCAACACTTCCGGCTCCAGAAATAACGGCTCCATCAGCTGCTATCTTATCACCGGTATTCACATGAAGTATATCGTATTTCAATAAGCTTGATGCATCAATTTCTTTGATTACTTCGTTACCATTTTCCTGTATGACTATGGTTGCTTTTTGTGGACGCATTGCAACCAATTCGCGAATAGCCGAACCTGTTTGATGTACCGATTTATCTTCAATTAGATTACCAAGCAAAACTAAGGTGATAATAGTTGCAGTTGTTTCGAAAAATAAAAAATTATGAACTTGAGTACTGTCTGAATACAAATACATTCCTGCCAATGAATAAACGAAAGAAGCAGCTGCACCGATACAAATTAAGACATCCATGTTTGGATTTTTCATTAATAATGAGCCCCACGCACTTTTTCCAAAATGTATCATACCTAAAATAAAAACCGGTACACATAAGCTTAACTGAATAAATGAATTGTGTAGCCAATGAAATGGAAGCCACATCGATAAAAATAAGGGTAATGTAAAAAGTAATGAGAAATAAAACTTTAATTCAAGTGTTGAAAAATGTGTGCGACGAGTTGAGTTTTTTTTTGTTTGGATAACTTTATAACCTAACTTACCGATACTTGTTGAGACTTCTTCCAGTGTAATACTAGGAGAACTTTCGAAGCTAACTTCCTTTTCAATAAAACTAACACTTACGTTTTGAAGACCCTTTTTTTGAAGCGCTTTTGTAACGGTTGCAGCACAATTGCTGCAGGTCATGCCTTCAACTTCAAGGGTTATTTTTTTTATTTCACTCACCCGACAAAGTTAGTTAATTGTTTAGTTTTTAAGTAACTCTTCAAGCACAGCAGGCAATTAGATTTCATAGTGCTGCAAATGAAGGAATAAAAATTTAGCACAATGCACGATTTTAGTTGCAGAAAAAAAATAAATTATATCTTTGCCGCGCTTAAAAATACACGGTGGTTGTAGCTCAGTTGGTTAGAGCATCGGTTTGTGGTACCGAGGGTCGTGGGTTCGAGCCCCATCATCCACCCCAAAAGCAAAAGTCCTGAAATCAGCGTTGATTCAGGACTTTTTTGTTGATTTACAGTATTCAGGTGAAAAAACAAGAATGGCTTGAACGACTAAACATTAGTCAATAAAGCCATCAACTCATTTCTCCAAATTAGAATTACCACTCCTGCAATTGCGACTGCAGCACCAATTGCTGACTTAAGTGAAATTTTTTCGTGATAAAAAAATGCTGCCAATGGGAGCACCATCACAGGAACAAGCGAAAAAAGAGTTTGCGCAACCGATACATTTATTAATGAAACAGCATACATAGATAAAACAACGCCAAGTGTTGGCCCAAATAAAGTTCCTGCTATCAAGTATTTTAAACCATTATTTTGATTTTGTACGATTGGACGATTAACCTCTTTTAGTTTACCTCGACTTATAGTTAAACCATAAGTAATCACTACCGAAACAAACAAACGAATAAATGTCGCATGAATAGATGAGATACTTTGTTCTTGAATTGTAAAACACATTCCCATTTTTGCAAATACCAATCCGAATCCCTGACATAGAGCGGCTAAAATGCCCATCACTATACCTTTTTGGGTTGATCCGAAAGTGCTTTTTGCAATTTTTGATTGCTCCTTTTTGCTCATATTTATCCAAACAATTCCTGAGATGGTGATAGCCATACCTACTATTCCAAGAAAGTTTATTGTTTCATTTAACATAAAATAACTGAGAATTAGAGCAGCACCAGGAGCAAGTGTGCTAAATACACTCGCTAAACGAGTACCTAATATCGCATACGATGTAAATCCAAAATAATCCCCAAGGGCTAATCCAACAAGACCTGATAATCCAAACCAAAACCAATGTTGCGGTAAAACGGAGGTAAATAATTCTTGAAGATTTAAGGGATAAAGCACCATCAGTAAAATACCCAATGAAAGCATCGCTAACAGCATTCGAAAATGATTCACAGCATTAGGATTCATTCGGCGGGATGCTTCTGTAAAAGGGAAAACTCCTATGCTCCAGGAGAGTGCTGTGAGTAGAGCGGCTATTTCGCCCCAGTAACTGTTGTTCATACGATGCACAAAACTAAATTATTATTTTGATGAAAAAGCTAAACTTCCCAATTATAGATTGAATATTTTAGGGTGAAAGTCTAATTTTTGTAAATTCGCAATCCAAAAATTAACTCCGTACTATGTTCGAAAATTTAAGTGAAAAGTTTGATAGGGCCTTTAAAGTTCTGAAGGGGCATGGAAGCATTAGTGAAATAAATGTTGCTGAAACACTCAAAGAAGTGCGAAAGGCATTATTGGATGCGGATGTTAATTTTAAAATTGCCAAGCAATTTACCGATACAGTTAAGGAAAAAGCCCTTGGGCAAAATGTGCTTACGTCAATATCGCCGGGGCAATTGATGGTGAAACTCGTACACGAAGAGCTTACCACTTTAATGGGTAGCCAAAAGGTAGATATTAATATTAAAGGCCAACCTGCAGTTATTTTAATGTCGGGTTTGCAAGGTTCTGGTAAAACTACGTTTTCGGGCAAATTGGCTAATTATTTAAAAAGTAAAAAAGCTAAAAGTCCTTTGTTGGTAGCATGCGATGTGTATCGACCGGCAGCTATAAATCAATTGCAAGTGCTTGGCGAGCAATTGGGAATTCCTGTATTTGCAGATGTCGATTCTAAAAATCCTGTAGCAATTGCAAAAGCCGCAATTCAGTTTGCAAAAGACAATAATCACAATGTTGTAATAATTGATACCGCCGGTCGTTTGGGTATTGATGAAGCGATGATGAAGGAAATAGAAGCCGTAAAAAATGCGGTGAATCCTTCTGAAATTTTGTTTGTGGTAGATGCCATGACCGGTCAAGATGCAGTAAATACAGCTAAAGCCTTTAACGATAAACTAAATTTTGACGGAGTTGTTTTAACAAAACTCGATGGAGATACACGCGGTGGGGCTGCTCTTTCAATTCGTTATACCGTTGATAAACCCATAAAATTTGTTGGTACAGGCGAAAAAATGGAAGCCTTGGATGTGTTTTATCCGGAACGTATGGCCGACCGTATTTTGGGAATGGGGGATGTGGTAAGTCTTGTTGAACGCGCCCAAGAACAATACAATGAAGAAGAAGCTAGAAAGTTAAGTAAGAAAATAGCGCAAAACCAGTTCAATTTTAACGATTTTTTAAGCCAATTGCAGCAAATTAAGAAAATGGGAAATTTGAAAGATTTAGTTGGAATGATTCCCGGAGTTGGTAAAGCGTTGAAAGGGATGGATATTGATGATAATGCATTTAAAGGAATTGAAGCGATTATTCATTCAATGACTCCTTACGAAAGAGAAAATCCTACAGTATTGAATGGGAATCGTCGTAAACGAATTGCATCAGGGAGCGGTACTAACATTCAGGAAGTGAATAAACTGATCAAGCAATTTGAGGATACCAGTAAAATGATGAAGATGATGGGAAATAAAGAACAAATGGCAAGAATGATGAAGCAAATGCAAAATATGCCGCAACCTCGTAGATAAGAAACGCATTCAATAAAATATTAGTTAGGTATTGAGAAGGCTAATTCGAAATTCATAAAATCAATCATTAGTTAGTTTGAGTATTTATTATTTATCCGGTTTAAATAAATAGGTATTATTTAAAAAGTTTAATTCAGTAAAAATAAAATTAGGTTCTAGGAATACCTTATTAAACGATATATACAAATGCAATTACTTGACGGAAAAGCCACTTCGCTTCTAATTCAAGAAGAAATACGAGCCGAAGTAGAAGCCATTCGCAACAAAGGTGAAAAAATTCCGCATTTAGCTGCCATCATTGTAGGCAACGATGGTGCCAGTGAAACGTATGTGGCTAGTAAGGTAAAAACATGTGAGAAAATTGGCTTTGAATCAAGTTTATTTCGATTGCCGGCCGATACATCTCAAATTGAATTATTGGCAACCATTTCTAAATTGAATCGAGATAAAAACATAGATGGTTTTATTGTACAATTGCCACTGCCCAAACACATTGATGAACAAACCATAATTGAATCAATTGCACCTGAAAAAGATGTAGATGGTTTTCATCCAAGCAACATAGGGAAGATGGTTTTAAATTTACCTACTTTTTTACCAGCAACACCTTACGGAATCATGGAATTATTAAAACGCTATTCCATTCCTACCGAAGGTAAAAACTGTGTAGTGCTTGGTAGAAGTCACATAGTTGGTTCACCAATGAGTATTTTGATGGCACGAAATACTAATCCTGGAAATTGTACGGTAACTTTGGCACACAGCAAAACTAAAAATTTGAAAGAAATTTGTTTGCAAGCCGATATTTTGATTGTCGCACTTGGTAGAGCCGAATTTATTACCTCCGATTATATAAAACAAGGAGCAGTAGTAATTGATGTAGGGATTACGCGGGTAGAGGCAGTTGAAAGTAAAAGCGGATTTAAATTGCTGGGTGATGTTAAATTTAATGAAGTTGCTCCGAAATGCAGTTACATTACACCTGTTCCCGGTGGTGTAGGACCAATGACTATAGCAGCCTTGTTGCAAAACACACTTTGGGCGGCGAAAAAAAAATAACCTCTTTTTTAGCTTTTCTTCTTCTTAAGAAGTGTTAATTCAAAGGAAAAATACGCAAGCACCCTTCATAGTATTCTAAATTTTCTATTTTTGTTCACTTTTTAAAAAAATGAAAACCATAGTAAATGCATAAGTACAACCAAAATATGGCTGAGGGATTAACTTATGATGATGTGCTTTTGGTGCCTGCTTATTCTGAAGTCCATCCAAAGGATGTTACCATAAGTTCCTATTTCACAAAAAGTATTGTTTTAAATACACCCATAGTAAGTGCAGCTATGGACACAGTTACCGAAAGCGAAATGGCAATAGCAATTGCTCAGGAAGGTGGACTTGGTGTGCTGCACAAAAACATGAGTATTGCTGAGCAAGCCGAGCAGGTAAAAAAAGTAAAGCGATCAGAAAGTGGAATGATTCTCGAACCTATTACCCTAAATATTAATGCGAAGGTAGGAGATGCATTTGCCATTATTAAGGAAAACAAAATTGGAGGCATTCCTGTTGTAAATGATGCTAATGAACTATTGGGTATTATTACCAACCGAGATCTTCGATTTGAAAAAAATATGAATTTGCCGGTTAGTGAGGTAATGACTTCTAAAAATATCATTACTACTAGGGATGGCAAGGATTTAGTGAAAGCTGAAAATACTCTTAGAGAACATAAGATTGAAAAATTACCGGTAGTTGATGCATCCAATAAATTGCTGGGTCTCATAACATATAAGGATATTATTAAAACTCGAATTCGACCAAATGCTTGTAAAGATGAGTTAGGCCGCCTCAGAGTTGCCGCTGCTGTTGGTGTTACGCACGATACTATGCAGCGAGTTGAAGCATTGGTGAAAGCCGGTGTTGATGCCATAGTTATTGATACTGCGCATGGACACTCAAAAGGAGTTATTGATACATTAAAAAGTGTAAAACAAAAGTTTACAAATCTTCAAGTAGTTGTTGGAAATATAGCTACTGCCGATGCAGCTCTAGCGCTTGCTGATGCAGGGGCCGATGCAGTGAAAGTAGGAATTGGACCTGGATCTATTTGTACCACGCGTGTAATTGCAGGTGTTGGTGTTCCTCAGCTTACTGCAATAATGGATACAGCCGAAGCATTAAAGGGTAGAAATATTCCGGTTATCGCTGATGGCGGAATTAGGTATACAGGTGATATTGTAAAAGCATTGGCAGCAGGAGCCAGTTCAATTATGGCAGGATCTTTTTTTGCCGGAGTTGAAGAATCACCAGGTGAAACTATTATTTTTGAAGGAAGAAAGTTTAAAGCTTACCGAGGAATGGGTTCCATTGAAGCCATGCAACAAGGCAGTAAAGACAGGTATTTTCAAGAAGATGAGCATGATTTTAAAAAATTGGTACCTGAAGGAATTAGCGGAAGAGTTCCATATAAAGGTCAGTTAAAAGAAGTGATGCATCAATTTGTGGGTGGCTTAAAGGCCGGAATGGGATATTGTGGTGCAGCAAATATAAATGCATTACAAAAAGCAAAATTCATAAAAATAACGAGTGCAGGTGTTCGTGAAAGTCATCCTCACGATGTAATTATTACACGCGAAGCGCCTAATTACAGTAGATAGTAAGTTAATTTGATCATTATAATTGTAAATAAATAATAGAAGTATGAAAATGAATAGTATAAAAGGTTTTTTGACAGTTGCAGTAATTTCTGCTGCGGGAATAGCATTCGCTCAAGATAAAGACCCTGTATTAATGACTATTGCGGGTAAAAATATTACGCGATCGGAATTTCAATCAATTTACAACAAAAACAATCCAAAAAATACGGAAGCGGATTCAAAATCAATTGACGATTATGTTCAATTGTTTGTGAATTTTAAGCTAAAGGTAAAAGAGGCAGAAGAAATGGGTTTAGATACTACTGCCGAATTTAGAAATGAATTGGAAGGATATCGTAAACAATTGGCACAACCTTATTTAACCGATAATGAAGTGAATGATCAATTGTTGCGTGAAGCCTATGAACGTTCTAAAATAGATGTTAGGGCCAGTCATATTTTAATTAAATTGGATGCCAATGCCTTACCTAAAGATACGCTAAAAGCCTACAATACAACAATTGCACTTCGAAATCGAATATTAAAAGGGGAAGATTTTGCTAAGGTGGCACGCGAGAATTCACAGGATCCTTCAGCTAAAGAAAATGCCGGCGATTTAGGATATTTTACTTCTATGCAAATGGTGTATCCTTTTGAAACAGCGGCGTATACTACCAAAATAGGAGAAATATCAATGCCGGTGCGAACTCGTTTTGGTTACCATTTAATTAAAGTAGTTGATAAACGTGAAGCGCAAGGACAAATAATGTGCGAGCACATCATGGTTAAATCTCAAAAAGGACAATCGGCTGCCGATTCAGTTGCAGCTAAACAAAAGATAGATGAAATTTATGGTAAAATTAAGGCCGGTGAAAATTTTGAAGAACTAGCTCGTCAACAATCTGACGATAAAGGTTCTGCTAAAGATGGTGGAAAGCTTCCTTTGTTTGGTACCGGAAGAATGGTAATGGAATTTGAAAAAGCTGCTTTTGGTTTACAAAATAACGGAGACTACACGGCACCTATTAAAACTCAATATGGTTGGCATATAATTAAACGATTAGATAAAAAGCCAATACCAACTTTTGAAGAAAGTAAAAACGAATTAAAGGGAAAAGTTACCAAAGATTCACGCGCTCAAAAAAGCAAAGAAAGTTTAATTGCAAAAATTAAGAAAGAAAATAATTTTAAGGAAAACTTGAAAGCACGCGACGAATTCAACACACTTATTGATTCTAGCTATTTTGAAGGAACCTGGAGCAAAGACAAGGCAAGTAAATTAAATAAAGAATTGTTTTCAATTGCTGATAAAAAATATACTCAACTTGATTTTGCAAATTACCTCGAAAATCACCAAACTAAACGTCCTAAAATTGATGCAGGTGTACTAGTTAAAACAACCTATGAACAATTTGTAAACGACAATTGTATTGCTTACCAAGAAACTGTTTTAGATAAAAAATTCCCTGATTTTAAAGCATTAATGCAAGAATACAGAGATGGAATTTTATTGTTTGATTTAACCGATAAGAAGGTTTGGGGAAAAGCAGTTAAAGATACTGCAGGTATTGAGGATTTTTATCAAAAAAACAAAAACAACTACATGTGGGAAGAACGAGTTGAAGCTACCATTTATACTTGTGCAAACACAGCAATCGCAGACCAAACTCGTAAGTTAATTAAGAAGCAAGAGAAATCAAATATCTCCAACGATTCATTAATGAACATTGTAAACAAAGATTCTCAATTGAACTTAAAAATTGAAAATGGTAAGTTCTTGAAAAACGAAAACGACATGGTTGATAAGGTAAAATGGCAAGTTGGAATTTCAGAAAATATGACCAAAAACAATCAAGTGATTTTTGTGAAAATTAATAAAGTATTGCCTCCGGATGTGAAAAAATTAAGTGAAGCCAGAGGTCTTGTTACATCAGATTATCAAAACTATCTTGAAAAAGAATGGATTGAAAGCTTACGTAAGAAATACACCGTAAACATTGATCGTTCAGTTTTAAGTACAGTTAAATAGTTTACCTTTTAAATTAATTGAAACAGCCTTTCGGACATTCCGGAAGGCTGTTTTTGTTTGCTTTCCTATATTTGCAATATTTCAACTTGTTTAATACTTTGACTCATATGAAATCTAAAATTTTGTTTTTGTGTTTTATAATTTGCAGTTTAAAAATAACCTTTGCTGCCTCTTTGCTTTCAGGTCCAATGATTGGTTATATTGAGCACCGCGAAGTAATGATTTGCATGGAAGTAGCTAGCTCTGTAAAAAAAGTTCAAATTAATTATTTTGAAAAGGCTCATCCAGAGCATAAAATTAAAGTGGATTATAAAGGCGAATTGGGCAAAAGTTTTAATCCAATTAAGCTACAACTGAATGGTCTTTCTATGAATACACTTTATGCATATGAGCTAATTTTAGATGATAAGAAAGTAACACTTCCATTCGCCACCGAATTTAAAACTAAGGATTTATGGGAATGGCGTAAACCTGCGCCTGATTTTTCATTCCTAATTGGAAGTTGCACCTATATCAACGATAGTGCATACGATAGACCTGGAAAGCCCTATGGTGCATCACCTGAAATTCTAACAACAATGGGCAATATGCCTAGTGAGTTTATGATATGGAGTGGCGATAATTTGTATTATCGAGAAGCCGATTATAGTTCTGAATGGGGCATGAAATATCGATATTCGCACGATTTTAGCATTCCTCAATTACAAAAATTACGTGCAACACGAGCGAATTATGCTATTTGGGATGATCACGATTATGGACCCGATGATGCAAATAAATCTTGGGAATATAAAAAGGAAGCCTTGCAACTTTTTTCTTCGTATTGGGGAAACAAAACTTTTGGAGAGCCCGATAATGAAGGTATCTATACTAAATTTAAATGGAGCGATGCAGAGTTTTTTTTAATGGACGATCGTTATCATCGTTCACCAAATGAGTTGCAAGATAGTATCAATGGCAAACCAAATGATGCAAAGCAATTTTATGGGCAAAAGCAGTTGGAATGGCTGAAAACAAGTTTAATTTCGTCAAGAAGTCTTTTCAAATTTATTGTAACGGGTGGACAAATGCTGAATCCAATGGCCGATAAAGAGTGTTTTCGATTTTACCCTGCTGAGTTTAATGAGTTGATGAATTTTATCGTAGAAAATAAAATTAATGGTGTGCTGTTTTTAAGTGGCGACAGGCATTTTTCAGAAATGATAAAGTATACACCGGCTAATTTTTATCCGCTCTATGATTTTACCTGTTCAAGCATTACATCCGGAATTCACAACATCAGCAACAAACCTGAATTTACAAATCCGAACAGGGTAGAAGGCTCATTGTTACTGGAGAATAATTTTGGTAAAATTTCATTACTTGGGAATAAAGGAGACCGTATCGTGCAGTTCGAGACGTATTCTGCTACGGGAGAACTAAAATGGAAATTTCAGCTTAGTGAAAAGGAACTTAAAACAAAAAACTAAGTCATGAATTTTTTATGCTTCACGAATTAAACGATACCATTGTAGCACCAGCAACTGCTCCCGGAATAGGAGCCATCGCTTTAATTCGTGTATCTGGAAAAGAAGCGCTATCACTTTGTGCTGCCATATTTTACTCGTCCTCCGGGAAACAAAATTTAGCAACTAAAAAATCACATACTGCACATTTTGGAACTATTCGCGATGGTAGTCTTTTGATTGACGAAGTAGTAGCCACATTATTTTTAGCGCCTCGTTCCTTTACAGGAGAAACAACTGTTGAATTAAGTTGTCATGGTTCGCCTTATATACAACAGCAAATTATTTCTCTGTTGTTGAAAAAAGGTGCCCGTATGGCTCGCGCTGGAGAATTCACCATGCGTGCTTTTTTAAATGGGAAGTTAGATTTAAGTCAGGCAGAGGCTGTAGCCGATGTGATTGCAGCAGATACAGAAGGTGCACATAAGCTTGCTTTACAACAAATGCGCGGTGGGTTTAGTAGCGATATTCGGTCGATGCGGCAACAGCTTATAGATTTTGCAGCACTCATGGAATTAGAACTTGATTTTTCAGAAGAAGATGTTGAGTTTGCAAACCGCGAACAATTTGTACAATTAGTAAAAAGCATACAGCTAAAACTGTTGCCATTAATTGATTCATTTAAATTAGGCAATGTAATTAAAAACGGAGTTCCTGTTGCCATTGCTGGAAAACCCAATGCAGGAAAATCTACCTTACTCAATACCCTGTTGAATGAAGAGCGTGCGTTGGTGAGCGAGATTGCAGGCACAACCCGAGATAGTATTGAGGAAGTACTAAATGTAAATGGCATAGCTTACCGATTTATTGATACAGCCGGACTGCGAGATACAGACGACCGCATTGAAAAAATGGGAGTTGAAAAGAGCTATGAGAAAATAAAGAATGCCGGTATACTTTTGTATGTGGTAGATGCTACCGAAATTCATTCAGGTCAAGAATTGACCGATGTTATTGCCCAAGCATCTTCCTTTCAATTACCCTATTTGATTTTGGCAAATAAAAGTGATTTATGCCCTCCTGAAATGCATGATTTGTTTATGAAAACTGATAAGGTGTTAAGTATTTCTGCTAAACAAAAAGATGGAATTGCGGAAGTAAAAAATGCCCTTGGCAAATTACTTTTTGACGAGGAAACAGCGAAGCATTCGGAGATAGTAACAAATATGCGGCATTATGATGGGCTGCAAAAATCGTTTGCAGCCTTGGATGAAGTGTTAAAAGGAGTTCAACTTGGA
>WBZU01001112.1_pt1 | contig 21006 bp, 17 predicted proteins | sample 5204311 | NCBI WGS metagenome assembly WBZU01 (sample SAMN12344359, study PRJNA552823) | activated sludge metagenome | biome: Activated sludge suspended growth; feature: Nitrification reactor; material: Wastewater; isolation source: activated sludge from nitrification reactor of wastewater... | reverse complement strand
AATCCCTTGAATTGCGCGCATCCGTCCCCCCAATTCAACGGACGCTCTTCCACTTCCGCAGACAAAAGGGGGGTTTGGGGGGCGAAGCGAGCGTCGGCGTCTGGCCGAAGGCCAGCCGCCGGTCAGCGAGCGCAGCCCCCCATCACAAACAAAGCTTCTTCGCGTAGGGCGCTTGTTAGCGCCCGGAGCGAACGTTCAAATCAAGGCGTGCGCTTTCAATCTCGCCCGCGCGCAATTCAACGGACCCGCGCGCAATTCCCTTGCCCACAAATCAAGGCGTGCGCTTTCAATCCCGCCCGCTCCCAATCCAACGGACCCGCACGCAATTCCCTTGCCCACAATTCCCTGACCGCGGCATCAATCCCCCCCGCGCGCAATTCACCCCCGCATACCTGCCCAAACGCAACCCACTTCGGCCTTCCACCCTCACACCAGCTCGTCGATCGCTTCCCTCTTCGACGTTCGCCCCTCGGCGCGTCGTTTTTTTGCAGTCCACTTCGCCAGGTGAACCTCAATCGCCCCACGTTGACGTTGCCCATTCGATACTTCCAGCCTTGCCGTGGATATTGCAGCCCTCTTCATTGCTTTTTTGCAACCACCTCCAGGCTGCCGACGGTTTATCCATTGCGCTCACCCAGCCCATGAAGGCGTCGTCGATGTCAACGCTTTGCGTTCGTCGAGCCACTGCAACCATGGCGCAAGCCAATCCAACGTGTGCAGAAAGCCCGCTCGTGGGTATCGAGAAACGAAGTTTTGATGAATTGCAGATTTTTGAAAGGTCATCGTGACCAATGGATTGCGTCTCGATACCCGTGAATCGGGTCAATCGACGTATTGGTGAGACGCGATGAAACCTTGACGAGGGCCAATCAACGAAATGGCGAGAGGCGATAACCCCTTGGACAGGTCTCGAACGGTTGCGCAAAAGCGCCCGGCTAACGGAAGGATGGATGGATAAGCGTACGATGGTAACCGAAGCGAGCCTCAGACGGGCGTCGCCGGCGGAGTGGATTCTTTCGCGGCCTTGGTGCTTTCCCATTCCCGCACAGGCTTGAGCAAAAGATCGGCGCGAGTCGCCGTATCGGGGGCTCCACGCTTCACCGATGCTGCCACTTGAATCACATACGAGCGAATAGAATCGAGCAGGGCAGCCTTGCTGTCGCGAATTTCCGGAGCCTCTTCCACCGGCTGCGTCGTACCGATGATCGCACCGTATTCGGCTTGAAATTGCTTGAGCAACACCAGGATGGGGCTTGCGCCGATGGCATCAACGGAACCCCCCAAGTTTTCACGGTCAATCGTCGCCAGTTTGGTTTCAATCGCGGCCCATTCTTCGTGGACCTTGAAGTTGAGAAAGCGTCGACCATCGGCAAATAAACGCTCGTGGAGGATCTTGCCTTTTTCGCCTTCGGGAATGAATTCGGCGAGCGTCGCCCAGGCGGCTGTGACATCGTGCAATGCACCGGCAACCTTATCGACCCGCCGATCGATTTCTTTGACGGTGAGAAGACCCGTCGGGGTCTTGGCCAGGGCTTGAAGCAGAATCTGCTTGTCGGACCCAACTTGAGCCAGGCAATCGATGATCGCCGGCGGGAGGTTCTGAAACGGCGTTGCCGCCGCTTCGATGGCTGTGGCCAGGGCAACGGAGCCATTGGCATCGATGCGCGGCAGTTGCACGAGGTCCACAGGGGAGAAGGTTCGTTGCATGCAGGGCACGGTACAACGGAAGCGAACGAACCGTCAAGAATTTTATGGCGCCGATTATGTGCTCGACGAATGGGGGGCGAGAGGGAATCGCGTGCACCTCTTTCAACTCCGCCGCCCCACAAGTCACCGCGTGTGTTTCCTTGACACCCATTCCCGTTGCGCGTTATCGTGCGCCGAACCTGATGACGGCATTGCCGGCCGCAAGGACCCGCCGCGTATGAACCTCGATATCGGTCAAGCCGAGCGCAAAACCCAAAATCGCATCATCAAGCTCTTCATCGATGCGCTGAAATACGATTACATCGGCGACCTTTCCGAAAACGAACATAATTCCAACATCGACGTCGGGCGCCTCGAACATTTTCTGTTTGCTTATCAAGAATACGATCAAGACCTGATCCGCCGGGCCATCGCCGAATTCGTCAAAATCGCCGGCGATACCAGCGTGAAACTTTATCATCGCAATCAAGCCGTTTATGAAGCCTTGCGTTATGGCGTAAAAGTAAAATCCGAAGTCGGCGCACCCACTCAAACCGTATGGCTCATCGATTGGAAGGTCCCCGAACGCAATCAATTCGCCCTCGCTCAAGAAGTCACCATCAAACCCACGTCCGATATCAAAGGCCACGAAAAACGCCCCGATTTGGTCCTTTACGTCAATGGCATCGCCCTTGGCGTCATTGAACTCAAACGCAGCTCGGTTCACGTGGAAGAAGGCATTCGGCAAAACCTGGACAATCAAAAAGAAGATTTTATCCAGCCGTTTTTCTCGACGATACAAATCGTCATGGCCGGCAACGATTCGCAAGGTTTGCGGTATTGGACCATCGAAGGGACACAAAAAGATTATTTGACCTGGAAAGAAGACGGTTCGGGCGCCAATACGCTCGACAAAGATCTGAGCTTGTTGGGCAACAAAGCCCGATTCCTCGAACTGATTCACGACTTCATCGTTTTCGATGGCGGCGTCAAAAAGATTTGTCGCCACAATCAATACTTCGCCGTCAAATCCGCGCAGACCCGCATGCGCGAACGCCAAGGCGGGATCATTTGGAATACGCAAGGGTCGGGCAAAAGCTTGATCATGGTGTGGCTCGCTCGGTGGATCCGCGAGAACATCCGCGACAGCCGCATTCTCATCATCACCGATCGCACCGAACTCGACGATCAAATCGAAAGCGTCTTTCGCGGGGTGAACGAAAACGACATTTATCGCACCCGGTCGGGCGAAGACCTCGTCGCGCAATTGAACAGCCACGAGAAATGGCTGATGTGCTCGCTCATTCATAAATTCGGCCCGAAAACATCCGACGACGACAATGACGACGAATCGAGTCGTTCCAGCCTGAAGGAATACATCGCCGCGGTGAAACGGGCGTTGCCTCATGGATTCAAGGCCAAAGGGAATCTGTTCGTATTTGTCGACGAATGCCATCGGACGCAATCGGGCGATTTACACGGTGCGATGAAAGCCCTGCTTCCCGAAGCGGTGTTCGTGGGATTCACCGGCACCCCGTTGCTCAAGACGGACAAGAAAAAGAGCGTCGAAGTGTTCGGCGGCTTCATTCATCAATACAAATTCGATGAAGCCGTGACGGACAAGGTGGTGCTGGATTTGCGATATGAAGCGCGCAACATCGAGCAAGTATTAAAATCGCCGGAAAAAGTGGATCAGTGGTTCGAATCGAAAACGAAGGGGCTCACGCCGATTGCAAAAGCTCAGCTCAAAAAGCGTTGGGGCACGATGCAAAAGGTGTTGTCGAGCGCTTCGCGGCTGGGCGTGATTCACGCGGATATTCTGCTCGATATGGAGACGCGGGAGCGATTGGAGAACGGCCGGGGCAATGCGTTGCTGGTGGCGGGGAGCGTCTACGAAGCGTGTAAGTATTACGAATTGTTTTCCAAAGGGCCGCTGGCGGGCAAGTGCGGCATTGTGACGTCTTATGCGCCGAAACATGGGGACATCAAGGACGAAGAGACGGGCGAAGGCGAGACGGAAGCGCTGGAGAAGTACGCGATTTATCGCAAGATGTTGGCCGAGTTCTTTGATCAACCCGCGGAAAAAGCGATGCACCGCGTGGAGGAGTACGAGAAAAAAGCCAAGGAACGATTCAAAAAAGAACCGGGGCAAATGAAATTGCTCATCGTGGTGGACAAACTGCTCACGGGATTCGATGCGCCGTCGGCGACGTGTTTGTACATCGACAAAGCGATGCGCGACCACGGATTGTTTCAGGCAATTTGTCGGGTGAATCGATTGGACGGCGAAGACAAAGAATACGGGTACATCATCGATTACAAAGATTTGTTCAAGAGCTTGGAAGGCGCCGTGAAGGATTACACCGTCGGGGCGCTCGACGGGTACGAAAAAGAAGATATCGCGGGCTTGTTGGAGAACCGCTTGGACAAGGCGAAACAGCGCTTGGAAAAGGCACTGGAGTCCATTCGAGCGTTGTGCGAACCGGTTGAGCCGCCCAAAGACCAGGACGCCTATTTCCGGTACTTTTCAGCTCAAGATCGCGGCGATGCGGGGCAACTCGAGGCGACCGAGCCGCAACGGTTGGCGCTGTACAAGATGACGGCGTCGCTCGTGCGCGCATACGCGGATCTAGCGAATGAAATGGAAGAGGCCGGGTATACGGCGGGCGAAACGGAACGTATTCGCGGCGAAGTGACGTGGTTCGAGCATGTTCGCGGGGCGGTAAAGATTCATAGCGGGGATGCGATTGACTTGAAAGAATACGAGCCCGCGATGCGGCACTTGATCGATACGTACATTCGCGCGGAGGACAGCAGGAAGGTCTCGGCATTCGATGATTTTTCGGTGATTCAATTGGTCGTATCGCGCGGCTATGAAGCCGCGGTGAAAGCCTTGCCCAAGTCGATGAGCCGAAAAGCGGCCGCGGAGACGGTGGAGAACAATGTGCGCAAGGTGATTTTGGAGCAATCGCCGATCAATCCGAAGTATTACGAAAAAATGTCGCAATTGCTCGAGAGCCTGATCGAGCAGCGGCGTCAGGATGCCGTGGCGTATGAAGAATACTTGGCGCGCATCGAAGACTTGGCGAGGAAAGTCCATGTCGGGCCGAGCGGCGCGGCGTATCCGAAGTCAATGCGTACGAAGGCTTTGCGCGCGTTGTACGATAACTTGGGCCAAGACGAAACGTTGGCGATGAAGGTGCACGAAGCCGTGGGCGCCGTGGCGCAAGACGATTGGAAAAAGCATCCGGTCAAAATGAAGAGCGTACGATTGGCGTTGAAGGAGATCCTGGGCGACGACGAAGAGCGATTGGCGCAGGTGTTTCAATTGGTTCAAGCGCAGCATGAATATTGAGACGGGCGTGCTGTTGGTGGGCGGCGTCGAGGTGCACGTCGTGCGCAAGGAAATCAAGCATTTGCACTTGGGCGTATATCCGCCCGATGGGCGCGTGCGTGTGGCGGTGCCCTTGGCGGTGACGAATGCGGCGGTACGCGTGGCGGTGGCGCGGAATTTGGTCTGGATCAAGCGACAAAGAGCGGCATTTGCGCGCCAGCCGCGGCAATCCGAGCGGGAATACATCAGCGGCGAGAGTCATCATTTTTTGGGGCGGCGGTATTTGTTGCGGGTCGTCGAAGGTCATGGCCCGGGGAAAATCGTTTTACCCAACAAGAAACACATCGAGCTGCACGTGCGTACGGGCAGCGATTGCGCATTCCGCAAACGCGTGCTCGAAACGTGGTACCGAACGGAGCTGCGCCAGGTCGTGGGGGGGATGTTCGAGCGCTGGTCGAAACGAATCGGGGTGGATTTGGCCGGCTGGGGCATTCGGCGGATGAAAACGAAATGGGGAACGAGTCACGTCGACACGCGACGAATCTACGTGAATTTGGAGCTGGCGAAGAAGCCCGTCGCGTGTATCGAATATGTGATCGTGCATGAATTGGTGCACTTTTTGGCGCCGCATCATGACGAGCGATTCGTTACGTTGATGGACCGGCACTTACCGACGTGGCGCTTTTTGCGGGCCGAGCTGAATGCCTTGCCGTTGGCCGAAGAGAAATGGAAGCCCGCGGGAGAAAGTTACGAGCTGGTCCGTTTCGTTGGGCCTTGACGAACGCTCACGTTCTTTCATTGCGACGTGCTCGCCGCCGCAATGCACCGGCCATCGCCAGGCCCGTGACGAGCACGAATGTCCAGCGCCCATCGCTGGTTTCCCCGCCGGGAACGCGACACCCGCAAGAACTATCGTCGCTGACGGTTAGGGGAGGTTTGCATGTTCCCGCTCGGCACGTGCCGCCATCGTCGCATTTCGTGCCGTCGGCGGTGAGCACATCCGTGGGACATTTGTTGGTCATGCCGTCACACGTTTCGTCAACGTCGCATGTATTCGTTGCTGCGCGACAAACGGTCCCGGCCGCGGACAAGACGTCCGCAGGACACGTGGCGTCTTTTCCGGAGCACATTTCCGGTGCATCGCATTCCGCAGCCGAGGCACGACAAACGGTCGTCGAAGCGAGAAATGCATCGGCGGGACAAGTCTTGGATGAACCATCGCACGTTTCGGCGGCATCACAAGGCCCCGCCGCCGTACGACAGGTTTTTCCTGCTCCAACCGCGCTGCATGTTCCATCCGCAGAACTCCCGGTCGCGACACTACATGCTTGACAATCTTGTGGATCCGTTCCGCAATCGGTCGCGCAACAAACGCTGTCCGAGCAAAAGCCACTCTTGCAATCGCTCGCGTTCATGCATGCAGCTCCGTTGTCTTTGCCACCGCAGTTCGGCATGCGAAACTTGCCGACGATGGTCGCCCATTCTTGGCCTTGCGTCGGCATGTATTCGGTCGTGTAGTAAAATGTGCAATCATCGTTGGGATCGATGGTCATTGCCGAATAATCGCCCCACCGTTCGACGCCTGTTTGCGATCCATTGCTGGCTTGCATCGTGACCTCGGGTTGCAACGTCCCCGGAAGATCATCGGCCGTACGCGTCGCAAACCGAACATCGGGAAATGTCGCGGAGCTCGACGTCGTATATCCCAGCGCAATGTTTCCGACTTGATCCATCGCAATGCTTCCCATGAAGCGATTGTCACTATCGGGGCTGTGCGTTCCTTCTTGTTTCAGCGTCCAGGAACCTGCGCCCATTTTGCGCAATTCGAACCAACGAATGGCGGCGTGGTTGGCGTTGTTGTCATCGGTGGTGAAGTTTCCGACCAAGGTTTGGTATGCGCCGAAATTGCGGTATTGAAGGCGGAACATCGGCCACTCCGACAAAGCATCGAGGCGTTGGTTCGTGCCCTTTTGCGGAATGCAATTGAAATTGAATGCGCCGCATACCGTGTACGTGAACGGTTGGATCGGAATCGTATCGACAAGGCCGAAGGTCGAATTGGCAGGCGCGGCCCAGTCGACGTGCAATTCGAATACCTCGAGCCGATCTTGACCGCCATGCTCGACGTTGTCCTTGAACGTGTAAAACAATCCGGGCGATCCCGCCGGTGGCGGCGTCGCCCCATCCAAGTCGGCAGGGAGCAGCAAATTCGTCTCACCCGTAAAACGTTGAAACGTGGCCATTTGCCCGGCCAGGATCTTGGCCCGATCAAACGCATACGCCGTATACGAATTCTCGTTCGAGCCCATGTAATACGCATCGGGCCATACGCCAAACTTCAGATAGTCCGGAAGCTGCGGAACTCCAAACCGATAGGCATTGTACTGACCGCCGGGATCCGAGGTCTTCGATACGGCAATACACACGTTGTTTTGATTCAATCCGAGCTGACTCAAGAACCAACGATCCGCCGCTTGATCGTACAGAACGACGGGATCGCCGCCATCGAGCGCACAATCGCCGCCGATCGACGCCCAAAGATCGCCCATTTGATGCGGCGCCACGATCTCGGTGCCATTTTTGTCGTAAATGGCGATGAGCGTATTGGTGGCTTGTACATAATGGTTTGGCCCGACGTCTCCAACGGTATCCGGCGGATGACTGCCCGTGAAGGGAATGCCCTGAAACACTTGCAGAGGATTCGGTGTACGTTTTTTCGGCGTCGGCGCGATCTCCGGCATCAGCATTGGATTGGTCGCCGGCAATTCTTCTTCAATGCCCAGCCCCAGCGAAGGATGAGCAACCCGCGGCGGAGAAATACGGGGCTTGAGCGTACCGAGTCGCGCGGGCGGAAGATCGCGCAACGCCATGCTCACGACCGGCGCCACCGGCGCACTCACGAATACATGAAACGCTCGTGGCAGCTGCTCCGACTTGGGCGCCGCCTGAGCCGAGCTCGACCAAAGAAACGAAGCTCCGAGCAATGCAATGCACGTGGGTGCGGATTTGATTCGATTGTACTTCATTGACAAGCGCTCCTCAATCGTTCGATGCCCCAAGCTGTCCGGTGCCGAGGTTCTTTCGAGGAGGGCGATGTTTTCGTGTCGGGCGCCGACTGTCAAGCACGGAATTGGATGATACGTTTCCCGGGGCGTGATGAATCACACGCCGACAAGACAAACCAATCCGCACGCGCAGATCGCGTCGAGCCTCGTTCGAACCCGCCGCGAATGCAGGCGCGGCTCGCGCCAAAGGTCCCGTGGCCATGCGGATCCATTCGGGCGATTTGCCAATCGCGTGGACTCGCACCGGGCGGAGGCAAAAGTATGTTGGAACAATCGGGGGCGCGACGCCGTTCGTCGCGGTGGATCACGCGCAACGTCAGCGGTGAGGGGAATAATAAACCCGCGGAGCCGGAACGACGCGCTGAATGATGATTGGGCGTCCGTACCAAGGGTCATACCACGGCCCCCAAGGAGCATAAGGATACGGACCCATTCCCATTCCCATTCCCCAACCGCCATACAAGGACGCCCGCGGAGCCGGCTCGGTTTCTCGGCGATCAAAAGGCGTTCTTTCGGTTACGAGCTCCGAATCGGTTTGAACCTGCCAAACCAGATCGAATTGAGGCAAATCGTCGGCGTCGTCCAGATTGCCAGGCAAAACGTGATACACGTCGATCGTGCGTGACTCGCCTCGGGGTATGGTGATGATGGGCATGCCGGCGCCGTTGGAATTGATCAGCGAAGGAGGTACGGGCGGACGGCGCGAAGAAAATTGGATGACAAGTTGTCGCACATCCACGGTCCAATTGCGCCGTCCCCGCTCGTTCGCGATGATCAAGCGCGTGTGTAATGCGGGCGCGGATTCGGTGTCTTCGCCGAGCTGAATTTCATCAATGCCGAACGAAGCGATCCGGACATCGCCCAGACGAGTATCCGGAGGAATGTCGTAACGCGCTGCGGGCGAACCCGACATGGTGGCATTGGCTTGCTCGGCCGGCACGTAATAGTACCGATTGGCACATCCGGTCAGGAGGGGCAGGACAAACACGAGAATCGGCACGGCGTAACGCATGTCCGGGATTCATGCAAGGCGCGTGCGCGTACCCGGACGAACGAACGTGGGAGTCACCCGCTCGATCGCGCAGAAAGCTCGTGTTTTCAATTCGATTCGAGCATCGCGCCACGCACGCCGGCGCCGTCGTAACGTTCACCCGGCTTGACCGGAAACGGCGGGACTTTCCGGTGAATCGGTCGAGGGGCCGGGCGTGAGCTTCAGACGAAATGCGGCGACGACCCCCAATGCGAGCGAAATGCAAAACAGGACCAACGACGCTCGATGCTGCTGCAAGACCACTTCGCGCGTTGGTTCGTCCGTCAAAACGACGCTGAGCATCGTCACGCCGCCGATACCTCCGACATACCGCAACGTCGAAGAAATGCCCGCCGCCATTCCGCTCCGTTCTTTGGGGACGTCGCTGATGGATATCGTTTGCGATGGCGACGCCGTCAAACCCATACCCGCGCCGAGGAGGACGAGCGCCGGGGTGGCCTCCGCGAGGCCCGTGAACGGCCGAACCGTCAAGAGAAGCATTCCTCCGAGCGCCACCGTCGTACCGATGATCGCAATGGTGCGTCCTCCAAAACGATCCGCCAGTCGTCCCGCAATGGGCGAGGTCAAGACCATGGTGCCCATCATCGCCAACAGCGTTCGGCCCACGTCCTTCGGGCCCACCGCAAAAAGGCGGCCCGCCACCTGAGGCAATTCGAAGATCAAGGCGTACAGCGCAAAGTTCTGGCACGCCGTGAGCAAACAGCCCGCAACGAAGGCTCGTCTGCGAAAGAGCGAGAAATCAATGACCGGATCGGCGACGCGCCGTTCCCACCACACAAAGGGTCCAAAACCCAAAAGGCCAAGTCCGGCCACCCATAGATGATGCGTATTTTGAAGCCCAACGACCACGCCCAACAAAGAAAGCCCGAGCAAAGCCGAGCCCGCAATATCGAATCGGGATTGGACCGCCGGTCGGGATGTTTGTCCTTTCGATACGCCCAGATGCCCGAGCATCACCGAGAGACCCAACACCGGGAGGTTCACGAGAAAAATCGATGTCCAGCCAAAACGCGCGACGAGCTGCGCCCCGAGGGTCGGACCCAATCCCGCCGCGACGCCCACGATCGCCCCGAATGTCCCAAAGGCTCGGCCACGCGATTCCGCCGGCAATTCCGTGCGCAACATGGCCGTCGCGCTGGGCAACATGATGGCTCCACCGGCCGCCATGATGATGCGTGACGCCGTGAGCACGTACAGCGTGGGCCATAAATACGCTATTGCCGCGCCAAACCCAAGCAAAGCCTGCCCCAAGCCCAAGGCCCGACGATACCCCAAACGATCGCCGAGCTTGCCGCCCGGGCTTTGCAAGACGACGTTCGTCAATAGATAACTCGTCACGAGCGCCTGACGCAATGCCGCGGAGTCCGCGTTCAACGTGCGGGATATTTCAGGCAAAGCCACCGCAACCATGGTCGAATTGAGCGGAGCGAGCATCGCCGACAGCGCGATGGCTGCGAGCAGCCGCATCGGCAAACGCGAAGGCGCTTCAGCCATGAGCCACCTCGACCTCGGAAGCTCGATGCACGATGGTTACGCGACCCGCGGCGCCGTCGACGAGGATTTCGTCGCCGTCTTGGATGCGCTCCGTCGCGCCCATCGCTCCGAGCACCGCGGGCAAACCATATTCGCGCGCCACGATGGCCGCGTGGGATCCGGCTCCGCCCATGTCGGTAATGACCGCCGAAGCCACGGTGAAAAGAGGCGTCCAAGCTGGATTCGTGTACCGACAAACCATGACTTCCCCGGGCTCGAGGCGCCCGAATTCACTCTCGTCACGGATGATGCGCGCTCGCGCCCGCACGATCCCTGCGGAAGCTCCGATGCCTTGTAATTCGTTTGGCGCGTCCGTACGCAAAGGCGTCTGGCGAAACATTCGCTTTTGCCAGCGGGCATTGACCACCCGATAGGTCGCTCGCCGCCGTTTGATGAGCTTGTGGGCATCGGCGATCGTCGGCGCTTCGCCGCACGACCAGCTGCGAACCTCCTTGACATGCAGGTAATACACGTCCGCAGCCATGGGCAACAACCCTCGCTCGGCCAATCGGCACCCGAGCTCCCCCGCAATGGCTTGCATTTCGGAGATGACCCGAACGAAATCGAAATGGGTCCGTTCGCGAAAAACGATGACCCCGCGCAACGTTTCGACGAACGTCTTTAGTTTGTCGGCGGCACCAGGGACGAACCGAAGCGTATGGGTCAGCTCCTCGAGCGCCGCTTCATAACGTTTTTGTCCCGCGGCTTCCGAAGGCGGGTGCGGGGCGTCGAGCATGTTGCGCAACAACCTCCAAAATGGCTTCGGGTCATTGCGCCACGTAGGCGCTGAAAGATACAACCCCGTGGTCTCTCGATACCCGTGTTCGTTGAGGAATGCCTCCGCATCGACCAAAAACCCTCGACCAACCTCGCTGAGCGCCAGATCCTCCGGGCGTTCGCGACGAATGGGTTGGGTGACGTCCGAGCCGAGGTGCAAGGCTTTTTGCGCCAGCTGATAAAGGGCCAGATTGACGTCCGAGGTGCGCGTGTGAATGCCGGAGAGAAGGTCTGCCGTCAGCACAGCGGCACGTTGTTTTCCCACGGTGAGAAGCAGCAATGGACGCAAGGCGACGATGGCCAATTGCGCACTCGTACCTCGGAAGCGCTTGTGCGCCGCAGATTCGAACACCGCCACGAGCCGGTCACTGCGGGCAAACAGCGCAGCTTCGTCGAGCTGCCGAAGATCCACGGGCGCGGTCGCCTCCAAGATGCGTGGAAAAGCTTCCGCTTCCCACCATGCGAGCCAATCGTGGCGCATGTTCTTCATGACTTGCCTGGGCATACCCAGCACCCGCGGGGTCGGACGACGGATCGGCGGAACAAGGAATTCGAACCACGTATTCTCGTAATTGTATCGTTCGAGCACCGGATCGACGGAAATCCCGAAATCACGCGCCAAGGTGGTAATCACCGGCAGGACCAGGTGAAACGACCAGAAATCCAGAGGTTTGAAGGATTGTGGAAACCGATCGTTATCATTTGAATCGAGCATTTTTTTCTGGATCGAGTTCAAGGGGGGAGGCGGCACAATCGGTTCGATATCCGCGGACTCCAGGGTCGTGATGGGGCGTGATTGCAGAAGGAACACCGAACCTTCGGCCAGGGCAAACTCGATGTCTTGCGGCGTATCGAAATGAGCTTCCAATTTCAGCGCCATTCGTCCAAGTTCGAGCAAAAGCGCATCGCTTGGGGTCGGGCGCTGTGGGTCACGGCGTTCTCGCTCCACGATCGTGAGTTGGTCGGAACGAACCGGTGTGGACATGACCCGCGGTTCACGTTCCAAACGAAAAACATCGCCTGTCGTGTGACCCGACACGATGGCTTCGCCAAGGCCCGGAGCGACTTCGATGAGGAGTCGATCGGCTCGTTGTGCAACAGGATCGACCGTAAACAGAACACCAGCAAACTCGGAGGGCACCATGCGCTGCACGACGACGGCGATGTTCACGGTCAGGTGGTCGATGTTGCGCGCATCGCGATACGCAAGCGCTCGCGCGCTCCACAAAGAAGCCCAGCATTGGCGCAAGGCTCGAAGCACGTCGTCCCCGCCCGCGATGTTCAAGAACGTCTCGTGTTGCCCGGCAAAAGAAGCATCCGCGAGGTCCTCGGCCGTCGCCGACGAGCGCACGGCCACTCGTTCCGCCGCGAGATCTCGATACGCATCGAGCAGGTTTGTCTGGATGGTCGGCAGAAGCGCTCCGTTTTCAAAGAGCCTCGAGGCTTCCCGCTCGGCCTCGTCCCAACGTTTCGCTTCGAGATGCCCGGCGATACGCTCGGCCAAACCCCAAGCCGCAACTTGCGCGGCATACGCCTCGGCACTCACGACGAATCCCGGCGGAACCGGGAGCCCAAGTCGCGTCAGTTCACCTAGATTTGCCCCTTTGCCGCCGGCAACCGCAAGATCAGCCCGCGACAAACGATTCAAGCGAATTACGACCACCATCGTGTGCCTCCGCGGCAAAGGTGCGCTGCGTGTTCGCGAAACATGCGACACGACAACTCGACCCCGTTGCCGTCAACTGTGAGATGAGAAGGAAGGGGATAGTCACAAACGGCTCGACCGCGCAACCCGAATGATGAACAAATGTTGGCGGAGGCTCGGTAGGGTCGCGAACGGAAGCGCGCTCGTCGAATTTTTTCCAACCGCCTGTCCAATCGACCGAGGACGCTGCATAGGGTAGGGCAGACGCGGAACAAACGAATTCGTTCCTCGTCCCGGACCGAAGAAGCGTTGCGGGCGCCGCATGGGCGTCGGCGTGATGCTCCATCGGCGTGAATTCATCAATGAAGCTGTGAATTTCGCTGCGTGAGCATTCGCTCGCGTATTGCACGAGTGCCCCATTGCGCTCGCAATGGGGGCACTCTTTGTTTGGCCAACAAAAGGAGAAACACATGTCGAAGAAAATTGCTGAAACCGCCGCGGGCACGAGCGTCGCGCCCTTTTTCGCTCATCTGCTCACCTCGCAAAGCGATCCGGCACAAGAACTTGCCGGTTCCGGACCGACGTACCATTGCCTCGATTCGGAATGCACCAAGAAGTACCCGAGCGACGACGACGAGTCGACGACGTGGTTCGGCGATCGCGATTGATGAGTTCATGAGCGCGAAATGCAGCAATGCGTGACGCGCGGGTGGTAGCGACCCGGGAGGTGTGGAATGAAAAACGACGTTTGCGTGCTTCTCATCACGCATCGGCACGAGCCGTTCTGCACCGATCGGGTCGCGACCGGTCTTCTGAATCGTGGCGCACGTGTGATTCGCTTGAACACCGATGAATTCCCTGGCGACTTGGATTTGCGAGCGGAAATCGGAAATCCCTCGGGGGCGCGGCTTCTGCTCGACGGAAACGACCTCGATGTGGACGCCGTGTGGTATTGGCGACTATGGCCGCCGCGATTGGATGAAAAAATGTCCGCGCAACATCGGGAAGCCGCCGCGCGCGAGTCCATGACGACATTGCGTGGTTTTCTGGATCTGCTCTCCCATTTGCCGTGGATCGATCCGATCGACGTCAATCTGGCCGCGGAGAACAAGACGCGGCAGCTCGTTCTGGCGCAAGCGGTGGGGTTGTCCATTCCGCCGACGCTGATTACGGCGGATCCCGACGCGGCGCGACGGTTTTACGAGCAACATGGCGGCGATGTCGTGACGAAATTGCAGAATTCGCTGGGTTATTCCATGAAAGGCGGCGGAGGGTTTCCCACGCGCAAACTGAATCGTTCGGACTTGGCGGCCCTCGATGGCTTGCGGTTATGCCCGATGATGTTTCAACGCTTCATCCCGAAGGCCAAAGAATTGCGTATTGCCTGGATGGATGGCCGCGCATTCGTGGGAGCGCTCGACGGATCGGCGTGCGGCGTCGATTGGCGGTACGAAGCCAAAGATGCGCCCTGGGAAATGTACACGCTGCCCGAGCACGTCCACGCGCGCATCGCCGAATTGATGAAACGCCTTGGTTTGCGACAAGGGGCCATCGACCTGATTGTCACGCCCGACGGCGATTACGTATTTTTGGAAGTAAACCCTCATGGGGAATGGGGGATGCTGGAACGAGATCTGGGTTTGCCCATTGGTGACGCCATTGCGGAGACGCTCGTGCGCATGGCAAACGAAGACGTTCGATAAACTGGTTCGACGACAACGAGAAAGGATCGAGACATGAGCAAGAAAGTGCTGTTCGTGACGTACACGGGCGATATCACGGGAATGATTCCGGAGCTGACGCGAACGCTCGAATCTCGCGGGGCCGAGGTCTTGCGATTCGACAATGACATGTTTCCCACGGAAGCCCAAGTCACTCTGGCGCAACATTCGTCCGGCGAGGGATTACGGTTTCGATACAAAGGTCGCGAAATGCGCATTGGACCGGAAGATGCCATTTGGTATCGTCGGGCGCGTATCGGCGAAAAGTTACCCGAAATGGATCCTCAGCTCCGCCATGGCGCCCTGCTCGAATCCAAGGCGCTGCTTTATGGGGCCATCGGCGCAGCGCCGTGTTTCGTGATCGATCCACCGCACAAAGTGCGCAGCAATGAACACAAACCGCGACAATTGCATATTGCGCGGGAATTGGGCCTGGATATTCCGCGATCGCTCATGACCAACGATCCCGAAGAAGCCCGAGCCTTCATTGCATCGTGTCCCGGTGGCGTCGTCGCGAAAATGCTCTCGGCGTTTCCCGTATTCGATGATCAAGGCGTCGAACAAGTCGTGTTTACGACGCTCTTGACGTCCGAGCATCTGGACAAACTGGACGGCTTGCGTTATTCGCCCATGGTTTTTCAGGAACGAATCCGAAAAAAGCTCGAATTGCGGATCACGGTCATTGGCAATCGCCTGTTCACGGCCGCCGTCGATTCCGAAAAAACCGACGGAGCCGCGATTGATTGGCGGGCTCGCGGCGTCACGTTGTTGCAATCGTGGCGAGAATACCAATTGCCAGCCGACGTCGAGCGCCGCCTTGGGCAATACATGGATCGCATCGGGCTTCAATACAGCGCCATCGACGTCATCGTCGATCCGGACGGGCGCCATATTTTCCTCGAAGCGAATCCGGCGGGCGAATGTTTTTGGATGCAATACAATGCGCCGCATTTCCCGCTCTCCAATGCCCTGGCCGACGTACTTTTGGACGAACCCGGCGCGCGTCGAGTCTTCCCGGCATGAACACGTCACCGGATGCCGACGAACAGAGCTTGCGCGCGCGCCTCGTCCGCGGGGGGCAAGCCGTGGCCATTGCCTGGCGTAGTTCGCCGGGCACCACGGGGGCGTGGATTGCAGCCATTGCGATCACGTCCGTGATGCCGATTGTCATCGTTTGGGCGGGCAAAGCCATTGTGGATTCCGTTCTCGCGCGGGACGTGAAGCGCGCAATGGCTTGGGTCGCGATCGAATTGCTCCTGATGGCTTCGACCGCTGCGGCGCAACGAGGTGCAGCATTGCTTCGCTCGTTGCTCGGCGTGCGTCTCGCGTTGACGGTCAATTACCAAATTCTGCAAAAAACCGCGACGTTGACGCTGCCGCATTTTCAAGATCCGACGTTTTACGATCAGCTGACCCGGGCTCGACGTGAAGCTGCGCATCGTCCGCTCGCCGTCGCCGCCGAATTGTTGGCTCTTCTATCGTCCGTCGCGACGCTCGCGGGTTTTTCCGCGCTCCTTTTGCGGTTTCATCCCGCCGCGATTCTGCTGCTCGTCTTTGCGGCGTTTCCTGCGGCTCTCGTCGAATTGCGATTTTCACGGCAAGCCTTCGAGTTACGCAACAAACGAGCGGCCGATGCGCGTCTGTTGTCGTATTTGGAGTTCGTCCTGACCAGCGACGAACATGCCAAAGAAGTGCTGATGCTCGGTTTGTCCAAAACATTGCTCGGGCGATATCGCGACGTGAGCGAAAAGTTATGGCGCGAAGAGCGAAGTCTGTCGGTGCGGCGCGTGAGCTGGGGAATGGTCCTTTCGCAAATCGGCACGGTCGTGTTTTATGGTTGTTATGCATTCATCGTCATTCGCGCAGCTTCGGGGGAATTGGGGCTTGGGGACATGACGATGTATGCGCTCGCATTTCGGCAAGGCCAAGCCACGTTCATGGCGATATTGATGTCGCTCGGCGCATTGTACGAACACGATTTGTACATGTCGAACCTTTTACAATTTTTGGCTCTTCCGGCGCCCGCGCCGCAGCTCTGCGCGTCGTCGGAGGTTATCCGCGACGAACGTGGCATTCGCTTCGAAGGGGTTGGATTTCAATATCCCGAACAAACGGTGTTTGTCCTACGGAACGTGGATCTCTTCATACCCGCCGGTCAAAGCATCGCGCTCGTCGGGCACAATGGAGCGGGGAAGTCGACGTTCATCAAGCTTCTTTCGGGGCTTTACGAACCAACGGAGGGGCGTATTCTGCTGGACGGTCGAGATATTCGCAGTTTGTCTCGTGAAGAATTGCGTCGACGCCTCTCGGTTGCATTTCAAGACTTCAATCAGTATCAGCTCGAGGCGCGGGACAACATAGCGTTTGGCAATGTGGAACATGGTCATGATATCGAGCGCATTCGAGATGCCGCATTTCGAGGTGGAGCGACGGACATTGTGGCGGCATTGCCCGCGGGCCTCGACACGCAGCTTGGGCGGTGGTTTGCCGGGGGCGTGGAATTGTCCGGCGGACAATGGCAAAGGATCGCTCTGGCGCGAGCATTCATGCGCAACGAAGCGGATGTCTTGGTGCTGGACGAACCGACGGCGGCGCTCGATATCGATGCGGAAGCTGAGGTGTTCGAGCGGGTCCGCAATTTGGCAAATGGAAAAACGTTGCTGTTGATATCGCATCGATTTGCGAATGTGCGGATGGCGGATCGGATCGTTGTCCTTGACAAACAAGGCATTCGTGAGGACGGGACGCACTCCGAATTGCTGCAACGCGGAGGCATGTACGCGGAAATGTTCCAAAAGCAGGCGCAGGGGTATGCGTGATGATCCGTAGCATGTGCCGTCCCGGCGGGTCGTCTGTCGTGCCAAACACTCGAAGTCATGGCTGCCCCGGCCCGTGGCGCGTCGAGCTGAGGTCGAAGGGACGCCGACCTGGATATCTGCTTCGCCGGCCTGCCGGGCCCGCGGCGTGACCTTTGCTCCGCTGCATCGAGAGCGCGATCATGTGAATGAGGGAGACCATGCTCAACATTGGAATCATCATTGGAAGCACGCGTCCGGATCGAGTCGGCCCGTCGGTGGCAAAGTGGGTCCATGATATCGCGCAAAAGCGCAAAGATGCCGCATTCGAGCTCGTGGACTTGAACGATTTCAATTTGCCCCTGCTCGACGAGCCGGTTCCTGCGTCGCAAGGGCAATATTCGAAGGAACACACCAAACGATGGTCGGCGAAAATCGCTTCGTTCGACGGTTATGTATTCGTGACGCCCGAGTACAACCATGGTCCATCGGGTGTGCTAAAAAACGCCATTGATTTTCTCTGGGCCGAATGGGTCGACAAAGCGGCCGGATTCGTGAGTTACGGCAGTTCAGGCGGTATACGGGCGGTCGAACAGCTACGGCAAATCATGGCCGAAGTGCAAGTCGCAACGGTGCGCGTACAGGTGGCGTTGTCGTTGTATACGGATTTCGAGAATTACAAGGTGTTCAAACCTGCAGCGCATCACCAACCGAAGCTGGGACAAGTCTTCGAGCAAGTCATTGCATGGAGCGGAGCGCTCAAAACGTTGCGCGAAATGAGCCTTGCGAAGGCGGCGTGAAGGCTGAGGTCATGCCATTTGCGTCGCGGATGGCGAACCGTTCGCGGCGAGTCGTTGCCGCTGCTGGGCCAAATGAGCTCGAGCTTCGGCTTCGGTGGCGAACATGGTGACGCCCAGACTTCTTCTGCGCAATCCAATCAGGGCGCGGTCGAGCATATTCACCAAAATGCGCATGGCGAAAGGCGCTCCGAAAACGGCGACGGCATTGGTTTGTCGATCGGGATTGTCGGATGAAGCCATAATCTCTTTTCGAGCGTCGGAGGCCATTCCTTTGCCTTGACGACCATCATACATGGCAAACACTCGACCATATCGACTTCGAACCTTGAAATAAGCGTCGAAGATCACGACGAGATCCTCACGCGTGACCTCGCCGAGCGTTTTGATGACGACAATATCGTCTTCAATGGCAATTTCCGTATTGGCGGTTTTGAAGGTGTCGGATTTCATCGGGAAATGGTGGGTGATTGGAGCACCGTCGACGGATTCATCAGGGCATTGCCGATGTCACGGCAGCGGACGATGTTTTTGCACGAAGGACGCGTTGTCGCTGTTCATCGAGATACGCTCGAGCTTCGGCTTCGGTGGCGAACATGACGACGCCCAGACTTTTTTTACGCAATCCGATGAGGGCGCGATCGAGCATGTTCACCAAAATGCGCATGGAAAAAGGCGCTCCGAATACTGCGGTTGCATCGGCGGCGCGCCTCGAGCCGCTCGCATTGGCCAGCATTTCTCTTCGCGCTTCCGAAGTCATGCCTTTTCCCAAGCGTCCGTCATACAAGGCAAACATGTGACCATAACGACCATGAACGCGTTCATAGGCGGCAAGGATGATCTGGAGGTCGGCAAGGGTTGTTTCGCCGAAGTTTTTGATCACGATCACATCGCCTTCGATATGGAGCTCCAGGTTCGCGGTGGTAACGAAGTCGGACTTTTTCATGAGATGATGGAACCATAATGGAGAACGTCTCGAGCGCAAGGAGAAAATCTCGAAATAATGCTTGAATATCGCCAATTTGTTGACGTTTACCGGTAGTGTCGAAAGCGCGGAGCGATCATATTCGTGGGTCGCAGTGTTTTTCCGGAAGCACCAAAAGACTGGAGAATGCACGGAGGGTTTTGCTGCGCATTGGCGTTCGCGTTTTCCTCATTCGAGCGATCGTGTTGCTTGGTCGGGTGATTGATCCACTGCCCGGGATCGTGCCGTTGCGGGGTGTCTCGACCGACGGACGCGCGCGTTTGCGATGTGTCGTAACGTTGCGTTTGTCGGTTGGAGTCAATTGTGATTTTTTTTCGTCGGCGATAACATTTCGCTTGTATGTTTTGGGTTTTTCGCGCTATAGTGTCGTCGCAACGATGAACGCAACTTTGGCAACAAATCCTCCCGTTTCTGCGCCGCGTCGACCAGCTGTTCCGAATTCGATTCTCGGCGTACTCATCTTCATCATCACCGAGATCATGTTTTTCTCGGGTCTCATCAGCGCATTCGTGATTGGCCGCAGCGCTGCCGGAAAAATGTTGTGGCCGCCGCCCGGGCAACCGCGTTTGCCCATTGAAACAACGGGTTTCAATACGGCCGTTCTTTTGGCGAGCGCCGCGGTGCTTTTTCTGGCGAATCGGAAGTACCGTGAAGACAAACCCAAGGCCGGCAAAATGCTTGCGCTGGCGATGGCTCTCGGGGCGTTCTTTGTTTTGGCTCAAGGTCGCGAATGGGTTGCTCTCATTGCGCAGGGGCTCAGGCTGACGACCAGCACCCACGGGAGTTTCTTTTACGTCATCGTCGGTTGTCACGCAGCGCATGCGATCGCCGCAATTTGTGCGCTCGCGTGGGCTTTCACCCGAATTCGCCAAGATCGCCTTTCGTCGGAAACGTTCACCGCCGTCAGCCTCTTCTGGTATTTCGTCGCCGGAGTGTGGCCGATGTTGTATTACCAAGTCTACTTGTCGTAGAAAGAGGGCACGTTCATGAATTCTCGTGTTCCGTTCACAAGCAAGACAAACCTTGCGTGGCTGACGCTGATCTCGACCCTGACGATCGTGATGCTCAACCCGGGATTTGCCTGGGCTTGTCCGTCGTGCGCCAATCTGCAGGATGCCAATCGTCAGGCCTTCGTGAATTCCACGGTGTTCTTGTCCCTCATGCCCGTTGGTATGATCGCCGTCATCGTGATCTGGGTTTGGCGCAAAATGCGACAAGCCGAAACGCCCCGTTGAACATTTGGGGCTTCGAGTCGCCTGCGGCGCTCTGCACCCCAAACCCCGTCGATACGGCTGAATCCACCCCCGGATTTCCGAGCCCCTCGCACCATTCCTGACCCGCTGATCCCCGCGAAAAAACGCAGGCGGAAGAATTGCGTGCAAGTCCCTTGATTTGCGCGCAAGCGGGATTGAGGCCGCGGTCAGTGAATTGTGGGCAAGGGAATTGCGAGCAAGTCCTTTGAATTGCGCGCAAGCGGGATTGAAAACGCACGCGGTGATTTCCACGGTCGCTCCGCGCGCTAACAAGCGCGCTGCGCGACGAGCCGGTTTACGATGGGGGGCTCCGCCGGCGGCTTCACAATCTCTTGGGCTTTCAGCCCAAGAGACTACGCCGACG